>JACCEE010181543.1_pt1 | contig 10082 bp, 12 predicted proteins | sample 7449931 | NCBI WGS metagenome assembly JACCEE01 (sample SAMN15323457, study PRJNA562643) | freshwater metagenome | isolation source: river surface water | place: USA:Blue River Watershed | collected 2017-08-19
AACCCTGGTCAGCCCCCCCCACCCTCCAAGGCTACAAAGGCGGCGACCTATGGGGAATCATTGACAAACTGGACTACCTGCAAGATTTGGGCATTAATGCCATCTATTTTACCCCCATCTTTCAATCAGCCTGCAATCACCGCTATCACACCCACGATTATTATCAAGTTGACCCCCTCCTCGGAGGCAATCAGGCTTTTGCCGCCTTAATCGAAGCCGCACATCAGCGACAGATTAAAATCGTCCTGGATGGCGTCTTTAACCATGCCAGTCGGGGATTTTTCTTTTTTAATGATATCCTAGAAAATGGTCCCCATTCCCCCTGGCTAGATTGGTTTCAAATTGAAGATTGGCCCCTATCCGCCTACGATGGCAGCAAACCCGCTAATTATGTAAGTTGGGCAAATATTCGCTCTTTACCCCAGTTTAATCACGATCACCCCGCCGTGCGCGAATATATCATGGAAATAGCCGAATATTGGCTAAACCAGGGTATCGATGGCTGGCGGTTAGACGTACCATTTGAAGTCAAATCACCCGGTTTTTGGCAGGAGTTTCGGCAACGGGTGAAAGCCATCAACCCAGAGGCATATATTGTCGGCGAAGTCTGGGTCGATGCGCGGGAATGGTTAGATGGCACCCAGTTTGATGGCGTAATGAACTATTTATTTACCGGACCTACTATTGCCTTTACCGCTGGTAGTCGCGTCCGCGTTGAACTGGTGGAAAAACACGACTATGACCCCTATCCTCCCCTGGACGCCGCTGGCTACGCTGAAAAAATCACCGAAGTCCTGCAACTCTATCCCTGGGAAATTCAGCTCACCCAACTTAACCTCCTCGACAGTCACGATACCGCTCGGTTAATTACCATTGCTACCGACGATTTTGCCAGCGTCCATTTGGCAACCATCTTGTTGATGACTGGGGTGGGGGCTCCTAGCATTTACTACGGTGATGAGGTAGGTTTACCAGGAGAAGAAGACCCAGACTGTCGCCGCGTATTTCCCCCAGAGGCAGACTGGAATTTAGAGGTTTTGGCTTATCATAAGCAGTTGATAGCTTTACGCCACAATCATCCAGCTTTGCGCGTCGGCGATTATCAGATTTTGGCTGCCCAAGATCTGCTCTATGTGTTCGCCCGCACTCTCCCGGAAGAGGATATAATTGTGGCAGTGAATGCGGGAACAGAAACCGCCGATTTGGTGGTTGATGCTGGGACTATTTCATCTCAACCACAGCACATATTATATGGCAGTGACTCAGTGAGTTGGCAGGATGGCAGCTTAACTTTGCGTTTACCCCCCCGCAGTGGTTTAATTGTGGGTAATTAAAGGTTAGTAGTTGGGCTTCAGCCCAAATTCCCCCGTCACCATACAAATAATCATTTTTAGGGGCAATTCATAAACTGCCCCTACCAATTATAGCGGTTATCCTCTTGATGAGGTACAGATTTATGATGGATTCCCGCCTGCGCGGGAATGACAGGTTTTGATTCTGTATCTCACAGAGGAGAAAAACGCTGGAATTATTGACTGACGGTCATACCTTTGGCGCGGAGCTGTTCTACGAAAAATTCTTCTAGGGTGGTGGTGGATAAGTTGATGGAAATGACTTTGGCTCCCATAAGCTGGATACTGGAGAGGAAATCTTGAATTGTACCGCTCAAGTGACCTTGCCAACCAGCTTCGTCGAATTCTAAATCAGGCAACCACTGTTTGAGAACTTCGGGGTTGCCGCCGGTGCCTTTAACGTGGTAGGTTTCTGAGGTGCCGATGAGTTCGGGAATGGAGCCACTGCATATCAGTTCGCCTCGGGCGAGGATGGCAACCCGATCGCATATCTGCTCCACATCCGCCAGAATATGGCTGTTAAAAAATATCGTCCGCCCTTGCTCTTTCAGGGAAACAATGATTTCGCGCATTTGGTAGCGACCGAGGGGGTCGAGACCGGACATGGGCTCATCTAAAAATACCACATCCGGGTCATTAATCAGAGCTTGCGCCATGCCGATGCGCTGGAGCATTCCTTTAGAATATTGGCGGAGTTGCTTTTTGCGGGCACTATTTTGAGATAGTCCCACCCAGTCTAACAATTGGGGAATTCGCTGCCTCTGGATGTCCGGGTGAATTTGAAATAAACTGGCGGTAAATTGCAGAAATTCCCAACCTGTGAGATAATCGTAAAAATAGGGGTTTTCTGGTAAATAGCCGAGGCGTTGGCGCACGGAGCGATCGCCCAAAGGCTTCCCCAAAATCATCGCCCTGCCGCTGGTGGGACGCACTATCCCCAGTAGGGTTTTCAGCAAAGTAGTTTTACCGGCGCCGTTTTGGCCAAGCAAACCGAACGTTTCCCCCTCATATACTGTGAGAGTGAAGTTTTTCAGCGATTCTATGCTTTGGTTCATAAAAAAGCCAGTGCGGTAGAACTTGCTGAGTTCCCAAGTTTGCACCACCGGCGTCGCTTCGCTGGCGATCGGTTTGGTTCTAGCTGCTGCCGCATCCATAGCGTGCTACCTCCGAAAAAGACACTGGAATCTATTTTGCCCAATTTACTAGCATTTAACCGCAGTTAGGGCAAAATGTGAGAAAATACATTAATCAGAGGCCAACCATGCAGCGCTCGAAAATCGTCGCCATCGTTACCGGCGCCATTTCCATTATCCTGGCGATCGCCTACCTGCTCCTCGTCCAAATCCTCGACTTTCGGGGCGAAATGCTCCCAGCACCCACAGACACCGGCGCCCTCCCCCAGATAGAGCATATCGCCTAAACCACCACTTCACCCGACAAAAAGGGGTAAGGTTTTCCCCACCTTGCCCCCCCATTTATAGCGTTTCTCATATCTATAAGGTACAGCCCTCACCCCAAACCCCTCTCCCATAAAGGGAGAGGGGCTAAGAACCGTACTTCACGGCTCCTTTATCTGCTATAATCCCATCTAGCCAATTTTTTGCCCGCCACCCATGAACCAACATCGTATAATCCTGACTATAGCGTTGACATTTGAGGATAATTATGGAAGAAATACTGGCTTTAAAAGAATTATTGCAAAAAGGAGATATTCAAGGCTCCCTGGCCATTGTCGAAGAACTGGAAGAAATGAGCAAGCAAGATATAATTGATACAATTCGCAGTTATGCAGTAGTTTTATTGCTGCATTTGGTCAAACAACAAGCAGAAAATCGCACTACTCGGTATTGGGAAGTGTCTATCCGCAATGCAGTGCGGGAAATTCAGCGCAAAAATAAGCGGCGGCAAGCCGGGGGATATTATTTGACCAGGGAGGAGTTATGGGAAACTCTAGAGGAAGCATATCTCAACGCCATTGATGAAGCATCTCTTGAGGTCGCGGAGGGACGGTATGAACCGGAGGAATTGGCAGCAATTATAGCAGATTTCAGAGGCGTGAAGTACATCTTCATTGCCCCTCTCCCGACCTGGGAGAGGGGTTTGGGGTGAGGGCTGTACCTTATGGATATGAAAAACGCTATATCGATCGGGCAGAAATTTTAACTCGTTGCTTAGGGTTGATTATGCGATCGGCTCCAGATGGGGAGACTGAAATTTAATCGAGTTGGGAGAAATTCCGGGTTAATCCCATCATAGGTTATGATAGAAAGGCAATTAACCGGATGTGGGCTGGAAGCCCAGCCTCCGATGATCTCAAATTGCTTTGGGGCGGGCGGGTATTGGCAGCTTTTGAGGCAGTCCCCCTCCTCGCTGTAGCTCATCTAAGTTTCATCCACCATACCCAAAATCTGGCGATACAGAGCTGGAGATACTCTAAACTCTGACGTAGAAATCAGAGCATCCATAAGAGGCTTAACGGCAACAACTAAATTTTTCCGCTTCGCCTCAACCAAAATGCCTAGCAATCCAGTAATCTTTACCCCCAAACGGTCAGCCGCCGATCGCCCACGGCGCTCATCAATCAACAGCAAATCTGCATTTAGCTCTATGGCAAGAGCGATCGCCTCAGATTCTCCAGGATCTAACCTCAGCTCATATTGAAGATGTTCAACCACAGCACGATTAACTACTGCTCTGACTGCCAACCAAGCTGCACCTTGGACTTCAAGGGTTCCTGGTACAGGAGGCTCGATATCAGCGAGTTCCCGATACACCGCTTCAGGGATAGTGACTTGATGGTAGAGTTGAGGTAGAAGTTGTAGGTGGTGAATTGCCGCCAAGTAGGTGATTGCTGATGTATCACTGATCACAATCACAAGCGTCCCAACTCCCGTAAGTTCTTCAGATCCAAAGCAAAATCTTCCACATCGTAAGAGTAAAGCGGGATATCTCGCTGTTTGAGAAGCTGGCGAAAAGCATTGACGGGCATATCAGCCAATTTGCTGGCATAGCCCAATGTCAAACGCCCCGTTTGGAACAGGTGTAATGCCACTTCTTGGCGAAACTCGCTTGGGGTAAGCTGAGATGCTTGCAGGATTTCGTCTGAGATGACAACAGTCATAACAAGTTTAGCATACTAACTATACTTTGATTATAAGCGAAAAACTTTCAATAGTCACAAGTCCAATATCTCTTGTCACTTGTCCCTGGTAAAATGACATTGGAGCAATGACCTGAAGACAAATGACCACTTTTACACAAAGGTTCAACTCCCAGGTGCCCCTCTCCCCGGAACAAACCAAAACCCTGAAATTAATCGGGCTTATGCTTTGCTGAGGAATGCAATACCGTATATGATGGGATAGAAAAGCGGTTTCATCACAAGTAGGGGACTATGGCCAAATTTGAACTATACGCCGACAACGCCGGGGAGTATCGCTGGCGTCTGCGAGCCAATAACCACCAAATTATCGCCGTTTCCGGTCAAGGATATAGCAAAAAATCCGATTGTCTCCACGGAATCTATCTCATCGGACAGTTATCCCCCGACGCCACAGTTACCGACGTAACCAAACCCGGAGAACCCGTCTCCCTCGCTCCCGAAACCCCAGAAGCCGAACCCCCAGGAGCCTTAGTCAAGGTTCCTCATGGTATCGTCTTTGCTGATATGCCGCATCAGGACTTTGAGCTACCGGTATATCTGCTGTAAGGCAATTTTTGCCTATGATAAAGATATCAGCTCACCAACCAGCCAAAACTATGAGTAAATCTGCCCCAACTAGAAAAAGAGAACGAGTCCGGGGAATCACCCGCATTGCCGTCAGTGGCTATAAATCTCTCTATGAAGAATGTAGCATAGAAGTGCGGCCCCTGACTATCCTTGCTGGTGTCAACAGTTCTGGTAAATCCAGCATTATGCAGCCATTGCTATTGCTCAAGCAAACCCTAGAAGCAACCTATGACCCCGGTCCCCTACTCCTAGACGGTCCTAACGTAAGATTTACTTTAACCGAACAATTATTTTCTCATTTGTCAAAACAATTATGCTGCGATCGCTTTCTTATCAAACTTCAGCTTCACGACACTGAGATTACAAATAATTTCAAAAAAAATCCCAAAAAATTTATCTCCATTGCAGCAACTGAGTATTTAATTAATGGGGAAAACATAAATTTAAATGAATTTCTAAACCACGAAGAAATCTTCTCAAAAGTCCCTCAAAAAATGACAGACTTTTTGGCAGATTTATGGGATTTTATCAAATTAACTGTAATTAGAAATAGGTGTTTCCTAGATGTAGGATTAGCTTCAGAAAAATTATCTCTGGGATATCAGAAAAATAATTTACCTAATCCACTTAGTCTAGCAGAACCATTCAAAAAATCGATTCTCCAGCTAATTCACGTGCCGGGATTGAGAGGCAATCCAGAACGCACCTATAAAACCACAGCAGTTGAAGGGGAATTTCCCGGCACTTTTGAAAATTATGTGGCCAGTATTGTCAATTACTGGAAGGAAAAAAAAGACCCGCGACTGGCGAAACTGGGAAGTATGCTGGCAACTCTCGGACTCACATGGAAAGTCGATGCCAAACAGATTGACGATACCCAAGTAGAGCTGCTAGTAGGACGCTTACCTCGGAGCAGCAAAGGTGGTGCAAGGGATATGGTCAGTATTGCTGATGTTGGTTTCGGCGTTTCTCAGGTTTTACCGGTCTTAGTTGCCCTGCTCGTAGCAGAACCGGGACAATTAGTGTATCTGGAACAGCCGGAAATTCACCTCCATCCCAGAGCGCAAGCAGCGTTAGCGGAGATATTAGCTGAAGCGGCAAACCGGGAAGTGCGTGTGGTCGTGGAAACTCACAGTGACTTGCTGCTCAGGCGGGTTCAATCATTAGTAGCAGAGGGGACAATCTCCCCAGAAAAAGTTAAGTTACACTGGTTTGAAAGGCAAGACAATGGCATGACTGCAGTCAACAGCGCTGACTTAGATGATGCGGGTGCTTTTGGTGAATGGCCCGCCGATTTTGCGGATGTGGCTATTGCAGAAGAAAGCCGCTATCTAGATGCAGCAGAGTCTCGCCTTGCGGAAAAATTTCATGCCAGCTAAAAAAGTTTCCTCGCGGTTAGTGATTGATGCCTCAGTGGCCCGCGCTGCTGGGGGTAAGGATGCCAAAAATGAGCAATCTAAAAGCTGCCGAGATTTTTTGACGAAAGTAATGGCGATTTCTTATCAAATAGTGATGACGCCGGAGCTGAAAGCGGAGTGGGATAAACATAAATCAGTATTTGCCCAGCGATGGCTGGCTTCAATGGTGGCGAAAAAAAAGCTGGCATATTATGGAGAAATTCCCCAGCAGGAGGAATTATGGCAAAAAATTGTGGGGGCAATTGCTGGGGAAAAAGACCGCAAGGCAATGGAGAAAGATTTTCTGTTGCTGACCGCTGCCCTGGCGACAGATAAAACGGTGATTTCTCTGGATGAGAAAGTCAGGAAAATGTTTGACCAAGCCGCAGAGCAGGTGGGAGAATTGACAGCAATTGTCTGGGTAAATCCAACTCAGGAGACAGAGCAGGCAATTGATTGGCTGGAAAATGGTGCGAAACCGGATCAAGAAAGGCGGTTGGGATTTCGGGAATAGGCTATGATAAAGATATCAGCTCACCAACCAGCCAAAACTATGAGTAAATCTGCCCCAACTAGAAAAAGAGAACGAGTCCAAGGAATCACCCGCATTGCTGTGAGCGCCAAAACCCATGATTTTTTGCATCTGTTCTGCCCTTTTGTCAGCCCCAAAAACACTATGCTGGTAGCAATTCTATAATCGCCAACTCTGGACGGCACAAAAACCTAAACCTCGGGGCATAACCCCGTTCCATACCAATCCCCCGAGACACGAATAAAGTTCGGCCATTGCCCAAACCTGTTATCCCCGCTCCCCACTTATTGGGAATTTTTGAAGCTGTGGCTAATGGTCCGATAAAAGGCAGTCGAATTTGACCGCCGTGAGTATGACCCGCAATCAGCAAATCTCCCCGCACATCCCCCAAAGCGAAGTTGGGAACATGACCGAAAACTACGTGAAATTTATCGCCGCAGTCAGGAATAAATAATTTGGTATTATGTGAATCATCGAGACTCAAACCAGTAATACAAAGGTTGGGTCTCGCCACTGTCTCCGTCTGCTCAAGCAACCGCACCGGCAACCCCTCAAAAACTGGATTCCAATCGTATCTTGTTTCTAGATTTCCCCTGACTGCATATATGCCTTGGGTGGCGCTGATGTTAATTTCTTGGATAGCGGCTTTGAAATCCTGTAGAGATTTGTCTCGCACATAATATGGACTTTCTTGGGCATAATCGCCTAGAAATAGAATGATATCACCTTTGGCGTCGTTGGCTAACCGCAACGCAATCCGATCGTATTCGCCAAAAACATCACTCTGCAAGTCCGCCACTACGACAATCTTTACCGGTTGTTCCAGCTTATCGGTTTTGAGCTGAAGGCGAGATATCTCTAACCAATAAGGTTCGATTCTAAAAGCGTAAATGCCAATGGCTGCGATCATAATCGCTGTTAGGCCACAGGTGCGGGCAACCCGAGGCCCCCGCCGCCACAACAGCCAAGCCAAACCCGCCATCACGGCAAAACCGTGCCAAAATAAACCATCGCATAACAGCCGCACGACGCCAAATATATTTTCGCCCAAGAGACGGGCTGCTACTCCGCCAGTTAATCCTAGCACAGCTAGACCAATAATTAGATGAATTAACGGTTTGTCTTTGAATGATGCTTGTCTCTGCTGGGTGAGGGAAACTATTTTTCGGGAATATGACTGAGCGACTAAGGATAACAATGCTACATCACCGACGGTCATTATTAAATTATACCCGATAGTTGCTCGATTAATCAAAACGCCGTGAATTTGCCAGAACATTGGTTTTAGCTTCTCCCGCTCGATCGGGTCAGAACAATTATGTACCCCATCCCCCTGATTCAGGACAGCGGCAATGGCGAGAAGGAGCCGATGTTGCCGCTGATATCCAGTGGTTGTATTGGCTACTACCTCACTATAACTCTATGTTTTGAATGGGGCTTATAATGTTTCGATTTTCTTTAGAAATAACCGGTACTGAATCAGGTAAAATCTTGGGAGGATGCAAGATGCCGGTCCTCTGTGCCGGAATTGGTGCCACTGCTGCATCTAAAATAGGATTGTTTCTCCTGAGCTTGCTAGCCGATGCTTCCTGACTCTGAAACTCTTGATGGCTCCACCGACCTGCCCGATCGCGACCCCACCTTTGTCCGACAACTGCAGAAGCTACACCAGCTCACCATTTGGGGCCGGTGGTTGGTGGTATTGCTTCTGTGGAGTACCGCCGGAGCCCTCAGTTTGTGGAGCTTGCGCTCCCAAATTTCCCTTTTATTAGACCACTTCACCTGGGCCGGTTTGCGCTACACCATTAATATTTGGGAAAATACCCTACCCACCTTGGGAGTCGTCACCTGCATCAGTATGACGGTGGCGGTTTTGGTTTGGCAAAGTCGTAATATTCTGTTTGGTTTACCCCCCCTGGAACAAAAACGTTTGGAGCTGCAGGTAATGCGCATCCGCCAGCAGGGTCCATCTCATCCTTTATGGAAGTGGGTTTGTGGAGAATAGAAGTTGCAGGAATGGGGGAGTTTAGGGAGGGGGGGAGTTTAGTCCCCACACTATTCGGGGGGTGGATGACGCCCCAGTAATTCCTCTTCTGCCCGAATTGCCAACATAGTTGACCGATTCAAATCAAGGGCTTGCACCGTTGCTCGACCGACAGCCGTTAACCCCATCACTGCCACACCATTCCAAGCAAAGTGAGCATCCCATCTCTGTTGACGAGGATTAAAAATAGAGACAACCTCACCGGTTTCTATATCCTCAATTTCCTGCCTTGCGCCCTTCCTCAGAGAACAGGAAACACAAGCAAGGGCTAAATTGTCTGTAGTAGTTTTGCCACCTGCAACCACAGGAATAACGTGGTCGATGTGAAACGTGGCGACTTGACCGAGCTGAGATATGCCGCAATATTCACAGCGGTTCTTGGCTCGTTGAATCACCGATCGGCGGAGAGCGGCGGAAATCTTTGTCATTGATGATTACTGGCTCACCCTTGTGGAACGTAATTGTAGCAATGATAAAAATTCCACCAATTCAACCAATCCCTCGGCTTCCTGTCGTTCAACTTCAGACAGGGGATAACCCTCGTCTTGGCGATCTAAGAGAAATTGTAACCGGTCTTGAACAGCTTGGGGCAGTTGAAAGCGAGTGAGTTCAAGGGGAATTTCGACGATTTCGGGCATAGAGCAGTTAGCCTCGGTCTGTAATTCTCCGATTGATTCTATTGTAGCCGTTAATTTTAACCAGGGGGGAGGGGAAGCAAGGGAGACGGGGAGACGGGGAGACGGGGAGATAATTGACAATTATCAATTATCAATTATCAATTATCAATTATCAATTATCAATTATCAATTATCAATTATCAATTATCAATTATTACCCCCTAATGATGGTCGAACAGGTTCTCGTAGCCCAATAAGTCTAACTCTACGAATACGGGCAAGCAGTTAAAACTGTCTTGGGCGAGTTGCCAGCGTTCTTCTCTGTGCAGCATGGCGGCGAGTTTTTGCTGGACGGTGAGCAAGTGTCGCACGTCGTTGGCGGCGTATTTGAGCTGGTCTGGTGAGAGGGA
>JACCEE012411730.1_pt1 | contig 10082 bp, 13 predicted proteins | sample 7449931 | NCBI WGS metagenome assembly JACCEE01 (sample SAMN15323457, study PRJNA562643) | freshwater metagenome | isolation source: river surface water | place: USA:Blue River Watershed | collected 2017-08-19
AAATCCAGGCCCTGGCGGGCTGACAGCCCCCCGCGACCGGCCATGCACCATGGCATGCATCAAGAAGGACGGGCCAGCCTGGCACTAAGATGCGCGTCACAACAAGGCCCCACGCCATGCCCCCCGATCTGACCACCGAAACGCCCCGCCCCGCCGCCGCGCCCAAGCGGCGCGCGGCCGACATCGCCTACGATGCCATCGAGACGCTGATCTCCACGCTGGAGATGCGCCCCGGCAGCCCCGTGGTCGAGGCCGAGATTGTGGAGCGCACCGGCCGGGGCCGCACGCCCGTGCGCGAGGCGCTGTTGCGCATGGTCTCCATCGGCCTGATCGTGCAGCAGCCGCGCCGCGGCCTGCTGGTTTCGACCATCGACCTGGCCGACCACCTCGACGTGATCCAGACCCGGCGCGTGCTCGAATGCCTGATCGCCGCCTGCTCGGCCCGCCGCGCCACCGCGCCCCAGCGCGCCGACATCCTGCGCTGTGCCGAGCACATGGTGGAGACCGCGCACAGCGGCGACCTCGACGCCTACATGCGCGCCGACCACGAGCTGGACCTTGTGAACCACCAAGCCAGCCAGAACCATTCCGCCGTCAAGTGCGTGGTGCCGCTCATCGTGCAATGCCGCCGCTTCTGGTACGCCTACCAGCACGAGGGCGAGATTGCCGAGGGCGCGCGCGCCCACATGGCACTGGCCCAGGGCATCGCCACGGGCAACGAGGCCGCCGCCGTAGCGGGCGCGAACCAGCTCATGGATTATCTGGAGCGCTTTGCCCGGCGCGTGATTGACAGGTAGCCCCGCCCTACGCGCAAAACAAAGCGCCGCAGGGCCAACCCATGCGGCGCTGGAGCGGCAATTGCCGCCGCTGTGGCGCCCAGAGCGCCTGGGGACTCAAGCCCCTGCGAGCACCACTTCGACGCGGCGGGCTTCGGCGTTGCTGCCGGTGCCTTGGGTGGCTTCGGGCTTCTTGAGTTCGATGCGGTCTTCGGCCACGCCCAGGGCCTGCAAGGCGTCGCGCACGGCCAGGGCGCGGTTCTTGGCCAGCTCGGCGTTCTGCGCGGCGTCGCCCGTGGCGTCATGGAAGCCCGAGACCACGGCCTTCTGGCCTGCGGCCACGCCCTTGACGATGTCGGCCAGGGCCTCGTTGGCGCCCGCCGCCAGATCGGCCTTGCCGGTGGCGAAGTAGAACTTGACCACACCGTTTTCCACGCGCACGCTGGCGCCGTCGTCTGCCACGGCAGCGGCAGGGGCTGCCGCCACGGCGGGCGCCTTGGCGCCGCCCAGGCCGCGCTTGACCACCACCGTGCCCACCACGCCGGCCACGACCAGGGCGATCAAGGCAAAAAGAAAGCCCAGGGCAAAGCGCTGCTGGCTGTCATCGTCGGAACTGCTGAACGACATCTTGGATACTCCATGGAAAAATGAGGTCACCGCGCATTGTAGAACCGCACTATGACCGCCTTCTCCCCCTCCACCCGCGACCCCGCGCCCTTGCTGGAGCACACCCTGCGCACCTGGAGGGGGCGGGGCGACCTGTGGGTGTTTGGCTATGCCTCGCTCATCTGGCGGCCCGACTTTGACTACGCCGAACGCCGCCCGGCCAGGGTGCATGGCTGGCACCGCGCACTCAAGATGTGGAGCCACGTCAACCGGGGCACGCCGCAATGCCCCGGCCTGGTGTTCGGCATGCTGCCCGGCGGCAGCTGCCACGGGGTGGTGTTTCGCGTGCGCGAAGCCCAGGGTGAACCGGTGCTGCGCACCCTGTGGCAGCGCGAAATGCCCGTGGCCGTGTACGACCCGCGCTGGCTCCCCTGCCACACCCCGCAGGGGCCGGTACAGGCGCTGGCGTTCACGCTCTCGCGCCGCAGCCCACACTACACGGGCACGCTGCCGATGGAACAGTACCGCCGCATCTTCGCCCAGGCCCAGGGCCGCTACGGCAGCACGCAGGACTACGCCTTGGACACCTACGAAGGCCTGCGCGCCGTAGGCATCCACGACCGCGCGCTCCGGCGCCTGATCGAAAGCGCCCAAGACTCCCAGGGCGACACACCCACGGCACAATCGGGGGCATGAGCAGCCCCACCCCCTCCATCGCCGACCTGCGCAAAAGCTACGAGCGCGCCGAACTCAACGAAGACGCCTCGCACGCCGACCCCATGCAGCAGTTCGACCAGTGGCTCAAGGAAGCCCTGGCCGCCCAGATTCCCGAACCCAACGCCATGACCCTGGCCACTGTGGGCAGCGACCTGCGGCCCAGCACGCGCGTCGTGCTCATCAAGGGTTTTGATGCACGCGGCATCGTCTGGTACACCAACTACGACAGCCGCAAGGGCCGCCAGTTGGCGGGCAACCCGTATGCGGCGTTGCAGTTCCATTGGGTGGAGTTGGAGCGCGTGGTGCGCATCGAAGGCATCGTCGAGAAAGTGAGCGACGCCGAGAGCGACGAATACTTCCACAGCCGCCCGCTGGACTCGCGCATCGGCGCCTGGGCCAGCCCGCAAAGCCAGGTCATTTCGGGCCGCAGCGTGCTGGTGGCCAATGCCGCCAAGTACGGCGCCCAGTTCATGCTCAAGCCGCCGCGCCCGCCGCACTGGGGGGGCTACCGCCTGGTGCCCGATCAGTGGGAGTTCTGGCAAGGTCGCAAGAGCCGCCTGCACGACCGCCTGCACTACCGCCAGGAAGCCGGCGCCTGGGTGCGCGAGCGGCTGGCACCCTGAGGCACGGCATTGCCCATGATGGCACTGCTGATTCTTGCTGCGCTGATCGTTCTGGTGAACGTGCTGACCTACAGGCGTTTGCCGGGGCGCAACGCCATGGCCGTTTCTGTGCTGCTACCGCCTATGCTGTTCCAGGTCGGCAACTGGCTGCATTTGGGCTATCTCGATCCGTTCTGGCCCATCGCGGCACTGGTCAGCCTGGTGGCATCGGCCCTGGGGACCATCGTACTGAGACTGCTCTTGGACAGTTTGGTGGATCGGCATCGCGATGGACGTATGCGCTGAAGGCCTGCCAGGCCCTGCGCATCACACCGCCCAGCGCGTCACCACCCACAGCACCACCGGTACGGTGGCCATGCCCAGTGCGGTGGACACGGTGACGCCAGCGGTCATTTCGTCCTGTCCCACCTCGTAGCGCTGGGCAAACAGGAACACGTTGGCGCCCACCGGCAGTGCAGCAGCCGTCACCATCACCGCCAGCGGCAGGCCCGACAGCCCCAGCGCCCATCCCAGCGCGCCCACGGCCAGGGGCAGTGCGGCGTTCTTGACCAGGGCAATGCGCAGCGCTGCGCGGAAATGCGGCCCCACGGTGGAGAACGCCAAGGTCACCCCCACCAACAGCAGCGCCAATGGCCCCAGGGCCTGACCCAGCAGTTGCAGGGGCTTGTCGATGAGGGGAGGAATGGGCCAGCCGGTTTGCGCGTACAGCAGGCCCGCGATGATGGGCAACGGCACCGGGTGCACCAGGCCACTCCACAAGGCCTGCAGCACCATGCGCCACAGGGCCGGTGGCACATGGGCCTGGCCATCGGCGCCGCCGGGCTGGTTGCGCGCCAGGGCCAGTTCCAGCACCACCGTCGCCACGGTGAGCAAGATGAGCGCGTGCACCGAGATCAGCGTGAACAGCGTGACCAGCCCCGCCTGCCCAAACACCAGCCCCACCAGCGGTACCCCCACCATCACGTTGTTGCTGAAGGTGTGGCCCAGCGCGCGCACCGCGCCCAGGGTGCTGAACCCCGCCCAGGCCAGCGTGGCGCCAAACACCAGCGCCACCCCGCCAAAGTACACCGCAATCGGCCCGAAATCCAGCTCCTGCACATGCACCCCGGCCATGGTGCGAAACAGCAGTGCGGGCGCCAGCACCATGAACACGAGGTTGGACAAATCCTTGACGGCCTGCGCACGAATCCAGCCCTGGCGGCCCGAGAGGTAGCCCAGCGCAATGAACAGCACCACGGGCACGAACGAAGAAAGAACAGGGGAGTTCAAGAGACAGGCCGTACAGGGAAATGCGCATGCCCGGCTTTGGCGCAGTGGCCTCAGTCCTCATGCGCTATCAAAATAATAGCTGGTAGCGCTTGCTGCAAAAGCGCCAGGGTCGTATTTTGCTTGTAAAACCAATTCCCCGGCATGCCCGGGGTCTGCGCTGCATCAAGGCTGTGGCGGAAGCGGGAAGCGTACCCTGCCACGCCGTGGGTCAAAGGTGCCGCCCTCTGGCAGTATGTGCATGCGGATGTCGCTGGCCTTGGCCAGGAGGTCGTTGGTGTCGTCAATGATGCGGGCCTGCCGCGCATCGAACAGCTTGACGTAGTGCGTGCCCAGCACCTCCCAGACGCCGTCCGGCCGCACCAGCAAAGCGGTTTCCTCATCGATGCCCACGCCGATGAGCTGCGGATGGTCAAGCACCGCACTGAGCAGGCGGTTGTAGCGGGCCCGGTGCATGAAGTGCTGGTCCACGATGGCGCCCTTGAAGAAGCCAAACCCCGGAGCCAGCTCCTTCATGCCGCGGGCAATGTTGATCTGCTCCTGCTCTTCGGCATTGTTCGGGGTGCGCCAGTTGCCGGTGAGCATGAGGCTGCTCATCACCGACGCACCGGCCGACGTGCCGCCCACCACAGCACCGTTCTGGTAGCGCGTTTCAATCACCTGCAGCGCCCGGCTGCCCACCAGCAGCGACGACAGGCGCGTCTGGTCGCCGCCCGAGAACCAGTAGCCGGTGAAGGCCTCCAGCCTTGCCACGGTGCTGTCCGCATCGGCGTCCTGCGGCCCGATGTCCACCACCTGCGCACTGACGCCCAGCCGCTGGAAGTCGGCCACCATCTCCTGGGCTTCTTCGTCCCCCTGGGCGCTGGCCATGGGCAGCACGGCGATGCGGGCCTTCTCCGCGCCACCGGCCAGCGCCACAAAGCGCTGCACCACCTGCAGCGGCGTATCGCCGCCCCCCACAATGAGCAGGCTTCCCTTGGGTTGCCTGAAAAAGCTCGGCATCTGCCCCCACGCTGGCAAGGCCCACAGCGCCACCAGGCACACCAGCCAACCCACAACCACCGAGACCCGCCGCACATGCAGCAACGGGCGCACACTGCGCACGACCACCATGAATAACACCGTGAACTGGTTTAAAGCGTCAGGGCCGCTCGCAGGAGCCGTCCAGCCCCACCGTGCCCGCCAGCTTTTGCAGGCGCGAGCGGTTTTCCAGGCAAGCCTTGTGCTCGGCCTCGGCCGCCTTCTGCTGCGCCTGGCGCACCGCCTGGGCGCGCTCGGCCTGTAGTTTGGCCACGCGCTCGCGCAGTTGCGGCATGACGGCCAGGGCGGCTTTTTCGCCCTCCACAATCGCGCTGGCGCGCTGGGTGAAGTCTGCCGGGCCCATGTCCAGCACCTGCGGGCGGATGGTGATGTCGGCCCGCGCCAGCTCGGCCTGCCCCAGCTTCTGGCCCATGATGGCGATGGACTGGTTCAGCGCCCCCAGCAGGTGGCTGGGCGTCTGGCCGCGCGCCTTGTTGGAAATATCCACCGCCACCACCACGTCGGCGCCCAGTTGGCGCGCCGCGTCCACCGGCACCGGGCTCACGATGCCGCCATCCACATAGTGGTACTTGCCAATGGTGACCGGCTGGAACACGCCCGGCACGCTGCTTGAAGCCCGCACCGCCTGCCCCGTGTTGCCGCGCGCAAACACGGTGCGCTCGCCATCCTCCAGCCTTGTCGCCACCGCCACGAAGGGCTTGGCCAACTGCTCCAGCGGCTTGCGGCGCACCTGCTCGTTGACGTAGTCCTCCAGCTTCTGGCCCAGCACCAGCCCGCCGGACGATAGCTGCAGGTCGCGGATCCTGGCCTCGTCCAGCGCCACGGCCTTTTCCTGCAGCTCAAACGCATTCATTCCGCTGGCATACAAGGCCCCCACCACGCTGCCCGCGCTGGTGCCCGCCACCACGGAGGGCGCGAAGCCATTGGCCTCCAGCATCTTGATGACGCCAATGTGCGCAAACCCCTTGGCCGCACCGCCGCCCAGGGCGATGCCGATCCTGATCGGGGGAGCGGAAGTCATGGTGCCCGTGGCGTCGGGGTCGACCGGGGCCGGGCTGGGCGGCCTGCTGCCGCAGGCGGCCAGGGTGGCAAGCAGAAGGCACGCCAGGGCGCGCGGAAAGGAGCCGGGGCGCATGCCGAAGGATGGAACTGTCATGGGGGCCTGAAGTGTAGCGGCGGGTGGCGGCCGGTGGGTGTAGGCGGATGGCGCAAGGTTCTACCGCCTGCGGCCGCTGCCGCAGCTCACACCGCGCTCGGCCCCAGCCACACGCCGCTGCGCAGGCCCTCGGGGCGCTCGCGCGACCACACCTGCGCGCTGGCCTCCCAGGTTTCCTGCTGCACATGCAGCCCGGCAAACACGCCATAACCTGGGCCTGCGCAGATCTCGCCGCCCGCGCACAGGCTTTCGCCCGCCTTGATGGCGCCCTGGGCATGGATGCACTCACCCGCGGTGATGCCGCAGTCCGCCTCCAGGGGCGCGCCGCCGGTGATGGCACCGCCCACCACGATGCCCTGCCCGGCGCGCAGGCTCGCAGCCCCCGTCAGGTGGCCGCCCACGCGCAGGCCCTTGCCGCATTCCACCGGGCCGTGGGCGATGAGGTCCTGCCCGACAAAGGCGCCGCCCTGGAGTTGCAGCTTGCCGTGGCACACCACATCCCAGGCGGCCCGCAGGTCGCCCGCGCAGACGATGTCGCCCCCCGCTTCCACGCCCCAATCGGCGCGCACATCGCCACCCGCCTGCAGCAAGCCCTGGCTGACGATGCCACCCGCCGCGCGAATGTCCTCCCCCGCCACGATGGACTGCCCGGCCCGCACCCCGCCACCCGCCCGGATGGAGCGGCCCGCCTGGATCACGGTGGTCACATCGATGCTGCCGCGCACTACCACCGTGCCCGCAAACACGATGGCATCGGCCTCCAGCCGGTCCAGCGACAGCACGGCGGAGGTGGGGCCAAACTGCGACAGCAGCCAGCAGGCGTCGCCCACCCGCCCGGCGCTGACCAGCGTGTCCAGCGCCTCCTGATAGCCGCTGCCGTCCTCCACATGGCGGCTGAACCACCGAAAACCGTCGGCACAAGGGCTCTTGGCCCGCAGAAACTTTTTGGTGAACTCCATCGCGCTCACCCCCGGCGCAGCTGCGTGGATGGAGGATGAACGGGGTGTGACCAGATGGGCGTGGGCCCACACACAAGAACGGTGTGCATGAAACATCTCCTGAGGGAGCGGCCCGGGCCGATGAACCGATCAAGGTGTCAACAACGCAGCAGGCCGCCATCGCGCTGAGCGGGTGCCCGGCGATGGATGTGTTGCGCAAAAGGGGAAAGGGTTATCGCCGGGCGGAGGAATGTGCGACCGGCTTGTAAGGCCAGATCTCACGCACCACGGCGCCGCCCCCACCCACGCACAGGCAGCCGCGCAGCGGGGCTGGGTGGGGCAAAGCCGGGGGCTGGAAACGCATGGACACTATGGTAGCAGCGCAGCGGTATCGCACTCCAGCGGGTGGACTTGCGCCGCACAAGGCCTGCACCACATGCATTTTTAAAACTTTCAATAATATTAAATTCAACTCAAATAAATTTTGAGTTATAATTTGCTCCGTTGCACCCAACGCAACGCCTGCCCAGCGGCGCAAGCCCCTCCCCGCAGGCTGCCTTTTGCGACCTTTGTCGCCCCGTGGGTCTGTAGAGCTGCAGCCCACCGCGTCCCTTGATGCTCACGCCGGCCATTTCGAGCCTGCGATCCTGAATGTTCCCCATTTCACAAACCGCCATTTCCATGGGCAAGTACGTCGTTTCGCCCACGACCCACCCGACCGCCTGCGGGCGCTTTCGCGCCTCTTTCTCGGTCCATCGCTCCCAGGGCAACGGCAGCTACTGCCGCGTGTTCCGTTTTGACAAAGCCTTTGCCTCGCGCGAAGCCGCCCGGCTCTTTGCCGTTACCCAGGGCTGGCTGCAAACGAGCATGCAGCACCCGCCCGTGTGCTGACCTGGTCAGCCAGGCCCGTATTCAACCCATACCCTTGCTGCGGACTCCCCACCCGCGCATCCCAACCCCAACGGTGCGCCCTTCATTGCGCACCATCTTTCAGAAAGGCTCTTGCATGAGCAGCAAAATCTACGTGGGCAACCTGCCCTACTCCGTGACCAACGCCAGCCTGGAAAGCAACTTCGCCGAGTTTGGTGGCGTTGCCTCCGCCAAGGTCATGATGGACCGCGACACCGGCCGCTCCAAAGGCTTCGGCTTTGTGGAAATGGCCAGCGCTGAAGAAGCCCAGGCCGCCATCTCTGCCCTGAACGGCGTCTCGGTCGATGGCCGCGCCATTGTGGTCAACCTCGCCCGCCCCCGCGAAGACAACCGTGGTTCGGGTGGCTACAGCGCCAACGGCTACGGCGGCAACAAACGCTCCGACGTGGGCTACGGCTCCGGCGGCTTCGGCGGCGGCCGTTACTGATTCCAGTAAGCCCCCATGAAGAACCGGCTCTGAGGAGCCGGTTTTTTTTCGCCCCGCATCCATGGGGTTGCAAAGCCCAGTTGCTATCAATACGATAGCTGTTCGCGCTTGATGGTAAAGCGCTGGAGGCCAAAAATAGTCTAAAAATCGACCTATGTGGGTGCCACCAACGTCCGCAGCCCGTGCCGCATGCTTGCCCGCATCACCAGCACAAGGCACCATGCAAATATTAAGCATTGGTGATATATTCTTTCCGAGGAAACACAGGAGCCCTTCATGCAACCCCATGTGGCCCCCGCCCCGGACAAAGCCATGGTGCTGGGCAAGGCAACCATCCGTGCCGCCCAGGAGCTGCACCTCTCCAACGCCGCCTTGGCGCGCGTGATTGGACTGAGCGAGCCCACCATCAGCCGCATTGCCGGCGGTGCACGCGGCATCGCGCCAGAATCCAAGGAAGGCCAACTGGCCCTGCTCGTGGTGCGCCTGTTTCGCTCGCTCGACCCGCTGGTCGGCTCCGACGCGCAAAAACGCCACGACTGGCTGCGCAGCCACAACAAGGCGCTCAACGGCACACCCGCCGCGCTCATCGAAAACCCCACCGGCCTGGTCAACGCCCTGGCCTACCTGGACGGCATGCGGGCTGCCGCCTGATGGCCGCCACGGTGTGGAACCCCGGCTGGGTGCAAGAGCACACCCAGCCCCTGGCCATGCACGCATTTCGCATGGTCGAAACACAGCACATCGCGGCCACCATGCGCCTGGTGGACACCGCCGCCGAGCAAGACCTGCTGGAGCAAATGCTGGACGCCAGCAAGCCGCCCCTGCCGCCCGAGGCGCAGGGCATCCACTACCTGCTGGCGGCGCCCTTCCGCTACCTGCCGCCCACGGGCTCGCGCTTTCGCAGCGCGCACATGCCCGGCATCTGGTACGGCGCGGACGGCCCCTACTGCGCCTGCGCCGAAATCGCCTACTGGCGCCAGCGCTTTCTGCTGGACAGCGCGGGCCTCATCACCCAGCACCTGCTCACCGACCACTCCCTGTACGAAGCCGCCGTGCAAGGCCGTGCCATCGACCTGCAATCACCCCCCTGGTCCCAGGCCGAAACGCACTGGACGCACCCCAGCGACTACACCGAAACCCAGAAGCTCGGCGCCCTGGTGCGCGAGGCGGGCGACGTGGCGTGGATCCACTACGCCTCGGTCCGCGCCCCAGGGCATGCGTGCGCAGCCGTGTTCAACCCACACAGCCTGACCATGCGGACCCCCGAGGGCCGGTACGAGCGCTGGCACTGCCACACCACGCGCGACCGGGTCACACTGTCGAACGGGCGGGAGCGGTTCGATTTTTGATGGGTGAGATTCAGACCACCGCCCTTTGGGCACGCGCGGAGCCAGCAAACGGGGCCTGACCATGCCGACCCCAAGGGCCGGTAGCAACGACCAAGACTCAACGATCCTTGTCAGAGTCGAGGACGAACACCATGCCCAAAAAACCGACGGAGACGGTCTTGTTTTGGACCCTGGTGTAAGACGCCACCCCCAGCGAGTGGTAGTTGCTGACAAACGCAGTCAATGCCCCAACCCCCAAAAGGCCCGCCAATGG
>JACCEE011863121.1_pt1 | contig 10079 bp, 8 predicted proteins | sample 7449931 | NCBI WGS metagenome assembly JACCEE01 (sample SAMN15323457, study PRJNA562643) | freshwater metagenome | isolation source: river surface water | place: USA:Blue River Watershed | collected 2017-08-19
ACACTCTTCCTTATATACAAAAGTCCTAGAACTCTCCCTAGTAATTCCCCATTCTTCCCTAGAGAAAGCCCAACCGCGCGAGCAAAGCGAGCCAATTAACCACCAAAGAACCTCCTCAAAACCAGTTTATTTCTTATGAGCTATAGTACAATACTTAGTAGTAGTCTTAAATGGAAGATAAATTCTTACAGTACCTTTTGTAGTATACATCCAATACATAGTCTGCTTATCACAATTATCCAATTCAAATCTTTGATCCCAAGTGATATACGGAATATTGGTGATACTAATACAGTCACCAGTAGTATGAAGTGACTTATAGTTGCTATCTTTTTGATAATGTATTTCAATATCATTTAATTGTTCATAACGCTCAGAATACCAAGCTACTTGATTAGTACCATTTAATCCCATAAGTTTTTTAAGATCATTTTGTAGTTTACTCCCCATATCTTTTTCATATTTCATACCGGGTACATCTTTTGTTAAGAAACTCCTTGTAGTAAGTCCTCTGTGTGTGTTGATTTGTCCTGGAAATAATCTTTGTACATCTTCATAAGCCTCTTCCCATGTAGCGTAATCTACTCTTGCCAATTTTTTCTCGTTTGTATTTTTAGTATCATCAATTTTTTTTCTGTCATGTTTCCCTGATATTTTAAAACACCTTTTTCCTTCCAAACTAAGACGTGTTTTTTCTTCATTTAAGTTTTCTGAAATCCAGTTATCATAGTTTTGTGTTTCATAGTTGATATTGTCATAGACTTTTTGTGTAGTATATAACTGAATCTTAGGATAATCTTCAGCATATTTTCCAAAGATACGCATACTCTGGATGCTTCCAGCAGCATGTTGTGTACCAGTTGGTACGAAGATTAATGCAGATAGGCCACCACTACCAATATTTTTTAGAGGGCGATATGTGTTAGCTCTACTTGCCATGAATCCAGATACAATAATATTATTTATTTGGTTTCTTGTGAAATATGCATACAGATCGTGAATATTGGCAAATGTTGTGCTCATATATTCTCCGTAAATTCCAATCTCTTTAATTGAAGGTCTGTTCTCATCTGTATTTATAACATAAACAGACTGACTAGAATATTTTCTTTTGATAGCAATTGCTTGCTCTTTTTGCATTTTGTTTGTGTGACTAGCATTCACAAGGATAGATGTGTATCCATCAGGATTTGGAAGTACTTTATCAAGACATTCTCCAATCAACTTGACCAGTTTTCCAATGTTTGTTTTGCTTCGGAGATTTTCGTCAATTGGAATAAATTCCATATCTTTTAGACCCCTATAGTTTGGAGACTGTGGGAGACTCATTGTTATACTGATATTTTCCTTTTTGTTCAGATTAGCAAATGGTGTTGCAGTAATTTCAAATGCATTGTAAGCATTAAGAACTAACTGATCGTAGATATTTCCAGTTTTTGTTGATTTCTGGAATTCTTGGATATCTTTGATAAAGGTATCTGCTTCATCTACAACCAAGTCATATATTACCCCCATATGATCAAGATATTCCTTAACCTTGCGCATTCTTGTTGGGTTTCCAATTGCCAAAATGAAATCATTTGCCTCCAGATTATCACTTCTGCAATCACCTTCCATTATCGCAATTTTCAGATGATATTTTTTATTCTCAAATCCAGATATCTCGTCAATCCATTGGTTGAAGTCAGTAACATCTCGATTCTCGACTTGTGAATAGCTATTGAGGCTATTGGAGAGTAGAAACACTGGCTGTCTTTGGTGAACAAACTTTGATAGCCAGATGACTGAAAGTTCGAATTTCGTTTTTCCACTTTGTACTTTTCCAAGAACAATTACTTTTTTATTGTTAATTGTTTGAAGTTCTTCGAATTCACTGTAGATTCTAGCTTTGATCCTGTTGAAAATTTCAATATCATTATTCTTTCCATTTTCAACATTGAACTCAGTATTATCTTTCTCCATCTTGAATTCATTTGCGAGGGCGATTTTCCTGTTTTTGAGGATATTTTTGGGTATCATACGTAGAAACTGATTTGGAGTAAAAGTTGAAATCATAGTTCCTTTCTTGAATTCAAGTTTAAAGGAATTATCAGTCATAATATGAAAACCAATAAAGCGACCAAGCTCACGTTTCTTTTTATCCTGGATATGCTCACCAAGTTCAGCAATCTCAACCGGACGAAAGAATACCATTGTTTATGAACTGTACTTTTAATAAAGTAACAGGATAGGGATATTTGTATTTTTCTATCTTTTCGTCAAATTTTCTTAAATATTCTTATTTAATAAAAAAATTTTTAATAGAATAACTTTACATTATAATTATTAAATTTTCCTATATAAATTTAAGTATTTATAAAAATACATTAAATATTGTAAATGAGACTATAATCATTAATTTTAATTAAAAATATTTATAATCAAATTTTATAATTTTATAAAATTATAAAAAAATTAGTATTTAGTAAAGATAAACATGTCAAAAAAAATTATTAATAAAATTGTTAGTAAAAAATTTACTTGTAAAGCTGGCCATTTTTACAATGAAAGTCACTATGATGAAATAATTAATGATGATGCTAATATATATTGGATTGATGAAAATGGTAAGAAAAAAATATTATTTAAAATTAGAAAGAATGTTATAGATCATAAATTATGTGATTTAGCATTTGATGTTTTTAAGAGTCATAGTAAAGGAGCTCATAATAATAGGGGGTTTGCTAGTGGAACTTTCGAAGATGGTAAAGTTAGAAAAATAGTTAATAAAACTTCTAGATCTAAAACTGCTACTAGTAATATATCTGGTTTTTTTGACAGACCTTATCAACAAATACAAAAATATTTTAATACAAAAACAGTTTGTAGAATGACTAGATTTACTAGATTAAATAAAGAAAAATTTGATAGTACATTACCTTTTTTTGAAAAAATTAATAGTTTATATAAAAAACTTGATCCAAAAGCATATAAGCTTCAATATGAAAATATACTATTAGTACCTCCAAATATGAAAGTTGGAAATACTGTATTTACTACTATAACGAGTAATTATAACTGGAGATCTGCTTGTCATCAAGATAAAGGAGATTATGAATATGGTCTTGGTAATTTAACTGTTACAGGTGATGAAGAATGGAAGGGATGTTATATTGGTTTTCCAGAATTTAAAGTTGCTGTAAATTTAAGAAAAGGTGATTTTATATTAATGGATGTTCATCAATATCACTGTAATACAGAACTTAAAAGTATTACTAAAAATAAAGGAGCTAGATTAAGTTTTGTTTGTTATTTAAGAAAAAATATGATTTTTTGTAACAAAAAAAAAATTGTAAATGGTGAAACATATTATTATAAAGGTTAAAATATTTTTCCACATATATTTTCAATTATAATGTCTTTATATGTATCTGATAAACTATTCCATTATGAGTTTATTATTATAGGTACACTTTTAAACGGCTATTAATGCGCATCTGATAATTTTATAGTTGATATTTCTTCTTTTATTAATTTTATATCTACAATATCTAATATTGTATCGATATTTTTTATTAAATTTAAATTAAATTCAAAATATAAAATTTGACAACTACATAAATATATTTTTATTAAAAGTATTAAAATGACTCATCAATGTACTCACTGTGATAAAGAATTTCCTTCAAAAAGTAAATTAGATAGACATTTAAATTCAAAAACTAAATGTATTGATAAAATTTCTACAGATAATGCAATTAAAAGAAGTATTGCTAAATTTGGAGATACATATAGATATGATAAATTTGAATATAAAAATGCTAAAACACCAGTATTATTATATTGTAATACTTGTAAAGAATATTTTCCTGTACTATTTAATAATCATATCAATGGAAAAGGAGGTTGTAAAGTTTGTTCTAAAGTAAAATCTTTAAATTATGATGAATTTTTAATTGAATGTAAAAAATTGAATAATTTAAATGATAAATTTGATGATGAAACCAAAAAAACTTATAAAAATTTATCATCTATTATTAAGATCTTTTGTATTGGTCATAACGATTATTTTGAAATTAATGCTACAAAATATTTAAGAAATAACGGAACTTGTGATATATGTAAATTAAATGAGTTAACAAAAATTAAAAATTTTGATTTAATTCAAATATTAATTGATAATCCTAATATTAAATATAAACATCCTGTATATGATAATTATGAATCAGATCAGTATGGAAATATTTATAAGAATAAAATACTAATTAATAAGTCTTTACATCAAAATTATTATGTATTTTTTATTAAAAAGAAACGTATTAAAGTTCATAAATTTATTTATGAATGTTTTTATCCAAACATTATAATAGATGATAAGATTTTTCATATTGATCATATTGACCAAAATCCACATAATAATAATATTTTAAATCTAAATTTATTAACACATAAAGAACATGGTTTAAAAACATCTTTACAAAATAAAGATAGAGGAAAAAAAGCAAATATTAAAAATAGCAAAAAAACAATTCGTATATTATATAATGAGAATAAAACTGAAATTGAAAGAAAAGAATATGTTTCTATATCAGTTGCAGCAAAAGATACAGGAACATCAACTGCAAATATTTTAAGATATATTAGTACACAAGGAAAAATAAAATGTAAAAATTTTCATTGGATTATTGAAGATTTTAATAATGAAAATATAGAAAATGAAATTTGGAAAGTTACTAAAAAATATCCAAAAATTCAAATATCTAATAAAGGCAGGATTAAATTATCTAATAATAAAATAACTTATGGTACATTAAGTCATAATTATATGAAATATAATAATACTGGTATACATGAATTAGTCTTAAATGCATTTGGTAATCCTAAACCAGATTGGGCTAGTAGTGTAAATCATATAGATAAAAATACCAAAAATAATCATATTGAAAATTTAGAATGGAGTACACCTAAAATGCAAGCAAATCATTCACATTCTATAAAAATAGAATCATATGATATTAGAAGTAATAAAATTATTGATACATTTTTATCAATTACTGAAGCATCTAATAAATATTCATCAATTGTAAGATTAATTGTTAATTTATTATATAGTAAAGGTTCCATTTCATTTACACATCCAGAAACTAATTATGGTTTTCGTAATATTAATTTATCAAATAGATTAAAAAGAAGAAGAGAAGAATTTAGATTATTATATAATAAAACTAAGCATATTAAAAAAGAACAAGATAGTTTAATAAAAAGAAATTTACCAAATAGAATTTATTATATTAAAAAAAATAATTATATTAGTGGCTATGAATATAAAGTTTCTAAAAATAATGGAACAATTTTATGTCGAAAAACTCATCAAATAGATTCAAATGATAAAACACTTACATATGAAGAAAAATTGGCACAAAAATTTAATGAAATTAGTAATTATAAATTAGAATGGGAATCTGCAGATTTAATTAAAAAATATTGGTTAGTTCATAAGTACTATCCAATTAATTAATTGTATTATTAATATAAGGTAATATTTTTACTGTTTATTTTTTAAGTATATTTTTATATTTAAAGATAAGAATGATAATTATCTATGATTTCTTTTTAAATTGAAATCTTTAATGGCATATAAAATAAATATCGGTTATCAAAATTTTAATACTAAAAAAGGAGCTTTTGAATATATACAAGATTTATTATATAATAAGATTGGAGTATGTAATAGTGTTAAACATAATACATGTTATTTTAATATATTTTTTTCACTTATTCAAAATCATCCAGATTTTGAAACTAAGTGTAAAAATGTTATTGATTTTAAAATTATTCCAAATAAATTAAATAAAAAAGCTTTAGAATTACGCATTATTAAAATTAAAGATAATTATTTAATCGATGAAGATATTTCTTGGCGTTTATGTATTACTAAAAAATCTAAATCTACTTCTCAAAAATTAAAAATTGCATTAAGATATTCGATCGAATATCAAATTAAAATATTTAGAAAAAATTCTAATATTAATGATTGTATTTTATGTAATAAAAAAATAAATTCTCTTGATTCTCATGTTGATCATGAAAATTATTTCGAAAAAATAATTCAAGATTTTCATTCGTCTATTAAAAATATAAATATTATTCCTACAGATTTTGATGATACTGATGATGATACAAATAGATGTATGTTTAAACAAAAAGATGAACAATATGAGAATTTATGGAAACAATTTCATTTTCAAAATGCTAAATTACGAATTATATGTAGTAAATGTAATTTATCAAGAAAAAAATACAAAGCATAATATCTATTCAAACCAAAAACTTTTAATTTATTCTTATTATTAAAACCCCAATATAGATTTAAATTCATCATCTTGTGTTACTAAATCAATCAGTTCCTTATTTAATTTTTTTAAATTCTTAATACTATTATTTTTAAGTATAGTATCTACTTCTCTTTTAATTTTATTTATTTCAGATTTTTTCATATTATCTACAACATCTTTATATTTAGGCATCCAGTATTCCTCAACTTTATAAACACCATAATCTCCATCTTCTTCTCCTAATAAATCACAATCATTTTTATTTTCAACATATGGTTTTATATCAAAACTTCCTATAAATTTATAGTATTCAAGTAAATACTCTTTATATTTTTCTTTTTGTCTTAAATTCTTTTCTGTTACATGAATTTTTCTCAATAAATATCTTTCATAATGATCTAAAAAATAATCTTTAATTGTATCTACTACTTCTCTCATTCCTCTTTCTACTAAGTATGTTTCCCAACTACCATTTTTAAATAAATTTAATTCTTTTAACTTATCATCATATACTATATTTAAATCACTTAAATTTCTTATTTTACCAATATCATCAATAATATCAAATAATCTATTATTACCCAAGTCATAACCATATTTAAAATTATCTTCTTTTAATTTATCTATTCTAAAACAAAATTTATTTTCTATTTTATCTTCTAAAGATATAGTTTCTAATTGTTTATAATTCATATATTTTTCAATTTTATGTAATGAGTCCATATTGTTAATATAATTATTCATTGTATTATAATTTGTAATATTGTTAATAATTGATTTTTCTTCTTTTGGAATATGATATATTCTATTCGATAATATCTTTTCTTTTATTTCATCTGTTAATTCTATATCATTCTTAGAACCTGGACAAATTTTTTTTTTGAAATATAAATGTTTTCTCATATTATTCTTTTCATGAGTTTGATAATTACATCGTATACAAGAATATGGTTCTTTTTGTGTCATTTTTAATGATAAGATATATTAAATTATCCTTAAATATTTTTAACTAGAATTAACTGATTTTTACTGCTAAATAACTTAAAATAACTAAGATAACTTTTCTATTATTTTAATTATATATTTGCTTTTATTTAAATAACTATTTTTAACTATAAATTACTAAAATTTACTACCAAATTAGTAATTAAATATTAAGAGATCTTTATCTATTATTTTATTAAATATTTCTTCATTAATTTTTAACTAGATTTAACTAGAATTTACTGATTTTAACTAAAAATAACTAGTTTTTACCTTATTCATTAATAGTAACATTTATAATTATACCCTAAGTTTATTCTTTTATTTTAATTAAATTAAATTATCTCATTTAAATTCAAAATATTTTTTTCATTTTTATTTTTGAAATATATTTCAAAAATATATTTTATATATTTTTATAAACTTTATAAACTGTTAATATTATCTATTCTATTGTTAATGTAACTCCTTTAATAATAGTTAGTTTACTTTTTGCATAAAAGTTTATATATTTATATTAAAAGTTTATCAATTTATATAATTTACTAACACATCCTATAATCAGAAGGGAGGAAGAGGGGGAGAATTGAGAAAAAGGATGAGAAAATGAAAACAAAACCAGAAAACTCCTATTAACAAAAACAAGAAACTCCCAAAAATAATAAAAGTGAAAATTCTCTAAATAAACGTATATTCTGTTTGCTGTTTTTGTTATTCTATTTTTCTTAAATAATATTCAGGTTTTCAATTGACATGACTTAAATACCATATAAAACAAAAAGTAGACTCAAGCAAATTATTCTAATATAAACCCTATTATTTCTTAAAAATATATAAGAAAACTTATTGTAACGTTTATAGTCTTATAATTAAAAACAACATAATTTATAAATGGTTGATTCTAATATTGGCGGAATAATACTTTGTAGTAGTATATTTGGTGGATTATTTATTTTTACAGTAATAAGATGTTATATCAATGAAAAACGACATAGAAGATTATATTTAGAAGGCTGCAGACGTAGAGAAGAAATATGTAGACAACAACAATTAACAATTCGACAATATAATATAAATGCTTTAGAATCCCAAATAAATCAAGTTAAAATCAATGAAGAAGCATTAACATTACCTCAATAGTATAATGAAATATAAATCATATTATTCTTTCTTACATTCTATAAATTTTATCAATAGACATTGACTCTATTACCCATATAAAATAATAATTTACTTAAAGACATATTCTAAATATCAATGTAAAAATGATAAAGGAATTTCAATTACTGATATCATCATTAAATCTAATGGTATTATGTTCTATCAATAATCAACTTAAAAATAATAGTAAAAATTTAAAAATAAAAGATAAATGAATTAATTGTAATAACAACTTCTATTATCACAACAACTAGAACATTTAATATCAGGCATAATTTCCCAATGATATTTAGAATTAGAACATCCAAGAAAATTTTCACCATCTGCAACACATACATATGGATTTTCATAAGAACAAGCTTGATTATAATGTTCTTTTAGGAGAGCGCATTGATCTTCATTACAATCATTACATTTACGGAGTAAATCTTCCTCGTAAATTACATCATGATTTTTATCACAATGTTCTAAAGTACAAGAATCTTCACATATACTCTTATCATCCCAAACTTCAATTACTGGACTACAACCACCATATGCATCACCTTTAGAACAAACAAAAGGATTAACAGAATGATCACATGCAAAATTAAGACATTCTATTGCATTACAATGTCTTACAATATTTTTATGTTTAGAAGAAAAATTGGATTGATTATTATTACAAATAGTATGACTTATAGTATAAATACCTGCAAAGAATAAAAGACCTACTCCTACAAATCCAAAAAATAAATTTTTTTTATTATTTCTACTATTAGAAGTATATATATGTTCTTGAATAATAGGTTGTTCTTCTGAATAATTTTGATAATTTTGTGGGATAGACATTTCTATAATATAATATAATTATTCTTTTAAGTGTAAAATTTTAATCTTAATAATTTTCTGGAAATTAAGCTTAAATATAATTAATATGCTTTTATCATATCTCTAACATGTATTTTATTTTCATTAAAACCAGTATAATATGTTTCTGCAACAACTTCATCTTTATATGATTTTAATCTTTTATAAACATTTTGATCTGCAGTATTAAGATATGAATATATTAAATTTTCTACAGTATAAATTGGATATGTATTAGTAGTCCACACACCATCAATAATACCCTGTGTTTTTAACTTATTAAGTCTACAATATCTTAAAGTTTTTTCAAATTCTTTAATACAAGAATCTCTCCATTGTAAATATTCATTATCATTTAAAGTTTTTCTCCATAAATTATTAGAATTTAAAAATAACTTTAATGGAGGTGAAATACTAATACCATTATCATTGATAATTCTTTTTAAATTTAATAAATCTCTTTCAGTAAATATATTATTTGTATATATATTCTTTGGATAATTAGGGAAAGGATTTGAATTTTTAACTGTATTTAATTGATCTGTAATAATTTTAATTAAACTAAAAATATCATAACAATATTTATTTGTAGTCATAAACTTCTTCCATTCACTTATATCTTTCCATTCATCTCCACTAACATTTGAATCATTTTGACAAACTTGATTGAATAATGATGTTTTACCTTGATCCTTTAAATTAGTTAAATAAATAGTACTATTTTTATGTTTATTAAATAGTGGTTCAATAGTATTACCAAAATTAGCTTTA
>JACCEE011519404.1_pt1 | contig 10078 bp, 9 predicted proteins | sample 7449931 | NCBI WGS metagenome assembly JACCEE01 (sample SAMN15323457, study PRJNA562643) | freshwater metagenome | isolation source: river surface water | place: USA:Blue River Watershed | collected 2017-08-19
ATGACAGCCATTGCAGCAGTCGATACAGCGCTGTGGGACATCAAAGCCAAAATTGCTGGGCAACCGCTGTACCACATTCTGGGGGGTCGCAGTCGCACCGCCACCATGTCTTATGCGCATGCCACTGGGCGCGATACGGCCGAAACAGTTGACGAAGTCTTGCGTCACAAAGAAATGGGCTACTTGGCCATTCGTGCGCAAAGCGGTATTCCGGGGCTGAATAAAGTCTATGGTGTCAGTGGCAATGGCCGCATGTACGAGCCGGCCGACGGCCCACTGCCGGGCGAGCACGATTGGAGCACCGAAAAATATTTGCGTCACACGCCTGGTCTGTTTCAGGCTGTGCGCGAGGCGGTTGGACCCGATACGCATTTGTTGCACGATGCGCACCATCGCCTCACGCCCATTGAAGCTGGCCGCCTGGGCAAAGAGCTCGAGCCCTTTCACTTGTTCTGGCTAGAAGATCCCACGCCAGCAGAGAATCAAGAAGCCTTCAAGCTCATTCGTCACCACACCACCACGCCATTGGCAGTTGGCGAAATTTTTAATACGGTGTGGGACTGCAAAGATTTGATTGAGCAGCAGCTGATTGATTACATCCGAACCACCGTGACGCATGCCGGTGGCATTACGCATTTACGGGTCATTGCCAACTTGGCCAGCTTGTACCAAGTGCGCACTGGTTGCCACGGCGCCACCGACATGTCGCCAGTTTGCATGGGCGCTGCTTTGCACTTTGACACCTGGGTGCCCAACTTTGGCATTCAAGAACACATGGCGCACAGCGAAGAAATGCTGTCGGTATTTCCACACGATTGGCGCTTTGAAAAAGGCATGCTGTATTGCGGCGAGTCACCTGGTCATGGCGTTGACATCGATGAAAAACTGGCTGCCAAATATCCGTACCAGCGTGCTTATTTGCCTGTGAACAGGCTGCAGCACGATGGCACGCTTTGGAGTTGGTAAGTTAAAGAATTCGGGCCAACGAAGCCTGTAAATTCTCAGAAGGCAAACGCTTAAAGCCAGAGCGTGCAAAGCGTTGCATCCGGCCCATCATGAAGGCCACCAACAAAGAAGCCGTCACTTGCGCATCCACTGTGGGTGTGTCGCTTTGAATGCCACCATCGCGCAACGATTGCTTAAAGGCGCTCTCGAGTTTGTCAAACAACAAATTCATGCGCTCTTGCAAGCGCTCGTTTTCAAACACCAACGCATCGCCTGTCATGACGCGGGCCATGCCTGGGTTCTTTTCTGCAAATTGCAAAATGAGCGCCACTGTGCGCGCCACTTGTGCAGGGCCTGCTGGTTCACGATCGGCAATTTGCCGCACAAAAGCAAACACCGACTGCTCGACAAAATCGATGAGGCCTTCAAACATTTGTGCTTTGCTGGCAAAGTGACGGTACAAAGCCGCCTCACTCACACCCAACTTGGCCGACAAAGCTGCAGTGGTAATGCGCTCTGCACCTGGCTGCTCTAGCATGCCCGCCAAGGTTTGCAGAATTTGCAACCGGCGCTCGCCCGGCTTGGGTCGCTTGCGTGCAGGCTCGGCATTTGCCTCTTCGTTTTCGGGCAAGTTGTCTTCGTGGCTTGTCTGAGTGGTCATGGATGGGTCTCTGCTCAATGGCTGCGAATCATGGTGCCGAAGGCTTGATCGGTCAAAATTTCTAACAACATGGCATGCGGCACGCGGCCATCAATGATGTGCACCGCATTGACACCGCTCTTTGCGGCATCCAAGGCGCCACTGATTTTGGGCAACATACCGCCGCTGATGGTGCCATCGGCAAACAACTCATCAATGCGGCGTGCGCTCAAGTCAGTCAACAAATTGCCAGCCTTGTCCAAAACGCCAGGCGTGTTGGTGAGTAAGACCAATTTTTCAGCCTGTAGCACGCTGGCCAATTTACCGGCCACCACATCGGCATTGATGTTGTAGCTTTCGTTGTTTGCACCAAAGCCAATCGGGCTGATGACGGGAATGAAGGCGTCGTCTTGCAAAGCTCTAACCAAACTAGGGTCAATTGATTCAATGTCGCCCACTTGGCCCACGTCGTACTCTTTGTTGGGATCGGTGTTGTCGACCATTTTCAATTTTTTGGCGCGAATCATGCCGCCATCGCGACCGGTGAGGCCCACCGCTTTGCCACCCGCTTGATTGATCAAGCCCACGATGTCTTGTTGGACTTCACCCGCCAAGACCCACTCCACCACTTCCATGGTTTCGGCATCGGTCACGCGCATGCCTTGGATGAACTCGCCTTTTTTGCCCAAGCGCTTCAAAGCTGTTTCAATTTGCGGGCCGCCGCCATGAACCACCACAGGGTTCATACCCACCAATTTCAACAGCACCACATCCTCGGCAAAGTCGGCTTGCAGGGCGGGGTCGGTCATGGCGTTGCCGCCGTATTTGATGACCAGCGTTTTGCCGTGAAACTTGCGAATGTAGGGCAATGCCTGGGCCAAAATTTCTGCTTTGTCGCGAGGTGCAATGTGGGCCAAAGAATCGATGTCTGTCATGGTGAATTGTCAAATTGAGAACATGCAAGTCAGTGCTTGCTCATGGGGAAAAGCCTGTCAATGCCGTATTGTGAACACTTTTGGGGCATTTGGGCCCCTTCAAGCCAGCAAGGTCACAAAATTTTTGAGAGCATGGTGTCGACCCCTTTTTGCCAGTCTGGCAACTGGCACTGGAGTGCTTGTTGCAACTTGTTGCAATTGAGTCGGGAATTGAGGGGGCGCTGCGCCGGTGTGGGAAATTCTGAAGTGGGCACTGCCGCCACTTCTTTCACTTTGTATTCAATGTCGGGCTTGAACTGCTTGGCAGACTGCAAGACATATTCGGCATAGGCATGCCATGTGGTTTCACCTGCCGCCGCCAAGTGATAAATGCCAGACAAAGCCTGCGATTGCTGCAAACTGAGGGCTGTGATGTCGGCCAACAAAGCAGCACCGGTGGGCGCGCCAAACTGGTCGTTGATGACGGCCATCTTTTCGCGCTCTTGCGCCAAGCGCAACATGGTTTTGGCAAAGTTGCCGCCTTCAGTCCCATAAACCCAACTGGTTCTAAAGATGACGTGCCTAGCGCCTTGCTTGGCAATGCCTTGCTCGCCTGCCAATTTGCTGCGGCCATACACATTGAGGGGGCCCGTAGCGTCGGTTTCAATCCACGGGGTTTGGCCACTGCCATCAAACACATAGTCGGTGGAGTAGTGAACCAACAAGGCATCGAGGGCGGCACATGCGCGCGACAAAACCTCGGGCGCCATGGCATTGACCACATGCGCTGTGGTTTGATCGGACTCGGCTTTGTCGACTGCGGTGTATGCGGCGGCATTGATCACCACTTGCGGCCTGAAGACCCGCACCGTTTCGGCCAAGCCTTCTAAATTGGCCAGGTCGCCGCAGTGTGAGGTGCTGTTTCTGTCTAGCGCCAGCACCTCACCCAAAGGTGCCAAACTGCGCTGCAATTCCCAGCCCACTTGACCGTTTTTTCCGAGCAATAAAATTTTCATGGGTGGGGCCGCTGTGTTTCTAAATTCAGGCCGTGTACTGCTTGGTGACCCAGTCGCGGTAAGCGCCGCTTTGAACATGCGCCACCCATTCGGCGTTTTCCAAATACCAAGCCACTGTTTTGCGAATGCCAGTTTCAAAAGTTTCGGCTGGCTTCCAACCCAGTTCTTTTTCTAGCTTGCGTGCGTCAATGGCGTAACGACGGTCGTGCCCAGGGCGGTCTTTGACGTACGAAATTTGCGTGGCATAACTTTGGCCATCTGCACGGGGGCGCAAATCGTCCAACAATGCGCAAACTGTTTTGACAATTTCAATGTTGGGTTTTTCGTTCCACCCCCCCACGTTGTAGGTCTCACCCAACCGCCCGCCCTCCAACACTCGGCGAATGGCGCTGCAGTGGTCTTTGACATACAACCAATCACGTACTTGCATGCCATCGCCATACACAGGCAGCGGCTTGCCCGCCAAGGCATTCACAATCATGAGCGGTATGAGCTTTTCGGGAAAATGCAAAGGGCCGTAGTTGTTACTGCAGTTGGTGGTCAGCACGGGTAGGCCGTAGGTGTGGTGCCATGCGCGCACCAAGTGATCGGAAGCGGCCTTGCTGGCGCTGTAGGGGCTGTTGGGCTCGTACTGATGCTGTTCTGTGAAGGCGGGGTCTTGGGGCGACAAACTGCCATACACCTCATCGGTCGACACATGCAAAAAGCGAAACTTGGCTTGGTCTTCAGCGTTCAAGGCTTGCCAGTAGCCACGCACTGACTCCAACAAACGGAAGGTGCCGACAATGTTGGTTTCAATGAAGTCGCCAGGGCCATGAATTGAACGGTCCACATGGCTTTCTGCTGCGAAGTTCAACACTGCACGGGGCTGGTGTTCGGCCAACAACTTCTTCAATAAGTCTGCATCGCCAATGTCGCCTTGCACAAACACATGTTGAGGATTGTTGTTGAGTGAAGCCAAAGACTCCAAGTTGCCCGCATAGGTCAGCTTGTCGAGGTTCACAATTTTTTCAGACGTGTGGGCCACCCAGTCCAACACAAAGTTGGCGCCAATGAAGCCAGCACCGCCGGTAATCAACACTGTCATGCTTATTCTTTCTAAAACGACATTTTATAAGCTTGGCAGGGCCATCGACTGCGGTTAAAGTTGATCTTTAGAGGATCAACCCCAAGAAGTACGGAGTTTCCATGGCCACATCTGCCTCCAAAAAGACCGCCCAAGGCGCATCCAAGACCCAAACTGAAGCACCTTTGCACGGTACTGCCTCCAAAGACATTTGGCTAGCGGGCCTTGGCGCCATGGCGCAAGCGCAAGCACAAGCCCGCGAGCAAGGCAGCAAAGCCTTCGAGTCCTTGGTCGAAAAAGGGCTGGCTTTTCAGCGTCAATCTCAAGCCTCTGCCCAAGAAAAAATCAATGAAGCCGCTGCGCACTTCAATCAAATGGCACAAGGCCTTGGCGCTGGTTTGGTGGCGCCCGTTGGTGCCAAGGTTGACCGCTTGGAGCACCTGTTTGAAGACCGTGTGGCGCGCGCTCTCAAAAGTTTAGGCTTGCCCACTGCCCAAGAAGTGGCTGAATTACAAGAGAGGGTCGAGGCTCTTGAAAGTGCGCTGGAGGCCGCCCTGAAAGCTGCGCCTCCTCAATCTGGCACTGCCAAAACCGCACGCAAGACACCTGCCCGTAGCAAGAAGTCGGCAACTTAACAGGCCCGATCAAAGGCTCACCAGATTTCCGCATGGCCAAAAAAGCCCCCCGCCGCACCGCCGAGCGAATTGCCACGGTCTCACTTGACCTGTTCAATCGCTATGGTGAGCCCAATGTGTCGACCACCCTCATTTCGTCAGAGCTCAACATCAGCCCTGGCAATTTGTACTACCACTTTCCAGCCAAAGACCAGTTGGTTAGCCATCTGTTTGACAACTACAAAAGCGACATCCTTAAGTTATTGGACGCCAGCCAAGATGTCAAAGATGTAGAAGATGCATGGTTCTTTTTGCACTCTCTGTTTGAACTCATTTGGGAACACCGATTTTTGTACCGCGACCTGAACGATTTGCTGTCCAAAAATAGGCATTTGGAAACCAACTTCAAACACATTCTAGAAGTCAAAACAGCTTCACTTAATCAGTTGCTTCAAGCCTTGGCCAGGCAAGGCCACATTCGAAGCGAGCCCGACACCTTCAGCACTTTGTCGGCCAGCATGTCGGTGGTGGTCACCTATTGGCTGAGTTACGAATATGTGCGCAATCCACGCCATGCCATGGAGCCCGAAAGTGCGGGCGACGCATTGGCGCGCGGTGCGAGGCATGTGCTTTTGCTGTTGGCGCCTTACCTAGAAAACTCGGCAGAACGTGCGCATTTGATGCAATTGACGCAGGCTTACGAAACTGCCAAGACCTGAGAACGCTGCACGCAGCATCCGAGGAGAGCCCGTGCCTGTGCCTGTTGAGGTTCCGGTGTCAGCCTCAATCAGGCAAACCTAGTTTGGGCTACTTTGAGCAGGCCATCAAAGATCAAGCTGTCGACCAACTCAAACTGAATGGCCATGCTGGGCGCCATTTTCCAGCCTGCACCACCCGTCATCACGCACTGGGGTTCTTGCCCGGTGTGGTCTCTGAGGTGCTGCACCATGCGCTCGCAAGCGCCCGCAATGGCATAGGTACCGCCACTGGTCAGGGCATCGCTGGTGTTGGTCGGAAAGGGGCGAACTTCGCCTGTGGGCACATGCAGGCCGGCCGTGCCCGACTCCAATGCGCGCAACATAATGCCGTGCCCGGGCAAGATCAATCCGCCTAAAAATTTGCCGTGTTGGTCGATGGCTTCAACGGTCACCGCAGTTCCCACCATGACCACCACCAATGGTTTTTGGATGCCGCGCGTTAGCATGCGGTGACGAGCCCCGACCATGGCCACCCATCGGTCAGAACCCAGCCGGGTGGGATGGTCGTAGCCATTGGTGATGCCCGATTCTTCGCTGGAGGAAACCACCCATTGGGGCTCCACATCCCAGAGTTCCATTTGCTCTTGCACCCGCCGTTTAACGGCGTCACCGGCCACCACACAGCCCAGCATGCGGGTGGGCACGGGTAAGTTGGCCCATGGACCTTCAGCCAAAGTTTCGATGTTTTCTAAGAATTCAGCACCCTGTGCCAAGACATTGGCTTGGGTGTGGGGCCGATCGTAGAGCGCCCACTTCAAGCGCGTGTTTCCAACGTCAATGGCCAAAAATGTCATGGGGGGATGATAAAGATATTTTGAGGCTCAAGCCATCCGCGCCATGAAATCAATGAGCGCTGGATTGAATCTCAATTCTGTCGCCAGGGCAGCCCCCGCTTGCGCCACCCACCCAACAGGCCCCTGTGTGCGTGAGCATCTGGGTCGCCTTCAAAACCTTCCAGAATGTTGTAGGCCTCCAAGCCCAATTGGGCAGCCCTTTGTGCAGCCGCAACAGACCGCACACCGCTTCGGCATAGAAGAACCAGTTTCTGGCCATCTTTGGCCAATGCTTGAATTTGATCGTCAAACACTGGGTTAACTTCGGTGGCGGGCCACTGCTTCCAAGCCAAAGCCTTGGCTTCAGGCACAAAACCCACCCAAGCACGCTCTGCATCTGAACGGACATCCACCAAAATGGCTTGGCCTGTTTGGACCCACTTCCAAGCCAGCTCTGGAAAAATATCGCCGGCATACCCTGAGGCAGCTTGCACGGTTTCGTCGATTGGGTGGGAGTTGGTCAAATTGATGTTGTTCATAGTTAAGCAAATTTGGTGAGCATTTCGGCCACATGTTCAGCAGATTGATCGCCTTGTTCAATCATGCAACCCACCATGGCGAAAAACGTTTTGTCGAGGGCTTTGCGAGAGGCCGCCATTTGTTGGGCGATTTTTTCACAATCGGCGTCGGTTTCAATGAGTTTTTGCAAGCCACGCAACTGGCCTTCAATGCGGGCCAAACGGACGCAAAGGGCTTTCTTTTTTTCTGGATCGGCAATACGGCTCATGGTGTTCTTTCTGAGGAATTGCAAATTATGATAACTTTTGTCGACTTTTCAAAACAATGATACTTGTACTGGCAACTTGTTGATTTGTAACTTGATTTGCAATTTGATTCGTAGGGCAATTCTGCTGAAATTGACCACGGCTCAAAGTTGACGTTTACGTTAACGTCAATTAGACTGAGCGCTTCTTTCAAGTGGCCTCTTTATTTTTTCCTGGAACTTAGCCATGACCGACCTGTCAGCCGAATTCAAAGCGCTTGCCGAATACCGTCCTACGCACAAAGTCCGCTTTGTGACGGCCGCCAGTTTGTTCGACGGCCACGACGCCGCCATCAACATCATGCGCCGCATTTTGCAAAGCATGGGTGCCGAGGTCATTCACTTGGGCCACAACCGCTCGGTCGATGAAGTGGTCACGGCGGCCCTGCAAGAAGACGCCCAAGGCATTGCCATCAGCTCCTACCAAGGCGGCCATGTAGAGTATTTCAAGTACATGGTGGACTTGCTGCGCCAACGCGGCGGTGAGCACATTCAAGTCTTTGGCGGTGGTGGCGGTGTCATTGTTCCCGCCGAAATTCGCGAACTGCATGCTTATGGCGTGGGCCGCATTTACAGCCCAGAAGATGGCCAGCGCATGGGCTTGGCCGGCATGATTGGCGAGATGGTGATGCGCTGCGACAAAGACATTAGCGCTTATGCCCCGAAAGATTTGAAAGCCATTCAAGGCGGCACCGAAGCCAACTGGCGTGCGTTGGCTCAATTGATCACAGTTTTAGAAAACGGCAGTGCTTCTGCCGACTTGGTAACGGCATTGCGCACTGAAGCTGCAAACCACAAAGTACCTGTGCTGGGCATTACAGGCACTGGCGGCGCAGGCAAGTCTTCTTTGACCGATGAACTCATTCGCCGTCTGCGCCTAGACCAAGGCGACGAGCTGCGCATTGCCGTCGTGTCCATCGACCCCTCACGCCGCAAGAGCGGTGGCGCCTTGTTGGGTGACCGCATTCGCATGAATGCCATCAACCCTTGGCGCAACGGCGCGCGCGTATTCATGCGCAGTTTGGCCACACGCGATTTCGGCAGCGAAATTTCTGCGGCCTTGCCCGATGTTGTAGCCGCTTGCAAGGTGGCCGGCTTTGACGTGGTGGTGGTAGAGACCTCGGGCATTGGCCAAGGCGATGCCGCCATCGTGCCGCATGTTGATGTGCCCATGTACGTCATGACACCCGAGTTTGGTGCAGCCAGTCAGTTGGAAAAAATCGACATGCTCGACTTTGCCGATTTTGTGGCCATCAATAAGTTCGATCGCAAAGGCGCCAACGATGCACTGCGCGATGTGGCCAAACAAGTTCAGCGTAACAAAGAAGCGTGGACCGTGCCCACCGAACAAATGCCTGTGTTCGGCACCATGGCCGCACGCTTTAACGACGATGGCGTGACTGCCTTGTACCAAGCCCTCAAAGTGCGCTTAGCTGAATTGGGACTGAAACTGAAAGATGGTTTGTTGCCCGCTGTCGATGTACGTCACAGCACCAACCAAACACCGGTAGTGCCTGCGGCCCGCACCCGTTATTTGGCCGAAATTACAGACACCGTGCGCGGCTACAAAAAACAAGCGCGTGCGCAAGCCAAATTGGCTCGTGAAATTCAACAACTGCGGGCAGCTGCAGTCATGTTGGAAGTGGACAAACCCGGACGCGCCAAAGCCTCTGAAGCGGCCATCGACTTGGCGGCTCGTCGTGAAGAAACGCAAGACCCTGGTGCCAAAAAACTTTTGGCCCAATGGCCCGAGATGCAAAAAGCCTATGCTGGCGATGAGTATGTAGTCAAAATTCGCGACAAAGAAATTCGCACAGCCCTCACTTCCAAAACTTTGTCGGGCACCACCATTCGAAAAGTGTCATTGCCCACCTACGAAGACCATGGCGAAATTTTGAAGTGGCTCATGCTGGACAACGTCCCTGGCAGCTTCCCCTACACCGCGGGCACCTTTGCTTTCAAACGCGAAGGCGAAGACCCCACTCGCATGTTTGCGGGTGAAGGCGATGCGTTCAGAACCAACACCCGTTTCAAACTGCTGAGTGAGGGCATGCCCGCCAAGCGTTTGTCGACCGCCTTTGACTCCGTCACTTTGTACGGCAACGACCCCGATCCTCGTCCAGACATCTATGGCAAAGTGGGCAACTCGGGTGTGAGCATTGCCACCTTAGACGACATGAAAGTGCTCTACGGTGGCTTCGATTTGTGCAACCCCAGCACCAGCGTGTCCATGACCATCAACGGTCCTGCGCCATCCATCTTGGCCATGTTCATGAACACCGCCATCGATCAAAACTTGGACAAGTTCAAAGCTGAAAACGGCCGCGAACCCACCGATACCGAAGCCGCCAAAATTCGCGAGTGGGTGCTGGCCAATGTGCGTGGTACGGTCCAGGCCGACATCCTGAAAGAAGATCAAGGTCAAAACACCTGTATTTTCAGCACCGAGTTCAGCCTCAAAGTGATGGGCGACATTGCACAGTATTTTGTGCACAACGATGTGCGTAATTTCTACTCTGTGTCTATCAG
>JACCEE010507908.1_pt1 | contig 10077 bp, 6 predicted proteins | sample 7449931 | NCBI WGS metagenome assembly JACCEE01 (sample SAMN15323457, study PRJNA562643) | freshwater metagenome | isolation source: river surface water | place: USA:Blue River Watershed | collected 2017-08-19
AAAATTATTAAATTCGTCCACACCAACTGATTGTTTTTGCTTTTCAAGATATCGTTGGGTTCTTTCCCGTTGAGCGAGTTTTTCAGGCGTATCAGAATGTTCAATAATTTTATTAGTTGTTTTCCATTGATTTGTGTTGGCAATTTTATTTTGTGCTGGGTCCAGGTTTAGCCCGTGCTTGTTATTAAGATCATTAATAAATTCATTTAGCTCGGTTTGCAAATCATATGAATTAATTTTGGTTTTGTACTGGTATCTTTGACCATCGGATTTTTTACTAAACTGGATGTAGTCAACGTTATTTACACTACAAATTGAAAAGTTTGCCGGCATTACTGGCTTGGCTACATCGGAATTATCAACTTGTTCAGTTTTAATTTGCTTTACAATTTGAGTATATTCTTGTGGTATATTTTGCAGGGTATACTTTTCGAACTGAACAATATCTTTGTATAAACTATTAATTAGATCAATAAAATTATTAAATTCAGTTTGAAAATCATTTGTTGTTAATTTTACCATTTTTTTTACTCTATTACCATCAACAGCTTTAACAAATGTTAGGTAATAATCTTGATTTGTTTTTACAACACTAATATTTTTTGGTAGTTTAAATTCACCGTCGGATGGTGTTGGTACATTGATTGTTTTTTTCTTTTCATAAGTTTCAATAATTTTGTTATTATTACTTTCTTTTACGGCTTTTTCCACAATTATTAATTTTTTTAATTCTTTGGAATTGTTCCATTCGTCTATATTTGTAACTGTGTGTGCTTTTATTTTAAGATCTGGATATTTGATGTTTACTTCATCAATTAGTTTATTTAATTCTTCTTGAATATTTAGGTTTGAAATTTTATTTTTACAATACAATTTTTCTCCTTCAATTAATTTACTAAATTGTAAATATATGTATTTATCTTCTTTAAATAATGAAAAATTATTTGGTAATTCTGGTTTTAATATATTTATATTATCATCCAAGTGTAAATAATCATCATATTTGTTATTTGTAATTTTTTTATTTTTATGGTAATTTTCCAATTTTTTTTTAATAATTTGTTTTTTATTTTCTTCATAATATTTTTTATTTTGTTCGCTAACAATATTTTTATAATTTTCTATTCCAAGGTTTTCTATTTGTCTTTGTCTAAATATTTTAATACGAACAGAAGGACAATTGTATTCTAATTCTTTTAGTCTACTAGTTTTTTTTAAATTATTGTATCTTTGAATAGCCCATCTATTATACCAATCTGTAAATATTTCAGTTGCTGTTCTAAAAAGTGGTTTTTTTGGTTTTGTCTTTTTACAACATAATATTTTTTGTGAATTTTCATAAGTATATCCAAAGTAAATACCTTTTGGGTTATCTGTAATAAAATATTCACGTGGTATTTTTAATTTATGTAAAGCATCAGAAAGAACAAATAATTTAGATATACCAGATGTTACTTTATTATGTACTGTAAGTAAATATTCTCTACAAAGTTTTGTAATTTCAGGTGATATTTTGTAAGAAGAACTACCAGCAGTCATACCAATAAACTTAAGTTCTTTCAATCTATCATATTGTATAGATTTACCATATAATCCAGTAGTTATAATTCCCAATAGTTCTTCATTAAATTTCGAATAAAACCTATTAGCTATTTCTGTACTAAAAGCAAGCTGTGTTAATAATTTACCTCCATTAAAATTAAAACCAAATGGTTGCAAACTAACACATGTTGATAAATTCATAATTCTATTTAACATTTTATTTTTAAATTTATTGTCACTTGTCCATCCAATAAAGTCATCACGATTTTTAAGATTTTTAATGTCCGAACTTAAACTCATAATACCAAGATATTTTCTTGTAACAAGGTCTTTAACTAATACACAAATTGTTCTTCCAATAAAATTATCAAGCTTAAAGGTTTCAAGCGAAGACACAGTATATCTGTAATAGTTCCAAATATCTTTTTGATCTTTTGATTCAACAAATTCCAAACAAATTTTAATTTTTGCAACATCTGTAATTGTTCCGGTCCAAATTCTTGAATTATAATAGTCATAAGAATGTAAAAATATAGGTTTAATTTTTCTTTTTGTACAATCAAGAGATTCATAAAGTTTATCAATTAATTTGTCTTCAATATCATCTGTAATATTTAATTTTTTATATTTTGAAATTATTGAGCATCTTTTAACAAAATCAGTATGCGATTGTGTGTGTTTAAGTAAATTACATGTTTTACAACATGGTACACAATTTTGTTTAACATAACCAATCAGGTTATTTTTTCTATCAATACCCCCGGCGCCATTATAAGATTGGGTTGCATTACTTGTGTGACAATAGTAACATTTTTTATTTATAATACTATTAAAATCATTTTGTTCTAGTTTAAATTCAAGATTTCTTTCTTCTGCTCCTTTTTTATAAGACTTATAAGTTGGATTATCAGCTGTTTCAAAAAGTGTAAAATCTAAATTACCGTCAAATTTATTATTGATAGTTGCAATATGTTGACATATTTTAATAAATTTTGTTAAATCGTGATCTTTTTTCATGACATTACATTGAAAACAACAAGGAACACAATTTGATTTTATATATCCCTTATTATTATTTGATCTGTCAATTCCAACTCCTAATTCCTGATTAATATATCCACAGTAATAACATTTTTTGGAAAATAATTTGTAACATTCGCTTTCTGACAATGTAAATTCGAGATTTCTCGTGATTGCTCCTGTTTTATAAACGTAAATTTTTTCTTCAAACAAGTCTTTTTGTTTATAGTTATCTACATTTTTTTGTGAATTTTTATAACATTTTTTACATTGATCATTTTCAAGTAGTTCTTCATTGGTAAAAATATGGTTACATCCAGTACACATTTTGTTTTCGTTATTATTATTATATTCAATAGCAGTTTCAATAAATTGGTTTCTAATTTCAAGTTCATTTGCTGGTTTGTTAATACAATCAGCACAATGAGATTTATTATCAAAAATATTTGTCCAACATCCTCTGATCCAATTTGAGCATATTTTAATTCCAGACTCTTCTAATTCTTTCCATTTTTTATATGTTTGATGTAATTCACAATAATTATCATTTTCTAAAGCCTTAAATGAACATGGCTTATTTTTTTGTGATATTCCTTGACAAAAATTAATTTTAATACATTTGGTACATTTTTGGTTTTCATGTGATTCTGTGGACATATCTGATGTTAGTACATAATTACAATGAACACAAAAAATTAAATTTTCAGGATTAACTTTATTTTCAAGATATTTATGCATCTTACAAAAATTAATAACTTTATTATTTGCACAATATACTTTATTAGCATTGTGAAATAGACATTTTAAATTTTCTGACATTATATTTTATAGTATATATTTCTTTATATAAGTTTTGCGCAATTTTTCCATGTAACATAAAAAGTCCTTTATATTAAACTAATATTTAATTTAATATACAGTATATGATGTGAAATACATATATATAATATGTTTAATTACTGTAGGCAGTTCCTGCCATGCCGCTCATCACACGAAGCACGTTATAATTGACGGTGTAGATGTTAACAACGGAGTTAGAGCTGGTACCGATGTATCTGGATACATAGGATGAGCTGGAAGCGTTGTATAATCCGCAGTCAACTTGGAGGGTAGCATTATCAATACGGGAGAAGTTGCAGGTACCAGTGGGTTGGTGGTCTTCGGCTCTGAGAGCGAAAGAGTAAACGTTGATACCGTCAGCAGGGGTATTGGTGAAGTGTTGAGCAGGTTGGACGTAGTTGAAGTAGTTACCATCGCGGGCTTGGAATCTATCGTGACCGTTAAGTTGGAGCTTAGCATTGACACAAGGATTGTCAGAGCCGTCAACAAAGTTACCGTAGTTGTGGTAGTCAACAACGTTAAGGGCAAAAGCATTGAGAATAGCACTGGAAACACCACCAGCAGCAACAAGTTGGTCAACAGTCATAGAGATGTCTTCCATAGTAAGGTCGTTGCGGGTAACGATGGCGTTTTCTAAAAGGTTAGCACCACTGGAAGAAATGTGGACATTACCAGTAGCAGAACCAGTAACGGCAGATTGGGCAACGAATTTAACTTCGAATTTGTTGCAAAGAGCAGCCATAGCACCAGTAACAGTTGATTTACCAGGTTCAACTAAGTCACCAACAGCAACAGGTAAAGCGCAGGTAGCTTGGATTTTTCCGGCATGTTCACCACTAGCAATAATGGTTACGTTGTCAGAAGCAGCGCAAGCAAGGACCTTAGCGAAACGGTCACGAGCAGCAGCCCAGTTACCATCGAAGGCGTAAGAGATCCATTTGGTTCTGTTCATGTGACGTTCAAGGTGAGGAGCCCAGATGAGGTATTTGGAAGGATGGTTGAAGTTAAGTCTGTACTTGTTGGAAGCAGCAGTTAAAGATTCAGAACCAGTGAATTGAAGTTGTTCAATGAGGTATTCGTGGGAAGCTTGAGCGAATCTCTTGCGTTCTTCGGAATCTAAGTAAACGTAGTCAATTAAGAGGTAAGAATCAGCCATTAAGTTGGAAAGAACGGGGGCAGAGGTACCAGCATAGTTGACACAAGCAAGGGCATCTCTGAATTTAAGGGTGACGCGGACGTCGTGGTATTGAAGAGCGATCAATGGCAAGGCAAGACCGTTATTTCTGTTGAACCAGAATTGTAAAGGAATATACATTTGGTAAGCATTGGTAGCGTTGGCATTGACTGAGGTGAGTTCAGGAACATCACCAATCATCTTGGAGTAACCACGAACTTGGCCAGATTTGTGGGTAAGTTCGTACCAGATGTTAAGCCAGTCACCGTATTGTTCATCGATCTTGGAACCACCAATTTCGATTTTAACGTTTTCGATCATAGCGTGACCGAGTCTGTTAACGTAACCCCAAGCGACACCGCCAGCAGGTTGAGCGTTTAATTTAACAGCAACGTACATGTTGGTGATAAGATCACCGTTTCTGTTGATGTTGCAAGTAACAGTGCGACCGAAGTCAGCAGCACCGTTCCAGGTTTGTTGTATGGGTTCGACTGAGCGTTTGACCCCGTAGCTTTCACTACGGGACGGACTATACCTTAAGCCTATTATTGAATGTTTTGGACATTCTAAAGCCCATCTTATTATAGTCTCTGAACCTCTCTCCTACTAATTTTACCAAAATGTATTAATAGGAGATTTGGCTGCGGATTATCCAATTTCTAAAGTTATTACTATGCCCTAGGTCATTACCCCGGGTATTAATTATAATTTCTTATAATTAAGTAGTATTTAGAACTCTTAGGAACTTCCCGCAAATTAAAGATGTTGCGTCATGTTTATAAATTAATTTTTTCTTAAAATTGACACTAGCCGGTTGCAACCTTTTCCCATGTGGTGGTATGGGGGTCCGACTGTTTAACTCATAAGTCTAAGTTAGTATGTCTACGATAGACAACTTTGAAGACAATTTTATTTATAGATGGTTTTACATATAATGTTTAATATACTTAATAATTATGTTATAATGGTTAAAAATTTCATTGATATCAATCTTATCCTTCTTAACTATATTTTCGTTAGCTTCTAATGGCCTTATATTTTTCCAATTAAAGCAAATTTTTGCTTCATCGTCATTTCTAAGGTCAAAGAAAGCACACGGTATGACATGGTCAATATGCCAGTATTCACCGTAATTTTCCCATGACATATTAGAGTTAAATTGATATTCTAACCATTTTTTACATTCTTCTAAAGTACATTGCATATACTCAAATGTTTTTTTAGTTTTAACAGCAGATGAATAAAGTAGTGCCATTCTTATTCTACTTCTAAGCACACATTTTATTCTGGTTTTGTAATAATATTTTCTATTTGATTCATTGCATTTTTCTCTGTTATTAATTCTAAAATTTTTGTTTATAACTTTAAAACATGCTTTACATAAAGATGAGTATCCTATTTTTTTAGTTTTGTTTTTTGCAAAACAACTAATAGATAATTCTTCTTTACATTTTGGACATGTTATAAATTTAAGATTTTTTATTCTTAAAATTTCGTTATTTTGAGTACAATCTCTGCAAATTTTAACTGTATCATTGTATGGATAATTAAATTCTTTTCCAAACTTTATATTAAAACATTGTTCACATTTTTTAAGTGAATTTTTAATTTTATGTTTTTTCCTTTGATTACATTCTTTCATTTGTATTTTATATTTTTCAACATTATTTTCTTTAAATTTAATATGTAATCTTTTTTTACATTCTCTACATTGGTTTTGGTTTTTACTAAACAAATTAATGTTTAATGTTTTTTTACAACCTCCACAATATTTTTCCATTTGTGTAAAATGAATGTATTTTATAAAAATTAAAATTTCAATTTTTCATCTATAAATAGCTAATGGTTTCCCATTAGAGTAGACTATATCTTAAGCCTAACAAATTTTCATTTGCAAGACCCACTGACATTTAGTCGTTGAACTGCATCCCTATACAGAGGGATTTGGCTGCTGATTATCCAATTTCTATCATTTTTACCTTAGGATTTATAAAAATCCAGATCCAAGTTTTTACTCTTGGCCATTTAAATATTACTATTTAAACTTGGTAGATAGAACTCTAAGGAACAATTGAAAAATAATTTCAATTATAACTTAACTCCACAGGAGTTAAGGAACTTCCAGCAATTTGACAGTGTTGCTATTTGTTTGGGTGGCGCAAACAAATAACTAGCATTTGGGAGTTGATTACTACGAATCACATTGTAAAATCCCTAATCGGTTTATGTTAGTCCTATTTTACTCTTGGACCAACCGAAATGCTTTTCTACTCTCTTCTGTGTTGTCTCACACATCATAAAGTAATTTGAGGGTTACCTGAAAGGTATACGTCTTGAGCGCCATAAGCGACAAGTTGCATTAAACCACCACCGGACATTTAGATATATAATTTGGAGTAGAAAATTTTTTTAATAATTTTTTTTTTAAAAAACGCTCTTTGGACTTTTTAAAACAAAAATTCAAATTATTTTTTCCAATTTTTTTTCAAAAATCACAATTTCTATAGGTTTTTTGCCAAAATCAATAAATTTTTTATACAGTTTTTTTTGTTAATTTTTCTAAATATTTATTTAAAGTCTTTTTCTTATTATTAGATTAATAAGTGGATGTCAAGTTCAAAAGGTTCAGGAAGTACATCTAAGTACAAAAAAAATAAACAAGCTGCAACTAAAGAATCAAATACCTTAGACAATAAACATAGATTGATGGTTAAATACTTTAACGAAAAACGTAATGTTAAACAGGATTTAATAGACCAAATTAATTCATTGGCAGTTGAAATAAAAACAATGGATGAACGTAGGGAAAGTTTTACTTTGTCAGATATTAAAAACCGTGCTAGTTTGTTAGATAAAAAAGAACAATTAGAACACGAATATAACACAATAAAAAATAATTTTGATGAAATGGATTATTACGACAACGCAGGTGATTTAATTTCAGATTACTATGAGATGAGGGATAACAAAGAAATTGAACCAAAAGAAACAAAAAATATCATGGAATTTTTATGTAAAAAAGAAAAAACACCAGCACCACAAGGTGAAGCAAAACCTATGAACCGTGCAAACTTATTTGAAAAATATTGTCATCGGGTTGAGGGCATAAGAGTAGTTCAAGATGATGGTTCCAATAGAATTAAATATTGTGAAGAATGTAAAATAGAAAAGATTTTAGATATGGCAGAAAGTGCGTATATTTGCCCTTGTTGTGGGGACAGTGAAATGATTATCTTAGATGAAGATAGACAAATTAAAGATTACAGTCCTTATCGTCGTTTGAATCATTTTAGAGAATGGCTTAATCAATTTCAAGCTAAACAAAGTCCTGATATTCCTGAAAATGTTTTTGTTGATATTGTAAAGGAACTAAATAAAAAACGTATCACTGATTTGTCAACATTAAATAAAAAGAAGATGAAAGCGATATTAAAGAAATTAGAATATAATAACTATTATGAACATGTTGCATATATTATTAATAAATTGAACAATTTACCACCTCCAAAAATTACTCGAGATATGGAAAAATTATTTATTTCCATGTTTTTCAAAATACAAGAACCATGGGAAATGTACAAACAACCCGACAGAAAGAACTTTTTGTCATATTCTTATGTGTTACACAAGTTTTGTGAATTGCTTGAATTGGATCATTTGTTAGAATGCTTTCCATTACATAAAGACCCTGATAAAATTATGGAAAATGACCAAATATGGGAGAAGATTTGTAAACATCTTAAATGGGAGTATATTAGCTCTTTTAAGTAAGAACTAATCTGGGCTTTTCCATTTTATTAAATAATGAAAAAATATTAAATTAACAATTGGAATAATTTTTAATTTAATCTGAAATAAAACCTATTTAATATTAATAATGAACCATATTTTACATAATATTTCCTTAATTATATTGGGACTTGGTATTATTTTATTAACTGTGTATATAACTAAAGCAAATTCCAATGGATTTAAAACAACAGATGTGATATTGATGGAACAACAAGAGTTAGAAAGACGTCGAAGAGGATTACAACCAGAAGAGTCAATATATGAGTCTAGACCAAGTAAAGTATATAAGAAAATGTTTTCTGATCCATCAGTTTGGTTTGGATATGCGGATTTTGATGAGAATGATGTTAAAGAAAAGATATACGTTAAATCAGCATAGAATATTTACAACTTTTAACATTAATAATTATTTCAATAGATATTTAAAGATTTGATATCTATTAAAATTAATGTCAACCGTAGATTATTTAACAGAATTTGTAGCTCTTTTGCCTCCTGACCAAAAGTTCATTTGTCTTAGTTTTGTAACTGATAAAGAAAACAAGACTACTCTTACTGGTATTAGATTTGGTGGTGCTTTTGCAACTTATGAAGCTGCTTGTGACCAAGCTAAAAAACTCCAATCTGTAGACCAATATTTTAATGTTTATGTTGGTGAAGGTGGAAAATGGCTTCCTTTTGACCCTAATCCTGATTCTCCCGCAGTTAAAGACTCTCAATATGCAGATGAACAACTTAACACCATGATGAAATCTTATATGGAAAATCAAGAAAAAGCTAAAGTTTATCACGAACAACGTAAACAAGAATTAGTTCGTCAAAATATTTTAGAAAACCTCCAAGCTCGTCATGAAAATGTCGAGGAACTTAACAAGAAGCTTAAGAAAGCTAAGAAACACGGTAAATCAGAGGAAGCAACAATGATTGAACAAAACTTACAATCAATTGAAGAACAAATTAAAAAGATGGAAGAAAAGAAATCAGAACTTGATGAACAAATTGAAACATTATCAAATCAAGTTAAAGCATACGGTTCAACTCAAGGATTCAATCCTAACGGACCATCTAATGTTAACCTTTAAAAACCCCATTTATATAAATTTTAATAATAGAATATTTTTTATTATTATAATTTGACTACTTTAATGTAAATTAATATTTAACTTTTTCTACAAGCACGCGAACGGTATTTTTTCTTTTAGATACAAGGTCAGCAGGATTGAAAACATCAAGTCTTCTATTCCAATCTTTGTCATATGCTTTTTCGTGATATTTGTGAAATTTATTACATCCGATTTTAAATGTTGGTACAGTTTTAGCTCTATACCAGAAAACTTTATCAGTGAGATTCTTGGAGTGGACACGGTTATTGATAACCATAATACCGTAATTTTCGGTAATATCAGTAAATACTTGTTGGAAAATATCAAAAGTTGGAAACATACCAGCATAGTGTTCATATAGGCGTTTTCTATTGGAAATAGTGTCTTCGGCTAACAAGAATATATAGTCAAAGTTAGATCTCATTTCAGGGGGAATACCAACAGAATATTGCATTGTTAAAATAAATGATAAGTGGTGATGACGACCATTGAAAAACAATTCAAGAATATTAGGGTCTTTTAACCATGTACCTTTAGAACTCATACAATCATCCATAATTAACATAACAGAATCATTTTTAGCTTTTTTGCCATTTTTAATTCTTT
>JACCEE011786324.1_pt1 | contig 10076 bp, 7 predicted proteins | sample 7449931 | NCBI WGS metagenome assembly JACCEE01 (sample SAMN15323457, study PRJNA562643) | freshwater metagenome | isolation source: river surface water | place: USA:Blue River Watershed | collected 2017-08-19
AACCTGTCGCTCTCACACCGTGCGGCACGTGTGCTGGTGCAGGTGTCCGACGTTCGGGACGTGTCCACCTCGCCGAACGCCAGTGTGGATGCCACGCTTGGCACGGTGTTCAGCCTGTTTGATGCGCTGTACCAAACTGCGATACCTGACGACGTCGAGCGCGCACAGTTTGTGCTGGCGTTGCTGGAGAAGAATGGTGTGCCGGCTGACTACCTTGTCAGTCAATCCTTCCTTGTGTCCCAGGCCACCTTGCAGCGTCGGCAACAGTTGTCGGTGCTGATGACGGCACGCCGTGGCACCTTCACCGTGAGTTATGCGCGCGGGCAAAGCAGCCGCTTGCTGAACAACCTGACGCTGGGCGACGACTTCGATTCGACCTCGCGGATCAAGACCGACACCCTGAGCTTCCTGTACGCCCATCGCCTGACCCCGGTCACCTCGGCCAATGCCTCGTATGCGATCCAGCGCAGCGAGGGGGATCTGGACACCCAACGCAACTCCCAGTACACCCTCACCCTGGGCATCAGCACCCAACTGGGGCGCCGCACCTCTGGCAGCGTCCAGGTGCGCCGCCTCCACTCCACCAGTGGTTTGAACCCGTACTCCGAGAACGCATTGGTCGGTAACATCCTTCACCGTTTCTGACCCATGTACGAAGCTTTTTACGGGTTGAACAGCAAGCCTTTTCAGCTCAACCCCGACCCCAGTTTTTACTTCGGCAGCAAACCCCACCGCCGCGCACGCGCCTACCTCGAATACGGGGTGATGCGTGCCGAAGGCTTCATCGTCATCACCGGTGAAGTCGGTGCAGGCAAAACCACCATCGTGCGCGGTCTGCTCGACAGCATCGACGCTCACACCATGGTGGCCGCGCAACTGGTCAGCACCCAGTTGGGCGCCGAAGACACCTTGCGTCTGGTGGGCGCGGCCTTTGGCGTGCAGGTGCGCGATGCCTCCAAGGCCGAGCTGCTGATGGCCCTCGAAGCCTTCTTCATCACGCAGTTGACGCAGGGCAAGCGCTGCCTGCTCATCGTCGATGAGGCGCAGAACCTGCGTCCGCAGGCCGTCGAAGAGCTGCGCATGCTGTCCAATTTCCAGCATGGCAAGCAGGCCTTGCTGCAGACCTTCCTGATCGGGCAGCCCGAGTTTCGCAACATCCTGCAAAGCCCCGACATGTTGCAACTGCGCCAGCGTGTCACGGCCAGTTGCCACCTGGGGCCGATGAACGGCGAGGAAACGCAGGGCTACATTGAACACCGTCTGCGTTGTGCCGGGGCGACCGACAAGCCCACCTTTGACGCCGACGTCTTCGCAGGGATTTATGAGCAATCGGGTGGCATCCCGCGTCGCATCAATGCCTTGTGCGACCGACTGATGCTGCACGGCTTCCTCTCCGAGGTCACGCATTTCACGGTGCCGGTGCTCAACGAGGTGTTGGCCGAGATTCAGGAAGAGTTGACCGCCCCGCCACTGGAGCAGGTCTCGGCAGCCGCGGTGCTCCAGGCGTCGCCATCACAGCACAGGGAGGCGGTGGATCTCGACCTCGACCTGGACAGCAGCGATCTGAAGGCGCTGGAAGAGCAGCTGTCACGTCTGACCGCCGGTCAGCTGAGTGCCCATCTGCTTCGCATCGAGCGCAGTGTGCTGCGCCAGGAGCGTTTGAGCATCGAGATTCTCTCGGCACTGCAAAAAATCGCCACAGGCAAGGGGCAATCGTGAGTACACCGCAGGTCCCACTGGTCAACGCGTTGACCATCGACGTGGAAGACTACTTCCAGGTGTCCGCCTTTGCGCCCTACATCCAGCGCGCCGATTGGGATGCGCGGGAGTGCCGGGTCGAACGCAACGTTGGCCGCATCCTTGACATGCTGGCCGCGCAGAAGACCCAGGCCACGTTCTTCACACTGGGCTGGATCGCCCAGCGTTACCCTCATCTGGTGCGCCGCATTGCCGACGAAGGCCATGAGGTGGCCAGCCATGGTTATGGCCACGAGCGGGTCAGCGACCTGACGCCCGAGGCGTTCGCGCACGACATCCGCACGGCCAAGCACCTGCTGGAAGACATTGCCGGGGTGGCGGTCACGGGCTACCGGGCCCCCAGTTTTTCGATCGGGCAGGGTAATTTGTGGGCGCTCGATGTGCTGCAGCAAGAAGGCTATCGCTACAGCTCCAGCATCTACCCGATCCAGCATGACCACTACGGCATGCCCGATGCGCCCCGCTTCGCACACCGCATTCGCCCGGACCTGATCGAGGTGCCCCCCACCACCTTGCGCATGTTCAACCGCAATCTGCCCTCCAGCGGGGGAGGCTATTTCCGCCTGTTTCCGTATGCGCTCTCACGCTGGATGCTGCGCCAGGTCAATCAGAACGACCAGCAGCCCGCCATCTTCTATTTCCACCCGTGGGAAATCGACGCGGCGCAACCGCGTGTGGCCGGCATCGACGCGCGCACCCGTTTCCGCCACTACGTGAACATCCCGCGCATGGAGCAGCGTCTGCAGCGCCTGCTGCAAGATTTTCAATGGGGCCGTATGGACCACATTTTCCTGAAGCAAGCTCACAGCGGGGTGCCGCGTGTCTGAGGTGAAGAGCTTGCAGGTGTCGCGCCTGGATGCGCGACAGGCCGACTGGGTTCAGCGTTGGGACGCGTTCGTGTTTGCGCACCCCAAGGCCACGTTCTTCCACCGGGCGGGCTGGCAGCAGATCATGGCCGAGGTGTTTCGTCACCCCACGCATTTTCTGTATGCCCACCGGGGTGATGTCATCGAAGGTGTGTTGCCATTGGCACAGGTCAAAAGCCGCTTGTTCGGCAATGCCCTGACCAGTCTGCCCTTTGCGGTGTATGGCGGTGTTGTGGCGCATACCGATGCGGCCGCCGAGGCGCTCGAAGCCGAGGCCATGCGCCTGGCCCAAAGCCTCGATGTGGACCACCTGGAGATGCGCTACCTGCAGTCTGGTCGCCACCCGGAATGGCCGACGCAGGACCTGTACGTCACCTTCCGCAAAGAGATTTTGCCCACCGAAGACGAGAACATGCAGGCCATTCCGCGCAAACAACGCGCGATGGTGCGCAAGGGCATCAAAAATGGGCTGACCGCGCAGGTCGATCCCCACGTGGACCGCTTTTTTGACCTGTATGCCGACAACGTGCACCGTCACGGCACGCCCGCCCTGTCCAAGCGCTACTTCCAGCGTTTGATGGATGTGTTCGGGCCCGATTGCGAGGTGCTGACGGTGTCCAGCGCCGAGGGCAAGCCCCTCAGCAGCGTGCTGACCTTTTACTTCCGCGACGAGGCGCTGCCGTACTACGCTGGCGATGATCTGGCCGCGCGCGACCTGGCTGCCAACGACTTCAAGTACTGGGAGTTGATGCGCAGGGCCTGTGAGCGGGGTCTGAAGGTGTTCGACTATGGGCGCAGCAAGCAGGGCACCGGCCCGTATGCCTTCAAGAAGAACTGGGGTTTCGAGCCCACGCCGCTGTGCTACGAATACCGCCTGTACAAGCGCGATGCCATCCCGCAGAACAACCCGTCCAACGCCAAGTACAAGCTCCTGATCGAGACCTGGCGCCGCATGCCCATTGGTCTGGCCAACTGGTTGGGCCCGTTCATCGTGCGCAATCTGGGCTGACATGGCGAACATCCTGTACCTGGTGCACCGGATGCCGTACCCGCCCAACAAGGGCGACAAGGTGCGCTCCTACCACCTGCTGCGCCACTTGCAGCGGCATCACCGGGTGTTCCTGGGCACATTCATCGACGATCCGGAAGATGTCGCGCATGTGCCGGCACTTCAGGCCCTGTGTCCCGACCTGTACATCGAGCAGTTGAACCCCCGCAGCACGAAGCTGCTCAGCGCCCGTGGGCTGTTGACGGGCCGCTCGCTCTCCGAAACTTACTACCGCCACGCGGGCCTGCATCGCTGGGTGCGTGAGGTGCAAGCCAAGCACAAGCTGGATGCCACCGTGGTGTTCTCGGGGGTCATGGCGCAGTTCGCCACCCCCTTGCTGCCCCAGGTGCCGATGCTGGTGGACTTTGTCGATGTGGACTCGTCCAAGTGGGCGCAGTACGCGCCGGAACATCGCTGGCCCTTGTCATGGCTCTACCGTCGTGAGGGCGCCCGTTTGCTGGCGTACGAGCGCGAGGTGGCCCGGCAGGCCAGGCAGTCCTTTTTCGTGACGCCGAACGAGACGGCCTTGTTCCAGTCGCTGGCGCCCGAGGTGGCCGGCCGCGTTCAATCGATCAGCAATGGGGTCAACGCCGAGTACTTCAGTCCGCAAGTTGGCAGCGTGTCGCCGTTCGCGGCAGACGAGGTGCCGGTGGTGTTCACCGGGGCGATGGACTACTGGCCCAACATCGACGGGGTGTGCTGGTTCGTCGAGCAGATGTTGCCCGAGTTGGTGCAACGCTGGCCGCAACTGCGCTTCTACATCGTGGGGCGCAATCCCACGCCGCAGGTCAAGGCCTTGGCGGGGCCACAGGTGGTGGTCACGGGCACGGTGCCCGATGTGCGCGGCTATTTGCAGCACGCGGCGGCGGTGGTGGCGCCTCTGCGGGTGGCGCGCGGCATCCAGAACAAGATCCTGGAGGCCATGGCGATGGAGAAACCCGTGGTCACGGTGCCCTCGTGCGCCGATGCCATTGGTGCCGGTTTCGAGTTCGGTGTTGTGCGAGCCGCCACGGCGCCAGAGTTCGTGCAGGCACTCGACTTGCTTTTGCTCTCTCCCGAGAAGACGGCCGAACTGGGGCGCGCTGCCCGGCAGTATGTGTTGAAGCATTTCAGCTGGGAGGCGCATCTGTCGGCGCTGGATGCCTGGTTGCCACCGCAATTCTCAGACGGAAGAGGGCGCGCATGATCAAGAACCCGGTATGGCGAACGCCTCTGCTGATGCTCCTGGCGGTGTGGGGGCTGGTGTTGGTCCTGTACTGGCCCACAGCGTCGGCCATGGCCACCATCTGGTGGCGCTCGGACACCTACGCGCATGGCCTGGTGGTGCCGCCTGCGGCCTTGTGGCTGATGTGGCGCAAGCGCGCTCAGTTGGCGACCCTGGCGCCCAAGCCAACCCTGCTGGGGTTGCTGTGCATGTTGGGTGCGGCCTTGTTGTGGCTGGCTGGGGATCTGGTGTCGGTCAATGCCGTCACGCAGTTCGCTTTCATGGCCTTGATCGTGTCCGCTGTGCCCACCTTGTTGGGCTGGCAGGTCACGCGGGCCTTGCTGTTTCCGCTGCTCTACCTGTTCCTGGCCGTGCCGGTGGGCGACTTCATGTTGCCCCAGTTGATGGAATGGACCGCCGATTTCACAGTCGCGGCGCTGCGCCTGAGCGGCATCCCCGTTTACCGCGAGGGCTTGCAGTTCATCATCCCCAGCGGAAGCTGGTCGGTGGTCGAGGCCTGCAGCGGTATCCGCTACCTGGTGGCGTCCTTCACGGTGGGCTGCCTGTTTGCGTACATCAACTACCAAAGCCTGCGCAAGCGACTGATGTTCGTGGGGGTGGCCATTTTGGTTCCCCTGTTGGCCAACTGGCTGCGTGCGTACATGATCGTCATGCTGGGCCACTTTTCGGGCAATACGCTGGCCACCGGGGTGGATCACCTGGTCTACGGTTGGGTGTTTTTTGGCGTGGTCATCACGGTCATGTTCATGATCGGTGCGCGCTGGGCGGACCGTGCGCCAGCGACGCCGGCCGTGACGCATTCGACACCGCGCACTGCCGCCGGTTCTGTGGGCACACGCTGGGGTGTGAGCGCTGTGCTGGCCTTGGTCGTGCTGACGGCGCCCCACGCGCTGAACTGGCGGTTGCAAGGGCAGGTTCATCAAGGGGAGGTGCAGTTGCAGCCTGTGGCGGCGCAAGCTGGCTGGCAGGGCACGCCGCCTCCGGCCGACTGGGTGCCCGCTTACGAGGCGGCCAACGCCATGTCACATGCGGGCTGGGTCAGCCCCGCGGGCGAGCGCGTCGGGGTGCATGTGGCCTACTACCGCGCCCAGAACTATCAGCGCAAGCTGGTCAGCTCCACCAACGTCCTGGTGCAAAGCAAGGATGACACCTGGGTGCAGGTGTCGGGTGGCGCGGCGAGTACCCAACTGGGGTCCGAGCCGCTCGCCGTGCAGCGCGCGGAGTTGCGTGCGCAAGGCTCGGTGTTGAACGCCGATCTGCAGCGTCTGGTGGCCTGGCAGTTCTTCTGGGTCGATGGCCGCGTCACCGCCAGCCCCGCCAAGGCCAAACTGTGGGGCGCCTGGCAAAAGCTCAAAGGGCAGGGGGATGATGGGGCCATCGTGGTGCTCTACACCCAGGCTCGCCAGGGTGCGGCCGCCGATGCGGCCGATGCCGTGCTCCAGACCTTTGTTCGCGACCAGGGCGCAGCTTTGCTGAGCAGTTTGCGCGCCACCCAATCTCGACAGTGAACCATGTGCGGTATTTCAGGGCTCTTTGACACCCAGGGGCGACGCTCGTTCGACCCCACGCTGGCGCAGCGCATCAACGATGTGCAGGCGCACCGTGGGCCGGACGAGGCCGACCTCTACTTTGAGCCCGGGCTGATGCTGGGCCACCGCCGCCTGTCGGTGATCGACCTCGCCACCGGCCAGCAGCCCCTGTTCAACGCGGATGGCACGGTGGGCATCGTCTTCAACGGCGAGATCTACAACTTCCAGTCGCTGCGCACCGAGCTCGAAGCCCTGGGGCACGTTTTCCGCACCCGCAGCGACACCGAGGTCATCGTCCAGGCCTGGATGGCCTGGGGGCCAGCGTGCGTGCACCGCCTGCGCGGCATGTTCGCCTTCGCCATCTGGGACCAACGCGAACAGACGCTGTTCATGGCGCGCGACCGCATGGGCGTCAAACCCCTGCATTACGCCCTGCTGCCCGATGGCACGATGGTGTTCGGGTCGGAGCTGAAGGTCATCACCGCGCACCCAGGTTTTGAACGTCAGATCGACCCTCAGGCGGTCGAGGACTACTTCGCGCTGGGCTATGTGCCCGATCCGCGCTGCATCTACCGCCAGGCCCACAAGCTGCCGCCGGCGCACACGCTCACGTGGCGACGCGGCCAGGTCGGGCAGCCCACGCCGCAGCCCTATTGGGATGTGCACTTCACGCTCGACAACCCCATCTCGCTGGCCGATGCCGAGGCCGAGTTGCGCGAGCGCGTTCGTGAGTCGGTGCGCCTGCGCATGATTGCGGATGTGCCGTTGGGTGCTTTTTTGTCGGGCGGGGTCGATTCCAGCGCGGTGGTGGCCACCATGGCGGGCTTGTCGAAGCTGCCGGTGCGCACCTGCGCCATCGGTTTTGACGACCCTCAGTTCAACGAGTCGGCCTTTGCCCAGATGGTGGCCGACCGCTACCACACCGACCACCGGCTGGAGATCGTCCAGAGCGACGACTTCGACCTGATCGACACCCTGGCGCGCCTGTACGACGAGCCCTTTGCCGACAGCTCTGCCTTGCCCACCTACCGCGTGTGCCAGATGGCTCGCAAGCACGTGACCGTGGCCCTCTCGGGCGACGGGGGCGACGAGAGCCTGGGTGGCTATCGGCGCTATCGCATGCACCTGGGCGAGGAGCGGGCACGCCAGTCTCTGCCGCTGGGGGTGCGTCAATCGGTGTTCGGCCCGCTGGGGCGGTGGTACCCGAAGGCCGACTGGGCGCCGCGTCCGCTGCGGGCCAAGACCACGTTCCAGGCGCTGGCCATGGACTCGGCCGAGGCGTATCAGCACAGCATGTCGCGCCTGCGCACCGAGCAGCGTCGTTCGTTGTTCAGCGAGGCGTTTCAACAAAGCCTGGGTGGCTACCAGACGGTGGACCTGTTCCGCCAGCACGCGGCCCAGGCGAACACCGACGACCCGCTGGCCCTCATCCAGTACCTGGACTACAAGACCTGGCTGGTGGGCGACATCAACACCAAGGTGGACCGCGCGGGCATGGCGCATTCACTGGAAGTGCGCGAGCCCTTGATGGACCATGAGCTGATCGAATGGCTGGCCACCTTGCCCAGTTCGCTCAAGATCCAGGGCGGGGAGGGCAAGTACGTCTTCAAGAAGGCCTTCGAACCCTTGCTGCCGCACGACGTGCTGTACCGACCGAAGATGGGGTTCTCGGTGCCCCTGGCGCGTTGGCTGCGTGGACCGCTGGCGCAGCGCATGAGCGAGTCGGTGCTGAGCGACCGCATGCTCGACAGCGGCTACTTCCAGCGTGACGCGCTGGAGCGCATGGTGCAAGGGCACCTCAAAGGCCAGGCCGACCACTCGGACGCGCTGTGGGCCTTGATCATGTTTGATGCGTTCTTGCGCGTCAGCCACCAGAGCGCGTGAGGCAGAACGTGTCGGCATGCGCTTCCGGTTCCCGCATCCGTCTGATGCACTTCGTCTACAGCTTCCACATGGGGGGGCTGGAGAACGTTGTCATCCAGTTGATCAACCGTCTGCCTGCGGACCAGTACCAGCATTGCCTGGTGTCGCTGACCGACATGGGCGACTTTGTGGACCGCATCCAGACGCCGGGCGTCGAGCGCGTGTCCTTGCACAAGCCACCCGGGCACGCGATTCCGCTGTATCCGGCGCTGTACCGGCTGTTTCGCCGCTATCGGCCCGATGTGCTGCACACCTGCAACCTGGCGGCGCTGGAAGTGGTGCCGCTGGCGTGGCTGGCGCGGGTGCCGGTGCGCATCCACGCCGAGCATGGTTGGGACGCCAACGATCCCAAAGGGCAGAACGTCAAGTTCCAGCGCCTGCGCAAGCTGTACCGGCCTTTTGTGAGCCACTATGTGTCGGTGTCGCAAGATCTCGATCAGTACCTCGATCAGCGCATCGGCGTGCCCTCAGAGCGTCGCACGCTCATTGCCAACGGGGTGGACACCGCGCAGTTTTCACTGCCGCCCGACGTGAAGGTGAGGCCAGAAGGTTGTCCCTTCGAGCCGGGACGACACTGGTTGATCGGCACGGTGGGGCGCTTGCAGACCGTGAAGAACCAGCCGCTGCTGGCGCGGGCCTTTGTGCGTTTTCTGGAGTTGTACCCGGCCGCACGCGAGCAGGCGCGCCTCGTCATCGTGGGGGAGGGGCCTTTGCGCACCGAGGTCGAGCGTATCCTGTCTGAGGCGGGTGTCAGCCATCTGGCCTGGCTGCCGGGCGCGCGTGCCGATGTGGCCACGCTGCTGCAGTCGCTGGACTGCTTTGTCCTGCCGTCGGAAACGGAGGGCACGTCATGCACCTTGCAGGAAGCCATGTCCTGCGGCTTGCCGTCGGTGGCCACTGCGGTGGGCGGCACGCCCGACCTGCTGACCGAAGGCCTCACCGGTCGCCTCGTGCCTTCGGGCGACGCCGAGGCAATGGCGCAGGCCTTGATGCACTATATGCTGAACCCGCCACAAGCCCGCAAGCATGGGCTGGCGGCACGCGCTCAGGCGCAGCGCGACTTTGGCATGGATGCCATGGTCGGCCACTACGACAGATTGTTCCAAAGCAGTTGACCATGCGCATCCTTCACGTCCTTGATCATTCCATTCCCTTGCACAGCGGCTATACCTTCCGGACGGCCGCTTTGCTGCGCGAGCAACGTGCGCTGGGGTGGGAGACCTTCCACGTCACCTCGCCCAAGCAGGGTGTGAGCTCTGTGGCGGAAGAAACGGTGGATGGCTTGAGCTTTTTCCGCACGCCGCCCGCCCAGGGCATGGGGGTGAACTGGCCTGTGATGGGTGAGTGGCAGCTGATGCGCGCGTTGGAGGCCCGCATCGAAGAGGTGGCCAACCAGATCAAGCCAGACATCATTCACGCGCATTCGCCCGTGCTGAACGCCATGCCGGCCCTGAGTGTGGGCTGCAAGCTGGAGATTCCGGTGGTGTACGAGATCCGTGCCTTCTGGGAGGATGCGGCGGTCGACCATGGCACCACCCGAGAGGGCAGCCTGCGCTACCGCCTGACACGGGCGCTGGAGACCTCGGCCATCCGACGGGCGAATCACGTGTTCACGATCTGCGAAGGGCTGCGGGCCGACATCGTGGCGCGCGGCATTGCGGCCAGCCATGTCACCGTGATTCCCAATGCCGTGGATGTGGAGACCTTCCAGCTGGCACAGCCTGCCG
>JACCEE010625363.1_pt1 | contig 10074 bp, 8 predicted proteins | sample 7449931 | NCBI WGS metagenome assembly JACCEE01 (sample SAMN15323457, study PRJNA562643) | freshwater metagenome | isolation source: river surface water | place: USA:Blue River Watershed | collected 2017-08-19
ACTGTTTCTTCAACAGCAACTTCTTCAGCAGCGGCAGCTTCCTCTTCTACTTCTTCTACAACTTGAGCGTTCTTGGCGGCAATAGCAGCAGCTTTCTCAGCAGCAATTTTTGCTTCGGTAGCAATTTGCGCAGCACGAGTTTTAGCAGCTTTTTCATCCTTCGCTTTCTTCGCTTTGTCGTTCGAAGAATCTTTGGAATCCAACCACTCTTGAAACATCTTTTCAGCTACTTCCATGGTGAATGCACCTTTCGATACACCACGCAACAAGTGCTTTTTGTACATAGCGCCTTTGTTGGAAAGAATTCCACGGGCGGTATCGGTGGGTTGTGCGCCAACACCTAACCAATAAACGGCACGATCAACGTTCAATTCAATGGTAGCGGGAACAGTAACCGGATTGTACGAACCGATTTTCTCAATGAAACGACCATCACGTGGTGAACGTGAGTCGGAAGCCACGATATAATAGAAAGGACTAGCTTTCCGGCCGTGGCGTTGTAAACGAATTTTTACAGACATTGTAAAGGTTTGTTTTTAAGTGAGGTGCAAAGGTAAAAAAAGAAATCGAAAATCAAAAGCCAAAAGGCATTTTCATTCCTTTGCCGCCTTTCCCCATTTTATTCATCATTTTCATCATTTTCTGCATGTCTTCAAATTGCTTAATCAATTGATTTACACGCTGAATATCGTAACCGCTTCCTTTGGCAATCCGCTTTCTTCTGCTTCCACTCAAAATCTCTGGCTTTCTGCGTTCTTCCGGAGTCATACTTTGAATGATCGCTTCAACCGATTTAAACGCATCGTTATCCACCGGTAAATCTTTCATGGCTTTTCCAACGCCTGGAATCATTCCCATCAAATCCTTGATGTTGCCCATCTTTTTGATTTGCTGAATTTGCTCAAAAAAGTCGTTGAAATCGAATTGATTCTTCCGCAACTTGGCTTCCAATTTCTTAGCTTCTTCCTCAGAATAAGCCTCTTGTGCACGCTCAACCAACGAAACAACATCGCCCATGCCCAAAATTCGGTTGGCCATGCGGTCGGGATGGAATACATCCAAGGCTTCCATTTTCTCGCCAGTTCCCACGAATTTGATGGGCTTTCCTACGGTAAATGAAATCGTAAGCGCCGCTCCACCGCGGGTATCTCCATCCAATTTGGTTAAAATAACTCCATCAAAATTTAAACGGTCATGGAATGCTTTGGCGGTGTTTACCGCATCTTGCCCCGTCATGGAATCCACCACAAACAACGTTTCCGTAGGTTGAATGGCCTCTTTAACAGCAGCAATTTCCACCATCATGGCTTCATCAACGGCCAAACGGCCAGCGGTATCTACAATTAAAACCGAATATCCTTCTGTTTTTGCTTTTTGAAGGGCATTTTGAGCAATCTGTACCGCGTTGTTGTTTCCTGGTTCGGAATACACTTCAACACCAATCTGACTTCCCAAGGTGTGCAACTGATCGATGGCCGCAGGACGGTAAATGTCGCAAGCCGCCAATAAAACTTTCTGCCCCTTGCCCTTTAATCTCAAAGCAAGTTTCCCGGAAAACGTGGTCTTACCCGATCCTTGCAATCCCGACATCAATACCACCGAAGGGCGGCCGCTGAGATTTATCTCTTTGGCAGTTCCTCCCATCAAGGTGGTCAGCTCATCGTGCATGATTTTGGTTAATAATTGCCCCGGAGTAATGCTATTCAACACATTTTGTCCGGTTGCTTTTTCCTTAACGGAATCAGTAAAGTCCTTGGCAATTTTAAAACTTACGTCGGCATCCAACAAGGCGCGACGAATCTCTTTCATGGTAGTGGCAACGTTTACGTCAGTAATTTGCCCTTGCCCTTTTAATAATTTAAAGGCACTCTCTAGTCGATTGGATAGATTTTCGAACATGGGTGCAAAGTTAATCATTTTTGATCGACGTTACGACCACTTTTTCCTACCTTTGGGACATGAAAAAAGGATTTTTGTTTTGGATGATGGCCCTTTCCTTTTTGGGAGCCGTGGCCGATGAGGGGATGTACCCATTGAGCGAAATTAAACGCATTAATTTCAAAAAAGCGGGTTTCAAAATGTCGCAAGCCCAAATGTTCACTCCGGGTGGCAATAGTCAAATTGATGCTCTGGTTCGAATTGGCGGTTGCACCGGTTCTTTCATTTCGCCTGAAGGACTCATCATTACCAATCATCACTGTGTTTTTGGAAGTGTGGCTGCAGTTTCTTCTCCTGCCAACGATTACCTCACCAATGGTTTTTATGCTCCCGATCGGATTAAAGAAATTCCCGTGAAAGATCTAACCGTGAAAATTACCCTTTCTTACGAAGATGTTTCGGCCAAGGTTTTAGAAAAAGCAAAATCAATTACCGATCCCAATAAAAAAATCGAAGCCATTCGTCAGGCCATTACGGAAATCCAAAAATTCGAAAACGAAAAGAACTCCGGACTATCATGCGAAGTGAGCGAAATGTTCACGGGGAAAACCTATTATTTGTTCCGTTACCAAATCATTCAAGACATTCGTTTGGTTTACGTTCCACCCAGAAATATTGGTGAATTCGGTGGAGAAAGCGATAACTGGGTTTGGCCACGACACACCGGCGATTTTTCCATCGTGCGGGCGTATGTGTCCAAGGATGGAAAACCGGCAGCCTATTCGCCCGACAATGTTGCGTTTAAACCCAAAAGAATTTTGAAGATCGATTTCGACGGGGTGAATGAAAATGAAATGGTTTTCATTTTGGGATATCCGGGAAGAACCTTTAAAAACTATCCGGCTTCTTACCTCAAATATCAGCAAAATCAATTGTTGCCTGTGACCACCAAAGTCAACGATTATTTGATTAGCTCGATGAATGCCTTAGCAGCAACCGATCCGGGCTTGATGTTGAAGTTCGCCGGTAAAACCAAGAGCTTGGCCAACGTGACCAAGAATTATAAAGGAAAGATGCAAGGTCTGCGTCGAACCTCCATTTTGGCCGACAAATCTGCTTTGGATGAAACAATAAAAACGTATTTGACGACCCAAAATCCTTCCAAAAACGCAGTGGATGAACTCAATCGAATTTATGCCTCCATGGAACTTTCTGCGCCTCGAGACTTGTGGGTGAATAATATTACCGCTCATTCGGCTTGGATGAACATGGTTTCAACCATGGAAGCGCTGCAATCGAAAGCGAATAAGTCCTCCAATCCAGACAGCGCTTTTTCAGCCCTAATTACTGAAAATAGCTCAAAATGGAAGTCAATCTTGGCCAATTTTCACCCCGCCTTGGAGAAAGATTTCCTTTTGTGGATGATGAAAGATGAAGCTAAAATTTTCGCTGAAGATCAACCCAACGGAGGCGATCGTACCAAACTGGTAGCTTCCAATGGTATGATCGAAAATTTTGCCTGGTGGAACTTTGTCCCCGAAAAGGTGAGCACCTGGAAACTTTCCGATTGGCAGGTGCTCATGAAAAACCCCATGTACGATTGGGCGAAGCAAGTGCTCGCCTTGCGCACAAAAATTGCAGAAGAAAACAATACACGTCAAGGAATTCTTGCTGGCCTGATGCCCGAATATTTAGAAGCGCGTCAAGCGGTGCTGGGCGATAACTTCTTGCCGGATGCTAATGCTACGTTGCGTTTAACCTACGGAAAAGTAAAGGGATATTCGCCCGATGATGCCGTTTATCAAGGGCCAATTACCACGTTGAAAGGGGTTCTCGAGAAAGGTGCCAACGGTGGTGAATTCGACTACCCCGCCAAACTGAAAGACTTGCACGACGCTAAAGATTTTGGCGAATACATTCACCCAACCATGAAAGATGTACCCACCGCCATTTTGTACAATTTAGATACTTCGGGTGGAAATTCCGGTTCTCCAGTGATGAACAACAAAGGTGAATTGGTAGCTGTAAATTTTGACCGTGCCTATACGGCCACCATCAACGATTTTGCATGGGACGATAAATATTCGAGATCCATCGGTTGCGACATTCGTTACGTCTTGTTTGTGATTGATAAATTTTCAGGTGCTCAAAACTTAATGAAGGAAATACAGAATGCAAATCATTGATTTTATTTTACACATCGACCAGCATTTGGTTGACTTTTTAAACGAGTACGGAACTTTAACTTACGTCATTCTCTTTTTAATCGTCTTTACGGAAACCGGTTTGGTGGTGATGCCGTTATTGCCTGGCGATTCGCTTTTGTTTGCCATTGGTGCTTTAGCTGCTCGACCCGAAACGGGTTTGAACATGGGGATTCTCATTCCACTTCTCATTGTAGCTGCTTTGCTGGGTGATCAGCTCAACTATTTTATGGGAAAAAAACTAGGGGCTACGTTAAAGAAAAAAGAGCGCTTCCTTTTCCTAAAACGAGAGCATTTGGAAAAGACCGAGGTGTACTACGAGAAACATGGCCCATTAACGGTCATTTTAGCCCGATTCATCCCTATTGTTCGCACGGTTGCTCCCTTTGTTGCGGGTGCCAGCAACATGCACTACCGAAAATACGTAGGTTTTGGAATTGCCGGAGCCATCATTTGGGTAAATTCCATCACTTGGGTAGGGTATTTGTTTGGTAATAACCCTTGGGTAAAAAGCCATTTCGAAATTGTTGTATTAGCCGTTGTTGGAATAAGTTTTATTCCCGTTATTTTTGGAATCATCAAAGCCAAGTTCTTTTCGCCTAAAAACTCCTAACTTTAATTTAACTTTAAACTATGGTTAAGTGGGTGCATGGAGCGAATCCAAATTTAATTTTGATGTAAAATTAAGGGCATGAGTTCCAAACAACGTATTCTGATTGTTGATGATGAGCCGGACATTCTTGAATTTCTAGGTTTCAACCTTGAAATGGAAGGCTATGAGGTTCAAAGAGCCAATCATGGAGCTGAAGGGCTGGAAAAGGCAAAATTGTTTTTGCCTGATTTAGTTCTGATGGATGTTATGATGCCCGTGATGGATGGAATAGAAGCCTGCATCGAAATTCGAAAGAATCCAGCAACTTCAAAAGCCATCATTTGTTTTCTCACTGCCCGCGCCGAAGATTATTCCCAAATTGCAGGATTGGAAGCGGGCGCAGACGATTACATCACCAAACCCATCAAACCTAGGGTATTGCTTTCTAAAATTAAGTCGTTGCTTCGCCGTGCTGATGGAAACGAAGAGAGGGTGAGCCCCAACAGCATCGAATTGCACGGCCTCATCATCGATAAAGAACAACACCTCATTTTCAAAGGTGGGGAAGCCATCCATCTTCCTAAAAAACAATTTGAAATCCTATTACTCCTTAGCTCCAAACCTGGAAAAGTATTCAACAGAGATGTGATGATGAGTCAGGTTTGGGGAGATGATATCATCGTTGGTGATCGAAATATCGATGTGCAAATCCGAAAACTTCGAGAAAAAATTGGTGAAGAATACATTCGGACCATCAAAGGAGTTGGATATAAATTCGTGAATCCGGAAGCGGATCCATTGATTTAAAGCGTATTCAATCCATCTAAAATGATGCGCATCCCCCAGGCCAGTTCTTCGATAGAAATGGTGAGCGGAGGTGCCATTCTAAAGCTGCTTGGACTGCTTAAGAATCGGTAAATGATGACACCGTGGTCCAAGCAATAATCAAATAATCGACCGACATGCTCTTCGGATGGTAAATCAACCGCAAACATCAATCCGCGATTGCGAATTTCTAAAATTTGCGGATGTTTTAATTGACTTCGAATGAAATTCGCTTTTTCGGGAATGAACTCCATGAGCTTTTCTTCCTCGATGGTTTCTAATACAGCCAAGGCCGAAGCGGAACAAACCGGGTTGCCTCCAAACGTGGTGATGTGGCCCAACATGGGAGAATGTGCCCAAAGTGCGTGCAATTCCTTCGATGCCACTAGGGCGCCAATGGGAAGTCCACCACCAAATCCTTTGGCCGTGGTAAACGCATCGGGAATAACCGGTGTTTGTTGAAAATAGTACCACGTTCCAGTTCGGCCAACACCGCTTTGAATCTCATCGAAAATAAGTAAAGCGCCAACTTCTGTGCATTTGTTTCTTAATGCAACCAAGTAGTCATTTTCTGCTGTTCGAACTCCGGCATCGCCCTGAACGGGTTCCAAAATAACTGCAGCAGTTTTGTTGGTGATTTGATTTAATTCTTCAAATCGGTTCAATGTGATGAAATCTACATCGGGAATCAACGGTCTGAAGGCGGCTTTTTTCGTTTCGTTCCCTGAAATGGATAAACTTCCCAGGGTATTTCCATGGTAGGATTTATGAAAACTGATGATTTGGCTCCGTCCTGTTGCTCTTCGAGCCAATTTAATGGCTGCTTCGTTGGCTTCGGTCCCCGAGTTGACCAAATAAACACAATTCAAGGAGTTGGGAAGGAGGGACGTTAATTTTTGAGCAAGTTTGGTATTGGCATCTTGAACGTATTCCCCATAAACCATGGTGTGCAAATAACGATCGGTTTGCTCATGAATGGCTTTTACCACCTTGGGGTGACGGTGTCCGACCGAGCAAACTGCAATTCCTGCAATGAGATCCAGCCATTTTCCTTTTGGGCCATAAATCCAAGACCCTTCTGCAAAATCAATTTCAATTCCAACCGGAAATGGGTTGGTCGGAGCAAGGTGATCGAAAAATAGTTGCGAATGATCCATGGTGATGAATGGGAAATTGACTTGCAAAAATAAGAGGAATATTAAACCCTATTTTTTCTTTTTTGCAGAAGGGAATCCAATACTTTTTGAGCTCTTGTCACCCGGGTTTCTTCTTTTTTTGCTTCAGAAACATAAAGGCTGTATTCTTTTTTACAAGAGTAGGAGAGTGTTTCATAAAAGGATTGGGCTTCAGGAAAATTTTTCCAGGCATTCATTAGTTCTATGGGTGGAGTAATTTCAAGCCGAGAACCAGGATCCTTCTTTTTCATGGCGTAATCTGAAATCCATTTCGGTTTATTGGGATCAAATTTGAAACGAAGACCACTCCATTTCTCATCAATCGCCACCGAAAAATTGGGAATAAATCCGTATTCTTCCATGATAATCCAGGATTCGTCACGGCCTAAATCGGATGCAATTTTACTGGATTTTTTGGGATGTGCGATCCAAAATACGCGAACTGTTTTCAAACGTTCAGCCCATTGGTCCATGGCTTCTTGAAGTTGTTGCCGATGGGTTACCGGAATCATGATCCATGTTGGGCGCTCTGTCGAGCTAATGGATTGAAAAATGGGTGGAAATTCAGGAACCCATTGATCGAGGACCCAAATATGGTCTTCCTCCTTGATTCCCAATTTTTTGAGAAAGGCTGGGGTTAAGGAAGAATGACTTTCCATAGATGAGGCGCTTTGGTACGATTAATTTTCCATCCTTCCCGTTCAAGTCGTTCTGCTTGTTGTTCAGGTCCTCCCGGGAATTTTGAATTGAGCTTGTGATCGTTTTGAACCACCCTCCAAAATGGCGCTAAAGTAGGTCCGCCCTCGTTCCATTGTTCAACCGTAGCCTCTGCTACATATCGCAGGAAAATTCCTGTGGTCATGGGGCAAGCATGGGCCGCTTCTGTTTCGTCGGCCAACATCCTTCTCAGTTGCTCCAAGGTGATTACATCGCCTTCATGGATTTCATTGACCATTTCGCAAATTCGCTTCGGAGTGGGAATGAGTAGAGTTCCATGACCCATTTTTTTTGCCCAAATTTCAGGCATTTCAACAAACTGATTCTCGGCAGGTTTCAACATTTTTACCTTCCAAGGAGTTCGGGAACGCATGCCTTTTTTAGGTTTCATAATTCTGTTACTTTTTCCTTCGGTTGCGTTCGTTGAGAATTAATCCCAATTCGCGCCCTACTTGTCCGGCCACGGAAGTGTTCTCTCGGGCGCGACGAATTAAATACGGGAAAACCGCTTCCACAGGTCCGTAAGGAACATATTTCGCCACATTGTAACCCGCATTCGACAAGTTGAAACTGATGTGATCGCTCATTCCCAACAGTTGCGAAAAGGTAACGTGAGGATGATTTTTTGGAAGGCCCTTGGCATCCATTAACTTGGCCAAATGGTAATTACTTTCTTCATTGTGTGATCCAGCTACCAAGCCAATGTTTTCAATATGGTTGATGCAAAATTCTACGGCCGAATCAAAATCGTGATCGGTTGCGGCTTTATTGAGTTGAATGGGGGAGGGGTAACCCATGGTTTGAGCACGTTCCCTTTCTTTTTCCATGTAAGCCCCACGCACCAATTTTACCCCTAAAAAAATAGATTCATTGGCGCATTGATCAAAAAGTTCCTTCAGGTAACTTAGTCGATCATGGCGGTAAAGTTGAACGGTATTGTACACCAAAGGTTTTTCCTTATTGTACTTTTTCATCATTTCCAGAGCTAACTGATCGATGGCCGGTTGAATCCAAGTTTCCTCCGCGTCGATCATGACTGGTTGATGAACCTTAAAGCCTTCTTCGCAAATCCAATTCACCCTGCGTACCACCTCATTCCATTCTTTTTCTTCATCTGGGGAGAGGGGTTTTTCAGAACTTACCTTTTCTAAAAGGGCAAATCGAGCAACTCCAGTAACCTTAAAAACTGCAAAAGGAATGCGAGAATCTCCATTGGCTTTGTGGATGGTGCGTACAATTTCTTCGGCTCCGGCATCAAAGGCGGCTTCACCTTCCATCCCTTCAACGGAATAGTCTAGAATGGTTCCCACTCCGTTTTCGGATAAGGATTGCACTGTTTTTTCGCAACGTTCAATATCTTCTCCACCTACAAATTGTTGGTACAAGGTGTTTCGAATGATTCCTTTGATGGGCAATTTAAGCTTCAAGGCCCAATTCGCTAAAGTACTTCCCGTATTAACCAATCCAGGATTCCCCATGGTTTTAAAAAGCCAAAAGGCTTTATTTAAGGAGGCATCATTTTTATGGGCAAAGGCAATTTGAGTGTTGGAGAAGTCTAACATTTCATGCGATTTTGCGCAAAGTTATTGTGGTGTGGATTTCCTTCCTAAATTTTTTACGGAAATAATATGACATTTTGTCACCGTGGAATTTTCTTGTTGTATTTTTGCGATGAATTCTAACGTTATGGCGAATCAATTTTCAGGAAATGTGTTTGAGAAAGTAACCGATGAAACCCGTCAAGGGGAAGTGTTACAAGGTATCGATCAGGGAAGTAAGAAGATGTATTTGGAAAGTTATGGCTGTCAAATGAATTTTTCTGACTCTGAAATTGTGGCTTCCATCATGGCTGAGAATGGATATTCATCCACCTCAAACCTACAGGAAGCCGATGTAGTTTTCATCAATACGTGTTCCATTCGTGAAAATGCTGAACAAAAGGTTCGGGGACGATTGGATGTTTTCCGAATGGCCAAAAAGCAAAAACCGGAAATGGTGATCGGCGTTTTGGGCTGTATGGCCGAACGCATGAAAGCCAAATTGTTGGATGAGGAAAAAGTGGTGGATTTGGTGATTGGCCCCGATGCCTACAAAGATTTACCAAACTTATTGGAGCAAGTTGAATCTGGACAAAAAGCCGTAAATGTTATTCTTTCTAGGGATGAAACGTATGCTGATGTGACTCCCGTTCGTTTGGGAGGAAATGGAGTTTTGGCTTTTGTAACCATCATGCGCGGGTGCGACAACATGTGCTCGTTTTGCGTGGTACCGTTCACCCGCGGACGTGAACGGAGCAGGGATGCTCACTCCATCGTTTCCGAGTGTCGCGATTTGTTTGAAAAGGGATATAAAGAAGTAACGCTTCTGGGCCAAAACGTAGATTCCTACCATTGGTCAAACGAAGAAGAAAACGTGAATTTTGCGCAACTTCTCGAGCGAGTAGCAATGATTAGTCCTCTGTTGCGCGTTCGATTTAGTACATCCCATCCGAAAGACATTACTGATGAGGTTTTGGAAACCATGGCGAAGTACGAAAATATTTGCAAATGCATTCATTTGCCAGTTCAATCGGGTTCATCCACTTGTCTTGAACGGATGAATCGAACTGACTCTCGTGAATTGTACATGAATCACGTAGAGGCCATTCGAAGAATTATTCCCGAATGCGCCATTACCTCCGATG
>JACCEE010664254.1_pt1 | contig 10074 bp, 9 predicted proteins | sample 7449931 | NCBI WGS metagenome assembly JACCEE01 (sample SAMN15323457, study PRJNA562643) | freshwater metagenome | isolation source: river surface water | place: USA:Blue River Watershed | collected 2017-08-19
GCAGCGCCTGTTCACCCAGGACGCCAATGTGCGCAACGTGCGCGCCTTCTTCAGCGTCAAGCGCGCCAAGTTCGAGCCGGCATTGCCGCTGCCCGCCACAGCCACTCGACAGGGCTAGGCGTGGCCCAGTCAGCGGGCTATAGTGGCCGGGAAACTTTCTGGGAGGAAAGAATGCCGGATCTGCGACTCGTTCTTGCGCGTTGGGCGTCTTGTCTGCTGCTCTGCTGCGCCGGTGCGGCCGGGGCCCAGGAGCTCGTCAGCATCAGGGTCCAGGCCGGCAATTGGCGCGCCGCGCCCGGCATGTCCGGCGAGGTCTTGTGGCAGCTCGCGCACGGCTATCCGCTCGAGGTGCTCGAACGCCAGGGACGCTGGCTCCGGGTGAGGGATTTCGAGGGCGATGAGGGCTGGGTCGCGGCATCGATCACCGGGCCGCAGCCGCATCATGTGGTGAGGGTGCGCGCGGCCAGGTTGCGCCAGGGCCCGGCTGATGCTTACCCCGAGGTCGGCTCGGCGGTCTACGGCCAGGTATTGCAGACCGAGTTGCGCGCGGCCGACTGGGTGCGCGTGCGCCAGCCACAGGGTCGCACGGCCTGGGTGGCGCGCGACCTGCTCTGGGGCTGGTGAGGCCGGGCAGGCGTCGCCTCAGCCCTTCTGCTTGCTCGGGCGCTTCCAGTCGGCGATGCTGAGCTGCTTGCCGCGCGCCACCGTCAGCGCGCCGGCCGGCGTGCTCTTGGTCACGGTCGAGCCGCCACCGACCGTGCCGCCGGCGCCGATCGTGACCGGCGCGACCAGCACGCAGTTGCTGCCGATGTGGACGTCGGCCTCGATCACGGTGCGGTGCTTGTTGGCGCCGTCGTAGTTGGCCGTGATGCTGCCGGCGCCATAGTTGACGCGCTCGCCCACGGTCGCGTCGCCCAGGTAGGCCAGGTGGTTGGCCTTGGCGCCGTCGGCCAGCGTTGAGTTCTTGACCTCGACGAAGTTGCCGATATGCACCTCGCGGCCGAGCTGCGCGCCGGGGCGCAGGCGCGCGAACGGGCCGATCAATGCGCCTGCGCCGACGCTGGCGCCGAGCTTCTCGCCGTCGATATGGGTGAACGGGTGGATCACGGCGCCGTCGGCGATGGTCGCATTGGCGATCACGCAGTTGGCACCGATGCGCACGTCGTTGCCGAGCTCGACCCGGCCCTCGAAGACGCAGTTGACGTCGATCTCGACGTCCTGGCCGCAGGCCAGCTCGCCGCGCAGGTCGAAGCGCGCCGGATCGGCCAGGCGCACGCCGGCGTCCATCAGCTCCTCGGCCTGGCGGCGCTGGTAGGCGCGCTCGAGTTCGGCCAGCTGCGCCGGGCTGTTGACGCCGGCGACCTGCAGCGCGTCGCTGATGCGGTGTGCCAGCACGCGTTCGCCGTCGGCGACCGCGAACTTCACGATGTCGGTCAGGTAGTACTCGTTCTGGGCGTTGCGGTTGTCCAGCCTGGCCAGCCAGCCGCGCAGCAGTCGCGTCGGCAGCGCCATGATGCCGCTGTAGATCTCGGTGATGCGGTGCTGCTCGTCGCTGGCGTCCTTGTGCTCGACGATGGTCTGCACGTCGCCGACCGCGTCGCGCACGATGCGGCCGTAGCCGGTCGGGTCCGGCATCTCGAGCGTCAGCAGAGCGAGGTGCTCACCGCGGCAGACCTGCAGCAGCGCGGCCAGCGTCTCGGGGCGGGTCAGCGGCACGTCGCCCGACAGCACCAGCGTGACGCCGCCGTCGGCCAGCGCCGGCATGGCCTGCTGCACCGCGTGGCCGGTGCCGAGCTGGGGTTCCTGGCGCACGAAGTTCAGCGCCAGCGCGTCGCACGACAGGGGCTTGAGCCTGGCCTCGACCTGTTCGGCACCATGGCCGGTGATGACCACGGCCTGACGCGCGCCCAGGCGCGTCGCGCAGTCGATCACATGCGCCGACAGCGCGCGGCCCGCCAGGCGCTGCAGCACCTTCGGCGTCTTGCTCTTCATGCGCGTGCCCTTGCCGGCCGCCATGATCACCACATCCACGGGATAGTTCATCGAAACTCCACAATGCGCCTCCCAGGCGCCAACTCGGGATTATCCGCTGGCTTGCCCTGGCTCATGCCGGTGCGCCAGGCTTGATGCCCGGCCCGGTCGCGCCATCGAAGCCCAGCCGGGCCAGCAGCTCCAGGTCGCCTGCCTGCTCGACCCCGCCGGCGATGACTTCGATGCCCAGCGAGTGCGCCATCGAGCACAGGCCGTCGAGGAATTCCTGGTTGCCGGCGCTGGCCGCTATCCCGCGCACATAGGCCGGGTCGACCTTGATGTAGTCCAGCCCCAGGCTGGCGAGGCTGTCGCTCTCGACGAAGCGCCGGCCGAAGTAGTCGATCCCGACCTGGCAGCCCATTGCCTTGAGTCGCAGCGCCAGCTCGCGGAAGGCTTCGGGCTGGCGAGAGACGCCGTATTCCGTCACTTCGAACAGCAGCCGCTTGCAGCAGCCTGGGTGCTGCTTCAGCAAGTCGGTGAGCTGGTGCAGGAAGCTGAAGGTGCTCAGCGATTCGGCCGCCAGGTTGACGGCGATCCTGCCTGTGGACTGGTCGAGCGCGGCGAGCGCCAGTCGCACGGCGCTCAGGTCGACCGGGGCGCTCATGTGAAGTGCGGCGGCCATCGGCATGAAGTCGCCAGCCGACAGCGGCTGGCTGGAGCCGTCGACCTGCAGGCGCAAAGCACCCTCATGGTGCAGCAGTTTGGCCTCGCGGCAGCCGGTCACCGGGAAGAAGGCCAGGCTCAGGCGACCCGTCTGGGCGCTGGCCTCGTTCAGCAGGTGGCGCCATTGCTCGGCCGGCATCACGAGCCGGGTCAGGCTGGCCTCGGCTGCATGCCAGTTGTTCGGCCCCTTGCCCTGGGCCTGGGCCAGGGCCTGGTCGGCTCGCGTCAGCAGGTCGGGCATGCCCTGGTGGCGCTCGTAATGCACCGCTGCCAGGTGCAGCAGCTCCGGGCATTCGGACCGCCATTGCGGCAGCCACTCGCTCATCAGCCTGGCGTGCAGTGCCTGCGCTGCATCAGCGGCGTCCTGGTCCGGGCAGACGAGCGCGAACTCGCCGCCCTTGAGCCGGCCGGCGTGTTGCTGGTCCTGCATGAGCAGGTCGCCCAGCGACTTGAGCAGGCGGTCGGCACGCTGGTGACCCAGCTTCTCGTTGATCAGGTTGAGGTCGGTCAGCCGGATCACGACCAGGCTGCCGCTGGAGCCATGCTGCTCGCCGCTCAGGATCTCGCGCAACTGCGACAGGAAATACTCCCGGTTCGCCAGCCCGGTGACCGCATCGTGGTTGACCCGGTCGCGCAGCATCTCGAGCCGCTGCGCCTCCTCGGTGAACAGGGTCTTGATGCGGCCGACCATGTCGTTCATCGCACGCGTGACGGCACGTAACTCCGGGGTGCGCGGCTCCGCCACGGTCTGGAAGCGCCGCTCGGCCAGCGCATTCGCCTGCTCCACCATGTCCTCCAGCGGTCGAGTGAGCCAGCGCACGAGTCCCGTCCCCATCATGCCGGCACCCAGGCCGCCCAGCATGAACCAGGCCAGCAGTTCCAGCGTGCCATCCCACAAGCTCTTGTAGGCGTACTGGTCATGGCTGGCGAGCGTCAGCGTGCCGTACTGTTTCCAGCCGTCCTGGATCTGGGCCTGGGCGGGCTCGGTCCGGATCGGGAACAGCCGGGCGAACCATGACGGCGCACCCTCGAAGCCGCCGCGGTAGGCCTGCTCGATCAGCGTCTGGCCAGACGGTGAGATGATGCGGATGAAGCGGTAGTGGCCGAGGTCGAACTGGGCCGCGACCAGCAGCTCGATCGTCGTCGGGTCCTTGCTCATCTGGCTCAGCGACAGCGCGAGCGTTGTCGCATTGTCGAGGTTCTTGACCTGCAACTGCTGCTCCAGGTAGTGGCGCGCGGAGTAGACGTTCACGATCAGGCTGGTGCCGAAGGCCAGGGCCATGATGAGCACGATGGCCAGCCAGATCTGCTTGACGAGCGACATGCCATTTCCTCCCTCTATTGCTTTTTTCATAACTGTACGCCTTCTGCCCGCATGCGGTCGAGCAGGTTGCGCCAGCGCGACAGCCTGGCCGTCGGGTCTGCCGCTGCAGGCTGGGCGCTGCCTGGCACCCACAGGCCCTGCGTGTTGAAGCTGAAGACCGGCGACAGGTCGGTGCGGGCGGCGGCGGGCCTGATGCTGCCGACCAGGTTGTCCAGGATCAGGGGTTCGCCGGCGGGACTGGCGTAGTAGCCCAGCACCATGTGCGCCTCGCTGTTGCCGCTGCTGGCGCTGCCGAAGGTGGCCCGCACATAGATCAGTCGCAGCTTGTCCGAAGGCACGCCCAGCATCAGCAGCGAGACATACTTGGCGATCGCGAAGTCCTCGCAGTCGCCCTGCGACCTGCGCATGAACTCGAACGGTGTGGCCCAGTAGTCTGGTTCGCCCCAGGCTTCCCGGTCGGTCGTGAAGCGCAGGCGGCGGTTGAAGAACTGGTTGACGGCCTGGAGCTTGTCGTCCATGGGCAGGGGGCGCGATTCGTCGAGCAGGCGCCGCCAGGCTGCCGCCGTTTCGCTGCCGGATTCGCCGTTGCGCTCCAGGCTGGTTTGTGCGATCGCCGTGCACAGCAGCAAGCCGCACAGCCAGCCCATGACCCTGAGCGGCGGGGCGGGCCGGCCACGCGAAAAAATGAAAGCGAACACAGGCATGGCGTCATTATGATGTTCGCAATGCCAGAAATGCCGTTTCCGGCTTGGGGCTTCAGGCGCCGTCGTGATCCGAGAGCAGCAGCAAGGCCTCGTCGCGCCAGTAGGCCATGGCCGAGTAATAGCCCTCCCAGACGCAGCCGTTGCAGCCGCGCCCGCAGCAGCTGGTCGGTTCCGGTGGCGGCGCGCGCAGCGCGATGCCGGCGCGCGCGGCCAGTGCATGGGCCATCGTGACGGCGGCCTGTGCGCAAGCCAGGTCTTCGATCGGCAGGGCGCCGAGGTGGGCGGTGGAGTAGTGGCTCATGGCCGGGTTCAGTAGTGCGGTGGCAGCTCGTCGCGCAGGCTGCGGAAGGTCGGCGTGGCGTTGTTGCGCAACTGGTCGCGCAGGGCGGCGAGCTCGCGCTGTAGCTGGTCGATCCGCAGCTGCTGGCGCCAGACCAGCTGGTTGAGCTGGTCGAGCAGGTCGTCGGCGAAGCTGGCCTTGATCTCGAGCTCGGCCAGCCTCTGCTCGGTTTGCGCGTCCGCCATCAGTAGGCGTAGACGCCGTGGCCGCTCTTGCGTCCCAGGCGTCCGGCGGCCACCATTTCCTTGAGCAGCGGGGCGGCGCGGTACTTGCTGTCCTGGAACTCGTCGAAATAGACGTTCATGATCGCCAGGCAGGTGTCCAGGCCGATCATGTCGGCCAGTGCCAGCGGGCCGATCGGATGATTGCAGCCCAGCTTCATGCCGGCGTCGATGTCCTCGGCCGAGGCCACGCCTTCGGCCAGCACGAAGAAGGCCTCGTTGATCATCGGCACCAGGATGCGGTTGACGACGAAGCCCGGTGCGTTCTTCACGCTGACCGGGGTCTTGCCCAGGTGCAGCGCCAGCTCCCTGACCGCCTCGTGCGTGGCGTCGCTGGTCTGCAGGCCGCGGATGACCTCGACCAGCGCCATCATCGGCACCGGGTTGAAGAAATGCATGCCGATGAAGCGCTCGGCGCGCGAGGTCACCGCGGCCAGCTGGGTGATGCTGATCGAGCTGGTGTTGCTGGCGATCAGCGTCTCGGCCGGCAGCAGGTCGTCGAGCTGGCGCAGGATGCGCAGCTTGAGCTCGAGGTTCTCGGTCGCGGCCTCGATCACGAGGTCGGCTTGCTTGAGGTCGTCGTAGTTCGTCGAGCCCTTGACCAGCGCCAGTGCCCCGTCACGGTCGGCGGCGCTGATCTTTTCCTTCTTGAGCAGCCGGTCCAGGCTGGCCGAGAGGGTCGCCAGGCCTTTTGCCACCGCGGCTTCGCTGATGTCGACCATCACGGCGCGGATGCCGCTGACGGCGCAGGCCTGCGCGATGCCGTTGCCCATGGTGCCGGCGCCTACGATGCCGACGGTTTTGATGCTGCTCATGGAAATTCCTGCAATTGGTTGACGGATTCCGGGACATTATGCCGGCTGGGCGGGCCGGCAATGCCCGCAAGCCGGCTCAATCGGCCGCGCCGGGGGTTTTCCTGTTGGCGCTGCGGGTCATCGCCTTGACGTTGGCGTCGGTGACTTCGGCCGCCTGCATGGCGGCCTTCTGCACCGACTCCATGCCGGCCGTTGCGCTTGCAATCGCCTGCCTGAACAGCGAGGCGGCGCTGCTGAAATCCTGCGGCAGGTTCTGGTGCACGCCTTCCAGGGCCGTGCCGAGCTGTTGCTGGAATTCGGCGGTCTGTTCGCTGGCAAGCCGGCTCCAGCTGGCACTGGCGCTCGAGGCGATCTCGTACAGGTTGCGGCAATAGGCTTCTGCCTTCTCGGCCATGGGCGCGGCGGCTGCCTGGCAGGCCGACAGCAGATGCTCAGGCGACCTGGCGTCGAGCAGCTCACGTGCGAAGACGGCGTAGTCGGTCAGCGCCGCCCTGCCGGTGCGCAGCTGGAGCTCGGCCAGCTGTTCGGTGCAGTCCAGCCAGTGCTGGCCCCATGCGGTGAGCGCGGTGAATTGAGCCTTCGGGATGGAAAGGGACTGGTCTGGGGTCAGCATGAATCACTCCTTCGTCGATGCAAACAGGTCGGGGGCTGCCGCGGCAGGCGGCGAGGCCGGATGGGCATGCTGCGTTGCAGCACGCATCGAGTATGGGAGTGATTGCTGTTTCTGTCAAATCATGTTGCGATGCGGAATGTGGTCGGGCGCATCAGTCCTGCGCCGGCGCTTCCGCTGCCAGCGGCAGCTCGGCCCAGCGCAGGTCGGGATCGTCGGGGTGGCGCGTGATCGTGAAGCCCAGCCCACGGGCCAGGTCCAGCATGCCGTTGTTTTCCTTCAGGATGGTGCCGACGACGCGCTGCGTGCCGTTGGCGCGCAGGTAGCGGATCAGCTTGTCCATCAGGATCCAGCCCAGGTGCTTGCCCTTCATGTCCGAGCGGATGATGACGGCGAACTCGGCTTCCTCGTTGTTCGGGTCGCTGATGCCGCGCACCGAGCCTATGGTCTCTTCCTGGCCCTCGGCGTTGAGGATGGTCGCGACGAAGGCCATCTCGCGCTGGTAGTCGACCTGGGTCAGGCGCGCGAGCTCGCTGTGCTCGAGGCTGCGCCGGGCGCTGAACATGCGCATGCGGACGTCCTCGGGATCGAGCTTGTGGAAGAAGTCCAGGTGCCTGGCCTCGTCCTCGGGCTTGATCGGACGCAGCGTCAGCGTGCCGCCGTTCTCCCACGGCAGGGTCTCGGTCAGGTGCCTGGGGTAGGCGCGGATCGCGAAATTGGACGCGCCTGCGGGCTTGGCCCGGCTCAGCCGCACGCGCGCATCGAGCGCGAGCGCGCCCTCGTGGTTGACGATCAGCGGGTTGATGTCGAGCTCGGCGATCTCGGGCAGGTCGGCCAGCAGCTGCGAGACCGCCAGCAGCACATGGATGATGGCGTCATGGTCGGCCGCCGGCACCTCGCGGTAGCCCTGCAGCAGCTTAGAGATGCGGGTGCGGCTGATCAGGGAGCGCGCCAGCGAGGTGTTGAGCGGTGGCAGCGCGACCGCGTGGTCGGCCACCACCTCGACCGAGACGCCGCCGGCGCCGAACAGGATGACCGGGCCGAACATCGGGTCTACGCTGGCGCCGACGATGACCTCGTGCGAGTGCGCGCGCCGGATCATGGGCTGGACCGTGAAGCCCTCGATGTGCGCATCGGGCTGGCGCACGGCGACGCGCTGCAGCATGGCCTGCGCGGCAGCGATCACCTCGGTCGCGTTGTGCAGGTTCAGGCGCACGCCGCCGACGTCGGACTTGTGCACGATGTCGGCCGACAGGATCTTGAGTACCACGGGATAGCCCACGGTCTCGGCCGCGTAGACGGCGGCCTCCGGTTCGGGCGGCACGACCCGGGTCGGCGTCACCGGCACGCCCGCCAGGCGCAGCAGTTCCTTGGCCTCGGGTTCGGTCAGCACGTCGCGGCCGTCGGCCAGCACGAAATCGACCAGTTCCCTCATGCGCGCGAGGTCGGGCTGGCTGCCGAGTGGATCAGCCGTCGGCGTCTCCATCAGCTCGGCCTGGTGCCGGTGGTAGGTGCGCAGGAAGGAGAACGCGACCACCGCCTGTTCGGGCGTGTCGTAGTCGGGCACGCCGGCCTGGCGGAACAGCTGCCTTGCCTCGGCGACGTTGCCCTGTCCGAGCCAGCAGCCCAGCAGGCGCGGCGGACGCTGTTGTGCCAGCGGCAGCAGGGCCTGCGCGACCTCCAGGCTGGGCACGATCGCGGTCGGTGCCTGCACGAACAGCACGGCGCTGCTGCGGTCCTGCAGCAGTGCCTGCAGCGTCGCGACATAGCGCTCGGCCGGCGCGTCGCCGATGATGTCGACCGGGTTGCCGTGCGACCAGTTGGCGGGCAGCACGGCGTCGAGCTTCTCCAGCATGGCCGCGTCGAGCGTGCTGAGCTCGACGTTGGAATAGGAGGCGGCGTCCGCCGCCATCACGCCAGCGCCGCCGCCGTTGGTCATCACGATCAGCCGCTCGCTGCGGTTGTCGCGGAAGCGCGCCAGCAGTTCGGCCGCGGTGAAGAGCTGGAACAGCGTGTGCACGCGCAGCATGCCGGCGCGCGAGATCGCGGCGTCGAACACATCGTCAGCACCCGCCAGCGCGCCGGTGTGCGAAGCGGCAGCCTTCTGACCCTGTGCCGAGCGTCCCGCCTTGACCACGATCACCGGCTTGTTGCGTGCCGCGGCCCGCGCGGCCGACATGAACTTGCGCGGCGACTCGATCGACTCGATGTAGAGCAGGATCGCACGCGTGCGCGAATCACTGCCGAGATAGTCGAGCATGTCGCCGAAATCGACGTCGGCATGCTCGCCGAGCGAGACGAAGTGCGAGAAGCCGATGCCGCGCGAGTTGGCCCAGTCCAGCATGGCTGTCACCAGGGCACCCGACTGCGAGACGAAGGCAATCTGGCCTGCCGCTGCATTGGCGGGGGCGAAGCTCGCGTTCAGGCCCAGGTGCGGCACCAGCACGCCGATGCAGTTGGGCCCCAGGATGCGCAGGGAATGGCGTCGGGCTGCCTCCAGCATGGCCTGCTTCTGCTCGGTCGATAACCCGGCCGTGATCACGATCGCCGCGCGCGTTCCCATGGCACCGAGTTCGGCGATCAGGCCGGCCACGCTGTCTGGCGGCGTGCAGATCACGGCCAGTTCGGGTGCCTTGCCGCACTGCGCCACCAGCGCCTGCAGATCGGCGAAGACCGGCTTGCCGCCGAGCTCGCTCAGGTGCGGATTGACGGCGTGCAGTTCGCCCTTGAAGCCGCCTGACAGATTGTTCCAGACCGTGCCGCCCACGCTGTGCGGGCGGTCGGTGGCGCCGATGACGGCGACGCTGCGGGGGGATAACAGGGAATCGAGGTTGCGTGTACTCATTCTGGACTACCTTGATGAATATCGTTCGATGCATTTGCTGCAGTGCATCATTCGAGTCATCATGCCCGATTCGCCCGCAGGAATACTGACAAAAGTCAATATCCCTCTGACTTGTCCGGACGCCGCTTGCGGCCAGTCCTGTTTGGCGCTGGCGGCGTCCGTCCCGCGGCAGCGGCCTTCAGCCAGCTGCCGGCTTGAGCGCGAGTCCCGCCTGGTAGAGCTCGTTCTTCGAGCTGCCGGTGATTTCGGCTGCCAGCCTGGCTGCGCCCTTGAGCGGCAGTTCGGCCAGCAGCAGCTTGAGCACTCGCAGCGCCTCGGCATCTGGCCCTGGCGCGTCGGCGCTGGTGCGCGCGAGCGGATGCAGCGCGAGCGCGAACTCGCCCTTGACGTGCACCGGATCTGCCGCCAGCCAGCCGGCCAGCTCGTCGCAGCGCAGCGTCACGATCTGCTCGAACTGCTTCGTGATTTCGCGTCCCAGCGTGATGCGGCGCTCGCCGAGTTCGCCGAGGTCGCGCGCCAGC
>JACCEE012575870.1_pt1 | contig 10070 bp, 10 predicted proteins | sample 7449931 | NCBI WGS metagenome assembly JACCEE01 (sample SAMN15323457, study PRJNA562643) | freshwater metagenome | isolation source: river surface water | place: USA:Blue River Watershed | collected 2017-08-19
AAATAATGAAGCGCATTAAAGAGTATCAGAAATTATTCAATGTCGAAAAAAATTTCGATCTAAAAGATTTAAAAAGCACATATAGAAATTTGGTGAAAGAGTGGCATCCCGATAAATTTCAAGACGGAGACGAAATGGCCGCCGAAGCTGAATTCAAAAGCCGCCAGATAATTGAAGCGTATCACTTTTTAGTAAGCATCGCCCCCGAAACAATTGAAGCAAATGCTGAAGAATATCAAAATACAATAACCCAAGCTGGAATCGAAAATTTCAAACACAAGGGACTTTTGCTTGAAGTAATTTTCATGGATGGGTCGACCTATGAATATTTTGGAGTAACAAAGCCAATCTACAACAAGTTGGTTAATGCCGACAATACATTACGATTCGCAAAACGAAATATTTTCAACTCGTACCAATACCGAAAAGTGAAAAGTGCTATTGAAACAGCATAGTACACGAAATTGATAAATATAAAAAAAGGCAATCAACTTGCCTTTTTTATATTTGAAGTTAATCTCTTCGCATAATTCCGTAACAAATAATCTTTACAATATTGTCAACAGACATCTCAATATCTGTTGAGCTATAGTTGCCCGCAGAAAGAGGCATTTCGAGGCCTTTCATGGCGGTATAAATACCTATTGCAGTAAGATTTAGGTCATCGATATGAAATTTATCGTGACGAACACCTTCAATCAGAATCCTTTTAATCATTCTGATTTCGTTCTTTTCATTCTTTTCTTTGATGTCGTTGATAAAGCCTATCGCAGTAACATCATTTTCAAGTGCGTTATAAAGATTCGCAAGATCGCGGAAAGTAGTCAGTTTAGTGAGAATATATTCACGTAACTTTTCTTCAGGATCCATTGAACGGAAAACCACTTTTTCGAGGGCTTGTTTGAGAATATCAACCTCTTTGTCAATCACAGCCTGAAAAAGGTCTTCCTTACTGCTAAAGTAGTAATAAAGAGAACTTTTCCCTTTCCTAACAGCATTGGCAATATCATCGAGGGTGGTTTTTTTGTAACCATACTTACTGAATATTTCCTGTGCTATCTGAAGGATCGTTTCTCTGTTAACATCCTTTTTGTTGGTTCCGTTTTCAATTGCTCCCATTGATTTAGGTTTTATATTTAAGCGAATTTAGAAAAAAAAAGAAAGTCCTCAATATTCGAGGACTTTTATGAGGCTTATTTTTTAACTCGTTCAGAGTATGAATTGTCTCGGGTGTCAACTTTAATAATATCGCCAGTATTGATAAATATTGGGACCATTATCTGTGCACCTGTTTCAACTGTTGCTGGTTTTAAAGCAGTTGAAGTTGCTGTATTCCCTTTTTCGCCTGGTTCGGTATAGGTTACTTCCAATTCAACAAAAGGAGCCATTTCAACAGTAAGCGGAGTTTCGGTTTCAGCATGGAAGTTAATTTCAACAACATTTCCCTCTTTCAAAAGTCCGGGGTTATCAATCATTTCTTCAATAATAGAAATCTGCTCAAATGTTTCGGTATGCATAAAGTTGTAACCCATTTCATCTTTATACAAAAACTGGTACGGGCGACGTTCGATACGAACAACATTAATTCTCACACCAGAATTGAATGTATTGTCAACAACTTTTCCTGTTTTTACATTCTTTAGTTTTGTACGGACAAAAGCTGGTCCTTTACCTGGTTTTACGTGTTGGAACGACACTATCTGAACCAATTGATCATTGAACTCAATGCACATTCCATTTTTTATATCTGCAGTAGTTGCCATAAAAAAATTCTAATTTTATTTTTAAAAACTTCGCAAAAATACAAAAATGAATCAAAAAACAATAAAGTGCTAGTTGTATGTTTTTTTGGCATCAGCATATTACGAAAAGAGGCCGTCTTTTCAGGCGGCCTCTTCTTATTTTAGAAAGGCAGATCGTCGTATGACGGCCCTTCGTTTTCAAAATTAGGTTCTGGTGGTAGTGGCATATCATTACCTTGATAACCTGAATTGCCGTTTGCTTGTTTCATTGGGCTAACTTTCCAGGCATTAATGTTATGATACCACTTTCCATTGAAATCGCGAGATTCGACATTGAAAGCAACATCAATTTCATCGCCAACAGAAATACCATTTAATAATGAAACTTTATCTCCAAAAAGTGTAAAACAGATTTTTTTAGGAAATTGGTCTTCAACAGTCTCAATTACAAATTCTTGTTTAGACCATTCCTTACCTGCTTTACTAACTCCAGTCTGAATGGGTAAAGTCTGAATTAATTTACCTTTAACGTCTGAACTCATAATTATTTTGCTGGTTCAGTTTTTACGATTTCGAGCAATTCAACCTCGAAAATGAGCGTTGAATTTGGTCCAATTTTAGCACCAGCCTGACGAGCGCCGTAGGCTAAATCAGCAGGGATGAAAAATTTGTATTTTGAACCAACCGACATCAACTGCAAACCTTCAGTCCAACCTTTAATTACACCATTTAGAGGAAACTGAGCAGGCTCGCCTCTTTCAACTGAACTGTCAAAAACTTCGCCATCAATAGTTGTACCGTGATAATGTACTTTTACTACACTTTCAGCTGTTGGTTTTGGACCTTCAGCGGCTTTCATCACTTCATATTGAAGTCCGCTTGCTGTTGTTTGAACTCCTGATTTTTTTGCATTTTCAGCCAAAAAAGCTTCACCTTTTGCTTTATTTTCAAGAGCTTTTTTGTCAGCTGCCTGTTTCATGTAGTTTCTGATATACGTTTCAGCTTCCTGACTGTTCTTGAACAATTTGTTTTCTTTTCCTTCAAAAGCATCAATTAAAGCTGATGCAATAACCTGAGGATTAACATCAGGGAACTGAGCCTTAAGGTTGCTGCCAACTGAATGGCCTAAGGCATAAGACACTGAATCTCCTGAATTTTCAATTTTTGAATTTCCGGAAGCAGATCCGCCATTACAAGCAGTAAATCCAAATGTTATAACTGCTACCAAAGCAATTAAATAATTTCTATTCTTCATTTTATTAACGTTTATTTATACGATATCCAATAATTCAACTTCAAAAATAAGAGTGGCTTTAGGCCCTATCGAAGAACCAGTTCCATGCTCACCATAGGCCAAATCGGAAGGAATAAATAATTGCCATTTCGAGCCTGTGTTCATCAACTGAAGCGCTTCAATCCATCCTTTAATTACTCCATTTACAGGAAAAACCGCCGGCTGGTTACGTAAAACAGAACTATCAAAGACAGTGCCGTCAATTAACGTACCATGGTAGTGACATTTAACCTTGTCGGTAATTTTAGGTTTAGCACCATTACCGTCAATTATTACTTTATATTGTAAGCCACTTTCTAATTCAACAACTCCTGCTTCCTTTCTGTTTTTTTGCAGAAAATCATCACCTTCTTTTTGATTGGCCAACCCAATTCGTTCTTGTTGTAAAATGAAGTATTCTTCAATTACTTTATTCGCATCGTGAGGCGAAATTTTTGGCTGGCGCCCTTCCATCACATCTGCAATAGCATCAAACATCGACTGAAGTTCAACCGTTTTGATTTGTGACTGCAACAAATTGCTAGCCATACTCAAACCTAATGCATAACTAAATTTTTCTACCTGAGAATCAAACGACATAGTCCCTTTTTTTAAACGTTGCGAAAATAATTAAAAAAGATCAACCTATAACAAATTCAATATTTAAATGCCCGTAGCATCTCTTTTTTGCCCGGGGGACCTGGAATTCGTTCAACAGCAAAACCAGCACTTTGAAGCCCACGCCGAACAATACCTTTTGCACAATAGGTTACAAATATAGCCTCGTTCTCACAGTGCGAAAATATTTTAGAATAAATAGTGTCATTCCACAAATCGGGTTGCTTATTTGGCGCAAAGGCGTCAAAGTAAATAACATCGAAAAAAGGAATATTTTCAAAATTTTCAGAAGAAAGGTCGTTTTCAATCTTATTCAGCATGAAACCATTTGTAATAGCAACTGGTGAATTCCAATCACAATCGTGAATAGACCGTAGTAACTCTCTGTCTACATATAAAAGATCGGTGTAATTCAGAATCGCATATTCTTGAGCCGAGAGTGGGTATTTTTCTATACTAAAATAATTTACTTTAACATTCCTCTTTCGAGCTTCTAGCAATGTTAAGAGAGCATTTAAGCCTGTTCCGAAACCAACTTCAAAAACATTTACCGTCTTTTTTTTGCACTGATTGAACCCCGACTCAATAAAAACATGTTTTGATTCTTGTATAGCACCATGTACTGAATGGTAATGCTCGTCCATATCGGGCAGGAAAAGTGTATGAGACCCGTCTCCAGTTAAGATAATTTGTCGCTTCATAAAAATGTGTTGTTGTAAAACCTACCCAAATAAAACTATCTATTTTACATTGAGCAATTCCATGATTTTCTTTTCATAGCTTTTCGAAACGGGCAAACTTTCTTCTGGATTTGTATTCAAAATCAACTCATATCCTTTTTTTGTCCGAACAATCATTTTTACATTTTTTAAATTAACGGAGTAAGATCTGTGACAACGATAAATTGGGTATTCTTTCAGGTTCTTCTCGAGCATCTTTAAACTATTCCTCACCAAATAATTTTTCTTTTTATCGTTATCTAAATAATATATATTCACATAGTTATCATTCGATTCAAGGTAAAGTATATTTATACTTTTCAATGTAAGTCGCAAAACACCCTTTTCATCTTTAAAAGGAATAAAAACCTCAGCCGGATCGCGGAACTGCTGAACAACCTGCTCTAATTTCCGCTTAATATCGTTCCAAGCAAAAAAAAGTATACTTAAGGTATAGGGTATAAGCAATATAAGAGAGGTATTCTGAACTGCATTTAAAAACAGACTAAATGAAGAGCGTTTGTCATCAAGAATAAATATCTCAAGACAAGTATAAAAAACGCCCAACAATATTATCTCAAAGACTATAAACCAAATATAAACAGCAAGCGTAACCTCATGGTTTTTTTGAAAAAAGAACATATAAATTCGGGAAAGAATTATAACGACCATCCCAACAAGGACTACTGCTATTGTCCCCCCGAAGAGTTTTAGGTTGCCAATATTCCCATACCAATTATCATAACCAAAAGGTCGGTATGCAACAATAAATATCAATGCAAAAATTGCCGTGAATACAATCTGAATTATTGTATTCTTTCGCGTAGTCAAATAATCTGGTACCGATTGTCTGAAATTCATTTCGCTAAAATTCTATTTTGATGTAAAAATAACAATTCTACTATAGCCTGGGGTAAATATTAGTTTTATCATTCGAGTTTTTTCACCCCATTATAGATGTTTTTACCACCCAATAGTCTCATTTTACCCCATTATAGAGGACTTTACTACATTAATTTTTAGAAGTCATTAAAATGATTTTCATTTGAAAAATATTCGAAAAATGAAATGTATTTCTGAATCAAAAATCGATCAGAAATAAACTATTTAGATCACATTTTAAGATTTCCATAAACAATCCAGATTTCCATTAACCTCAGCAATTCCAGTTGCTGAGGTTTTTTTTGCAAAATATTTATACAAAAAAAGATTCGGGAATAATTGAAATTTGAGTCTCTAGTGACGACTTTGACTAATTTTTCACCCCAAAATAAAAAAATCTATCCCGATGAAAAATCTATCTATCCCATTATCCCGAACTACACAACTTAAATTTTCATTAAAATAATTTCCGAATTTACTTTGAACCAAATTAATGGTCACAAAAGAAATTAAGAACAAAGAATTATGGTCGGTTTTAAAGAACAATTCATTAGCTTTTCAAAAAGTTATAACGAGGAGCAAAAAAAAATAAATAACCAGCTTGGAATCGAAATCTTAAATTGCACGTTCGATTCAGAATATTCATTCGATTTTTCTGAAAAAGGCTTTGTTAAGGGTAATCTGTTTTACCATGAACTTGTAAATAGTAACATTTCTGAAAATTTGCATTTCAATTATCCTGTTGTTGTCCCCGATTCGCGTTTGCGTTATGAAAGCGGAATTTTTCTTTTTCATGGTCTGAATGAACGGAACTGGGATAAGTATTTTGTTTGGGCTAAATACCTTGCTGAAAAAACGCAACGCCCAATAGTCCTGTTTCCTATTGCTCACCACATGAATCGTGCCCCAAAAACATGGAGCAACCCACGAATGATGACAGAGGTAGCTAACTCTCGCAAGATTAATGGTCCAGAGAGCAACTCAACATTTGCCAATGCAGCACTAAGTACCCGATTAGAATTTCACCCTGAACTATTTATCTACTCAGGACTTCATACCTGTTGCGACATACAGCAATTTATTCGAGATGTGAAATCTGGAAAAAACGAATTATTTACACCCGATGCTCACTTCGATATTTTTTCCTACTCCATAGGGGCATTTCTATCTCAAATCCTTCTGCTTTCAAATCCGGAAAAGCTCTTTGGCAACTCTAAACTTTTTATTTTCTGTGGTGGACCAACATTTGACAAAATGAATGGAAATTCAAAATTCATTATGGATAAGCAAGCATTTAATAGCTTACTTTCCCTGAAGCATAGGAAAAGACTAAATTCGATACGAAAAAAAGTTTTTACAACAGGCGACAGTAAACTGATTAACACGTGGCCAGGCCTTGACCTGATGATGTATTGCAAACGGGGACGAAAAAAACGTGATGATCTTTTTGAAGGAATCGGAACAAGAATTTTTGCTGTAGCCCTCGAAAAAGATAAAGTGATGCCTTATGAAGGAATTATTGAAACATTGAGGGGAAAAAAGAATAATGGAACCGTACCTGTTGAAATAATCGACTTTCCATTTGAATATACACACGAACAACCATTTCCTGTTGGCGACGATAAAATTCAACAACTTGTCGATCGGAGTTTTACCGTTGTTTTCGACAAAGCCGTCAAATTCTTTTCAGAATAAGACTCTTTAATTAGACCCGATGAAAAAGTTCGTTGGCTCTGCTCAACGCTTTTTGTTCAATTTCAGGCGTTAAAACACCTTTCACTTTTCCATAAACAAACAACAATGCTGTTAAGTCGTCTGTCAACCCTAACGCCGGAATAAAATCAGGTATTGCATCGAAAGGAAAAATCAAATAACCCAATGCAGCAATGATCATCGACTTACTTTTTATATCTACATTACTATCGATCAGACAATAGTATAACAGCAAGGCATAAAATAACAATTTAGAACTTGCTTTGCTCCCAATTTTCTTAAGCTTGTTCCAAAACTGATTCTCAGTATAGTATTTTGAATATTTCTGATAAGCTTCCATAAAACAAACCTGATACATTAAGTCATTTATAAAGATGAACAGCAAATAAGCAGAAAGCAAAATTCATCCAAAAGTTCAATCTGACCTAAAAAAACAAAAAAATCACGGATAAAAGTTCCATTAATACAAACAATTGACAAAAAACACTAACACAATTGAATGGTTTAATGTTTATATCACAATTTGGGTTGATGCATTGTTATTCAGGTGCAATTTTATATTTTTGCAGCATCACAATGGGGTTGACTGGTTTTGACAGCAGGCCGATGTGGTATGTAAGCATGCAGGGTTTTGGCTGTTTGCCCTTAATTAAATGGTTCAAACTATAATTGGCGAAGATAACTTTGCTCTTGCTGCTTAATCGAATTACAGTAGATTCAAGCCTCTCTTCGGAGGGATTTCGACATTAGATGTTGAAACAAGACGTTTCCCGGGCGGTCCCACCTCTTTCCAACCCGATCAGGAAGCGCTCGCAAATAGGGGTTAGCATTGTGGAAGCTTCGAACTCGATGCGAAATTAAGAAGATAAGGCAGTGATCGGTGGCCCTGATCCAGTTACTGCACGAAAAATAAGTCGGGGCTAAGCATGTAGAAAGCGTATGGCTTCCCTGTTTGGACCCGGGTTCGAATCCCGGCAGCTCCACAAAAGACTCTAACTAAACAAGTTGGAGTCTTTTATTTCTTATCTATACCGTTATTGTTCATGATTTTTTTGGCAGGTATTTAAAATGATAACATTAGCAACTTTATAAAACATTAACTGTTTGTACGTCGTGTTTGTTAAACTTTTGTTCCTGAATAGATATAACTCAACGGGACTTTGAAAAACCAGCATGTTTAGCCATTTTTGCAGAAAATTTTTACCATGGGTATCATTATAAAAAACCCTGAACAAATTGAGGGGATAAGAAAGAGCAGCAAAGTTGCAGCCGAAGCATTGCAAATAATCAAACCTTACATCAAAGAAGGTGTTTCTACTGAATATCTTGACAATATTCTGGATCAGTTCATGCGCGATAATGGTGCTACATCAGCCACTCTGGGATACTATGGATACCCAAAATCATCATGCATTTCGGTAAATGAAGTTGTTTGTCATGGCATCCCATCAGCTGATACTATTCTGAAACCTGGCGATATCCTGAATATTGATGTCACAACTATACTAAATGGCTATTTTGGCGATACAAGCAAAATGTACACTGTTGGTGAAATCAGCGACACGGCATCAAAGCTGATTGAGGCAACTAAACATTCTATGAATCTTGGAATTCAGCAGGTTGCTTCAGGTAATCGGTTCGGAAACATTGGATTTGCCATTTCACGTTACATTCAAATGCACGGTTTCTCAGTGGTTTATGAATTCTGTGGCCATGGGGTTGGTCTCGACATGCATGAAGATCCTCAGGTTGAGCATATCTCGAGAAGAAACACAGGTGCAGTGATGAAGCCCGGAATGATTTTCACCATCGAACCAATGATAAACGAAGGAAAAGCCCGCACAAAAATTGACAAAAATGACGGTTGGACTGCCCGCACCATTGATGGCAAACTTTCTGCTCAGTTTGAACACACAATTCTTGTTACCGAAACAGGGTTTGAAGTTTTAACCGACATTGAGGGGGAATACTAACCCTACTATCAAGAATACACTTCGTCATTTAAATCCGTTCCAAAGCAAAAAATAAGTTGACTGTAAGCAACTTCAACTACCTCCGATCAAACTCAGCAATAGCCTGATCGAGAAACTCAACAAAATTGTCGGGATTTAAGTCGCGTGCTTTCGGTTTAATCAACAATTTCTCATTTTTATCCAGAAGCACATAATAAGGTTGTGCATTTACGCCATAGCGTTCTATCTGAAAATCGGCATATTTCTTCCCAATTGTTTTCTTCACTTTACCATCATAGTCCGAAGTAACCCAATCTTCTTCAGGTAACGTTGTCTTATCATCGACATAAAGAGCTACAAGTACAAAATTATTTTTCAAGCGCTCAAGCACTCGAGGATCACTCCAAACATTTGCTTCCATCTCTCGACAGTTTACACATCCATGGCCAGTAAAATCAATAAAGAGAGGTTTATTCTGAGCTCTTGCACAAGCAAGTCCTTGTTCATAATCAAAATAACCACTTAGACCATGTGGCATATGCAGAAAATCAGAATATTTAGGTTCTTCGCATCCTTCGGCTACTTCAGAATTCATTGTTTTCTTGACCATTGGAGGCAGATATCCGGAAATAGTTTTCAATGGATAGCCAAATAAACCCGTAATAAGGTAAGCTACAAAAAGAAACGTAACTACAGCAAATGCAAGTCTTGGAACAGCAATCTTCTTAACCATACTGTCGTGCCTGAAACGAATTTTCCCAATAAGGTATAACCCCATAAGGAAAAAGATGATTACCCAAATAACAATATAAGTTTCTCGGCTGAGGATTCCCCAATGATAAGTCTGGTCGGCAACGCTAAGAAATTTCAAACCAAGGGCAAGCTCAATAAAACCCAAAACCACCTTAACTGAATTTAACCAGCCTCCAGATTTTGGCAAATTGCTTAGCCATTGAGGAAAAATTGCAAAAAGAGTAAATGGCAAAGCAAAAGCCAATGCAAACCCCGACATGCCAACAATTGGCTTTAAGAGTTGCCCCCCTGCCGATTCAACAAGAATAGCCCCAACAATAGGCCCTGTACAAGAGAATGAAACCAACACCAGCGTTAGTGCCATGAAAAAAGAACCAATAACTCCACCTCTGTCTGCCCCTTTATCGGCCTTATTTAC
>JACCEE012236322.1_pt1 | contig 10068 bp, 6 predicted proteins | sample 7449931 | NCBI WGS metagenome assembly JACCEE01 (sample SAMN15323457, study PRJNA562643) | freshwater metagenome | isolation source: river surface water | place: USA:Blue River Watershed | collected 2017-08-19
ACGAAGTTGAGTGCGGAGCGGGGGGTGGCGGCCGGCTCGCTGCCGGCGTTGCCCGGTGCGCGCGGGCCCACGCCCTGCGCGCCAGCCTGGCCACCACTGGCCGGAACGTAGTTGAGACCGCCGAAGGTAGCCGGCACGACCCCGCTGCTGAGCGCCGACATGCCGTTGTCGATGAAGGCCGGGACGATTATCGGCGTCGGCGGCGGCGGCGGTTCGACCGGAGCGACGATGGTCAGCGTGCCGTCGATCGCAGTGATCGCGTAGTTGCCATTGGCGAGGCCCACGGCCGAGATCGGATAGGCGCCAAGGTTTTCACCGGCGCGGCGGGCAACCTGACCCAGCAAGGCATCGCCGGCCAGCAGCGCGCCGCTGCTCACCTGATACGTGAACTCAGGGTCGGGCTGGCCGAAGGTCTTGGCCTTGTCCTCCGCGACGAGGGTGAGGGCCCGTGCGCCGATCGTTGCAGCGTTGGTGGCGCCGGAGCCATCCGACGCCGTGCCCGCCGTGGCGGGAGTGGTATTGACCGAGCCGTCGAGCACGTAGTTGGCCGGTTCGAAACCCGCCGGCCCGGCGATGGACACCACCCTGTTGGTTCCGGCGTTCCTGGACGCCAGGGTCGCGCTCGTCAGCTGCACGTTGACGTCCTGACCAACCAGGCCGTAGGCGGCGATTGTGGTGCCATTCAACCCCTGCACGAAGCTGGTGCTGCCGTTGTAGGTGCCGCTCACCGCCACGCCCAAGGGCGCGCGGCGGAGGGTGACGCTATTGTGCGTCGTCGAGATGCCAGCTCCAGTAGTGGTGGTGTCGATGCTGCCGGAGATGCGGTAGTTGCTCAGGCTGGCGGTGCCGCCGGTGAAAGCGGTGATGTAGTTGCCGCCGTTCCCGACCACGTTGGCGTCATTCACCGTCACCCCGATCAGGGTGTCGCCGCCGACCAGGCCGTTGGTGGTGAGCGTGGCGTTGGTCGAGTCGAAGCTGGTGCTGCCGTTGTAGGTGCCGCTTACTGCCACACCCAGCGCAGCCCTGGAGAGGGCCGCCGTGTTGGTCGCGCCGGAGCCGTCGAGCACTACGCCAGCGGTGCCGGGAGCCGTGTTCACGGCGCCGTTGAGCACATAGTTGCGCTGGTCGAAGGAGCCGGTGCCCGTCAGCGCCACGACCTTGCTGGCTTCCGACACGTTCTTCGCGTTCAGCGTCGCCGTGGTGAGGCTGACGCCAGCGTCCTGGCCCACCAGGCCGTAACCGGCGATCGTCGCCCCCTCGGCCGAGGACAGCACGGTGCTGCCGTTGTAGGCGCCGCTCACCGCCACGCCCAGGGGCGCCGGAGTGAGGCTGGCGGTGTTGTTGCTCGTGGTGATGCTGCCACCGCTCAGGCTCTGGTTGTAGGCCGGGGTGCCGGCGCCGTAGAGCACGTAGTTGCTGGCGAGGAAGCCATTGCTGCCAGTGACGCTGGTGACGAACTTGGCCGCCGTCACCGCATCGACGTTGGCGTCGGAGACGGTGACCCCCGTGACCGTCTCGGCACCGATCAGGCCGGCGGTGGTGAGGATGGCCCCGCTACCGTGGGTGAAGCTGGTCGTCCCGTTGTAGGTGGCGTTCACCGCGATGCCCAGCGGCGCAGCGGCGAGGCTGGCCACGTTGGTGGCGGCGGAGCCGTCGGCGAGGGCACCAGCGCTCACCGATGCGGCGGAGCCGAAGACGCTGCCGTTCAGCACATAGTTACGGGCGTCGATGCCGCCGCCGAGGGTGGCGTCGGTCACCTTGCCGGCGCTGGCGACGTTGGCGCTGTCGAGGCTGAAGCCGGCAAGGGTATGCCCATTGACCAGGCCGGCAACGCTGACGCTGCCGCCGGTGACGAGGCTGCCGGTGCCGCCGCTGGCGACGCCGGCCGTCGTGGCGAAAGCGGTTGTGCCGTTGTAGGTGGGCGCTGCGGCGATGCCCAGGGGCGCCGGGGCGATGCTGGAGGTGTTGTTGCTCGTGGTGATGTTGCCGCCGCTCAGGCTCTGGTTGTAGGCCGGGGTGCCGGCGCCGTAGAGCACGTAGTTGCTGGCGACGAAGCCGTTGCCGCCGGTAACCCCCGTGACGAACTTGGCCGCCGTCACCGCGTCGACGTTGGCGTCGGAGACGGTGACCCCGGTGACCGTCTCGGCACCGATCAGGCCGGCGGTGGTGAGGGTGGCCCCGCTACCGTGGGTGAAACTGGTCGTCCCGTTGTAGATGGCGTTCACCGCGATGCCCAGCGGCGCGGGATTGATGAGCGCGGAGACCGCGCCGCCGATGAGCGTGTAATTCGAGGCGCCAGAGCCCGTCAGAGACAGATTCGACGAGGCCCACTGGGTGTAGGCACCAATGTCCTTGCTGGCCACTGCGGCGCTGCCAGCTAACTGGACGATATCGCCGTCGACCACGCCGCTGCCAAGGCTGAGCTGACCGGCGCTGAAGCTCGCGGTGCCGTCTTAGTTTTTGCTGCCGCCGACCCCCAGAACGGTCAAGCCGACAGGCGTGATGCTGGCAATGTTATGTGCACTACGTGCTGCCAGGGAGGGCAGCACGTAGTTGGAAGCCAGGCCCTGCGTGCCGGACACACCGTTGGCGAGCATCAGGTCTCCAATGGCCGTCAGGTAATTGGTGGCGTTGTCGACCACGTCGGGCGAGTTGGCCGTTGCCGGGCCGCTGCCCGTCAGGGAAAGGGTTTCCCCATTCACACCCGATGCGGTGACCTTGGCGGGCGTGAAGCTGGCGTTACCATCGTAAGTCTTGACGGCGCTCAGGTAGGCCGTGGCAGGCATGATGGCGTAGCTGGGTGACACCGTGAAGTTGTAACCCACTACGTAGTTATTGCCGTTGGCCGAGTAATTGCGCGACAGGGAGGAGGCGCTCAGGTTCGAATACTCGCCGACGTTCGCGCTGGGTGTAACGTAGCTGGCCGAGGTGACGCTGGAGCTCAAGTAGCCCGAAGAAGCGGGGTCCAGGATCGCAATATTGCTGAAGCTGAGGCCCGAAGCGTTGAGCGTCCCATCATAGACCTTGGTGCCGGTGAGGGTTGCAGACACGTAGATCGGCCGCGTCGCCATGTTTACGGCGTTGTAGGTGGCGTACAGATACGAGTTGTTGGCGCTGGAGGTGACCGACAGCAAGCCGCAGTTCGGGTAGCCGCTACGGCAGCCGGAGTTCGGCCCACTGTATGTGAACACCACCCCTTTGAGACCCCGTTCAGGATGAAGATCAGGTCTGCTACGGAATACGCGTTGAAGTAGATGTTGCCGGCCAACCCGCCGGTTGCCATGTTGAGCGCATAGGAGCCGTCAACGTCGTAAGTGCTGCTGCCTTCAATGCGAATGCTGCCCGTGGTGGTCGATGCCGAAAGGGTCGTCTGCCCGCTGTTGCCGCTCGGGTTTTCGATCTTGACCCCGAAGACCGTGCTCGCGGGGCCGGCGTACTTGCCCGAGATGTTGATGTAGCCACCACTCGCCGCGTCGACGGCGCCAGGGGCATAGTAACCGCTGTCGATGATCGCGCTGGCGCCGATGCGAACACCGGTCGTATCGTTGCTGCCGGCCTTGGGCTGGGTTGAGTAGCCGTTGATGGTGATGTCCCCGCCGCGCGACAGGACGCGGGCGCTGCTGCCAATCGAAACCGCCTCCAGGCTTGCGGAGGCGTTGAGAGCGTATCCAATACCGTTGGAGAGCGTCTGGGCATCCGCAAGGCTCCCGCCGGCACCGCCGATCAGGATCTTTCCGCCGTTCGAATCGAGGGTCACGCCGCTGGCGACGCGGACGCCGCCAAGCGCCCCGGACGCGTTGTTGGCAGCGCTCAGGGTCAGGCCGAGGGCGCCGCTGGTCGAGGTGATGCTCTGGTTGACCGCGATGTTGCGGTCGGCGCGCAGCGTCAGGGTGGCATCGCCTCCGGCGGTCTTGGCGATCGCGCTGTTAACGGTGATGTCGCCGGAACCGGAGGGCGCGGTGTAGCCGGAGAGACCGCCCGGCGCCACCGTCGACACGGTGACGCTGGTGCCGTTGTTGAGCGAGCTGACGATGGTCGCAGCCTGACTGGCGCCGATGGTGTAGTCGTAGGGGTCAATCAGCCACTCCCCCCCCTGCCGGCCGCCGCTCCGGCGTTGATCGCCAGATCGGGCAAGGTGTTAACCCGGGCACCGGACGTCTCGATCAGACCTCCGTCGCCCCCCTTGGGCGCACTGGCATCCAGGCTGCCGCCCACATTGAGCACGCCATGCTGCATGTCGGCGATCAGGCGGAGCTCGCCCTTAGCGCCACTTGCCAGGGTTTGCGCGCGGATTGCGCCGGTATTGTTGACCGTCGCACTGGTCAGCTCGTTAACGGCTTTTGCCGTCAGGTAGACCAGCCCGCCGTCGGCCCGGACGCCGCCGCCGTTGTCCACCTGGGCGTTGAGCGCGCCCTGGCTCACCTCAAGCTTCACCGGACCGCCGAGGTCGAGGGTCACATTGCCACCCGCCGCCATCAGCACGTTGCCGCCGTTGGCACTCAGCGCGCCATCGTTGCTCACCCGGGCGGCGATCAGCGCGATGGTGCCCCCCTTCGCGCCGTCACCGACGGCGGTGATGTTGCCCTGATTAACGACCGCGTTGCTGCTGGCGCCCTCGAAGGTGTAATGGCCGGCCATGAAGTCGGCGGTGCGCATGTTGAGCGTCGAGGCTACCAGGCTGCCAACATCCACCTGGCTGGTCGGCGAAAACAGCAAGCCGTTCGGATTGATCAGGAAAACCTGGCCATTGGCCTTGATCGCGCCCTGGATGCTCGACACGTCAGCGCCCAGCACACGGTTCAGCGCGACGGCGCTGGCACCCGGCTGAACGAAGTTCACCGTGTTGCCCGCGCCAACGGAAAAGCTCTGCCAGTCGATCGCAAGCCTGTTCGACGCCTGGTTGATCGTCATGGCGTTACCGCTCTGGCTGATGTTACCGCTACCGGCGACGACGCTCCCCCCCGTGGGAAGGATACCGGCCGCCTGGCTCTGGCCGGCGCCAGCCAGCACCAGCAACGCGGCGGCGAGCAGCGGCTTCACGGACCGGGACTTGCCGCGGCCGCGGGCGCACTCCGCCACAGCCTGCCATGTGCCCATGACGGAATTCCAAACGACGCGATAGATATGGTTCACAACTGACCTCTTCTGAAAAGACCAGGCCTTGCAACACCCCTCCTTGCCCCCATCCTTGGGGCACAGGGATGCGCACAACCCGAAAATGCATAGCCGAACCGTTATGTCGGCACATTTTGAGAAAAATTAACTAATTCATCAAATACAACATTACCTTTTCAACATTTCCAGGAGCGCGCACCAAGACATTGCCGGGCGCGCCCACGAACCCGCAGCGACAAATGCCGCCCTCCGGCTCTTGAGAAACATGCAATCTTTCTCTGTCCACGCCGGGGCCGACATGACTTTGGAGGTCTCTCAAGGAAACGCAGGGCCACAGCAAGTGCCCTTGCCCTCCACGGAGGGTAGGCTGGGCGGAGCCCAACCCCGGGAGCGCTCAAAGGCCACCCATAAAATTATTTACTGCACGTATTAACGGAAGGTCGGCCACGAGCTTTAGAGTCAAGCGCACAGGGCAGCGACCTCCGCGCGCGAATGCGCACCGACCAGCAAGCCGGGAATTACGCTATACTTCAAAAGCTAAGAGGTACCGAATGGGCGACCAGGGGTAAAAGTAAGGAGCAAAAATCTTCCGGTCGTGCTTCTGAAGAGCTCATAAAAGCTCCGACGAACGCAAAGACACACTCACCCTAGGGTGGCCTGTGCCTTTAGGGTAGGTTCACGCACAACTCCATGGCCGCGCACCTGCCGGCGCACTCCCAAGGAGCGCGCCAGACGCCCCACCGCGAGGCGCGTGTCAGCACAGCGCCCACCTCCTTCATCTTCGCCTGCGAGACTGCTCGCTGGCACACCCTTCACCGGCCCGCCGATCTTCGCGCCGACATCCAATCGCGACAGCCACCAATAGCTGGCCGCGAAACACCAGGCCCACCATGGCGGTGGCAGGCCGTGGCCGACGCACCCCAGACACGGGAAACCGCCGGCCAGCTCACCAGGAGCCCCATAATGGCCAAGGAAGAACTCATCGAAATGCAGGGCACGGTCACTGAAGTGCTGCCCGACGGTCGCTATCGCGTCACCCTCGAAAACGACCACACCCTGATCGCCTACGCTGGCGGCAAACTCAAGAAGAACCACATCCGCATCATCGCGGGCGACGCGATCACCCTCGAGATGTCCTCCTACGACTTCTCCAAGGGCCGCATCACCTTCCGGCACCTCCCGCCCCGCACCGGCAGCGCGCCGGCCCGCCCGGCCTTTCAGCGCCGCCGCTGAACCCAGCGCAGTGCAGCGAAAGCCCTTGCCGGAAACGCCAAGGGCTTTTTTACGCGCTGCACGGCCCTGCAGCGCTGCGTCCGGAGCACGCCGCCCACCCGCACCGTCGCGCGCGAGCACACTACAATGGGCCGCCGCGGCTCTGCCGCCCGACGGAACACGCCCCATGCGCAGCCTCAAGCACCTCCTTCTGCCCGCCCTCCTCTGCCTGCCCCTCCTGGGGCCCGCCCACGCCGCCGACAGCACGCTGCAGCACTGGCTCGACGGCCCCCAGCGCAGCGAGGCCAACCGCACCCGGGACGCGGCACGCAAGCCCGCCGAGACGCTGGCCTTCTTCGGCCTCCAGCCCGGGCTCACGGTTATCGAGATCTGGCCCAGCGTCGGTGCCTGGTGGTTCGAAGTCCTCGCCCCCTACCTGCGTGACACCGGGCAGTACATCGCCGCCCTCCACGCCGGCGCCCACAACCCGCCTGCCGCCCGGGCCGAGCACGAAGCCATCGAGGGGCGCATCGCCCGCCAGCCCGCGCTCTACGGCAAGGTCCGCATCGCCCACAGCCCCGGCCTGCCGGACAGCGTCGCGCCCGATTCCGCCGACCTGCTGCTGACCTTCATGAACCTGCACAACTGGATCACCGACGGCAACGCCGACGAGGTGATCCAGGAATTCCACCGTGTGCTCAAGCCCGGCGGCGTGCTCGGCGTGGTGGACCACCGTGCCGACCCTGCCCGCCCGGCCGCCGAACAGCTCAAGGCCGGCTATCTGCGCGAGGACGACGTGATCGCCCTGGTCGAGAAGGCCGGCTTCCGGCTCGTCGCCCGGGCCGAGATTGCCGCCAACCCCCGGGACACCAAGGACCATCCCCAGGGCGTATGGACCCTTCCGCCCAGCCTGCGGCTGAAGGCGCTCGACCGCGAGCGTTACCTCAAGATCGGCGAGAGCGACAAGTTCACGCTCAAATTTGTAAAAATCGCCCCACAATGAGCCGCCTGGGCGAAAATCTTCACGGCGCAGGCCGGCTTTCCCCTTGACTTGCGGGGGCGGCTCGCTGAAAATGCGCGCCGGCATGTGTTTTAAGCCGCTTGATGGCCTCCCGGCAGCGACAGGGGCTACCCGGCGGTAGCCCAGAATTCAACACTCGGGCCGGCAGTCGTCGGCCTGATGTTATTTGATCCGAGCAGCGTCTATACGCCATCGCTGCAATACCGGATTCGACAAGCGTTTTCGCTCATGTAGCTCAGTGGCAGAGCACTCCCTTGGTAAGGGAGAGGTCGGCAGTTCAATCCTGCCCATGAGCACCACTTTCCGACGCGCCTGCGCTGGCGCGCAGATGCAACGAAACTTGGCCCACCCAAGCGGTGGCGGGCCATGGCCGGACCCTTCCCGATCAGCCCGGGACATCGCGGCCACCCTCAAGGAGCCCGAAGATGGCCAAAGAAGAACTCATCGAAATGCACGGCAGCGTGACCGAAGTGCTGCCCGACGGCCGCTACCGCGTCACCCTCGAAAACGGTCACAACCTGATCGCCTACGCGGGCGGCAAGCTCAAGAAGAACCACATCCGCATCATCGCCGGCGACGAGGTCACCCTCGAGATGTCGCCCTACGACCTCACCAAGGGCCGCATCACCTTCCGTCACCTGCCGGCCAAATCGGCCAACATGCCGCCGCCGCCTGCCCGCCGCTACTAAGGCGGGCTCCCGCCCGCAGGGCACAAGGCCCGGACCAGACATGAAGCCCTTGCCATCGGCAAGGGCTTTTTGTTTGCCATGTCACGGCTGTCCGTCGAAACGCCTCAAACCGGCAATCGCCTTTGCAGACGCGGGATCATCCGCAGTCAGCCGGTAGCGCCGGGCCAGCCCTCCCGCTCAGCCTGCTCCCGCGAAGCGCATCGAAGGCGGGCCCCGGCAGACGTCACCGGCGACACCCGGAAACCACCTTCGCGCTTGCCGCCCACGCCATGCCCTCCGCCCCCACCTCCGATACCCGCCAGCTGCTGTTTCTGCTGACCCTGGCGGCCTTCGCCAGCTCAGCCTCGTTTCGCGTCTGCGATCCGATGCTGCCCCAGCTGGCGGGGCAGTTCGCCGCCTCCACCGCCGAGGTGGCACTGATCATCACCAGCTTCACGATCGCCTACGGCGCGATGCAGCTGGTCTACGGCCCCCTCGGCGAGCGCTTCGAGCGCTTCCGCATCGTCACCCGGGCCACCGCCCTGTGCGCCGTCGGCAGCCTCGGGGCCGCGCTGGCGCCCAGCCTCGAGATGCTCACCGCCTGCCGCATCCTGACCGGCGTGGCGGCGGCCGGCATCATCCCGATGTCGATGGCCACGGTGTCCGATCTCGTGCCGGCCGAGCAGCGCCAGGCGACCCTCGCCCGCCTCTTCTCGGGGCAGATTCTCGGCATGGTGTTCGGCCAGGTGCTGGGCGGCCTGTGCGTGGACTTCGGGCTCTGGCGGCTGGCCTTCGGGGTGCTCACCGGGCTGTACCTGCTGATAGCCTTTGCCCTCTGGCGCAAGGCCCACCTGGGGGCGACAACCCGCGGCGCGGCCGGCCCGGCTGGCAGCATGGCCAGCCTCTACCGGAGGGCCCTGGGAATGCTCCACGCCCGCGAGACGCGGGGCGTGCTGGCCTGCTTTTTCGTGGAGGCGGTGCTGGTCTTCGGGGTGCTCGCCTTCCTGCCCCTCTACCTGCATGAGCGCTTCGGGCTGGCGCTGTCCCAGGCCACGCTGCCGCTGCTGCTGTACGGCGCGGGGGGCCTGCTGTTCTCCTTCGTGGCGGCGCGCCTGGGCCGGCGGATCAACCACTGGGCGTTTCCGGTGGGCGCGGCCGGGCTGGTGGCGCTGGCCAACGGTGTCGCCCTCTACGCCGGGCACCCGGGCTGGATCTTCGCCGCGGCGCTGCTCTCGGGCTTCGGCTATTACCAGCTGCACAGCGCCCTGCTGTTCCAGATCACCCAGCGCGCGCCGGAAGCCCGCAGCCTGGCCCTGGCCTTGTCCGTCTCACTGTTCTTCGTGGGGCAATCGGTGGGGGTCAGCGCAGCCGGCTGGCTGGTGGACCAGGGTCGGATCACACTTGTGTTCGCCATCGCGGCCCTGGGGATGCCGCTGCTGGGCGTCGCCGCAGGCCGCCAGATCAGGCCGGCCTGACCGGAGCCCGCCGGGAGCTCGAGGAAACGCAGGACCGCACCAAGTGCCTCTGCCCCCCGACGGGGGCGGGCTGGGCGGAGCCCGGCACTGGGAGCGCTCAGAAGCCGGCTTCGGCCATGAAGCGCCGGCGGTCGGCGTCCTTGTCGATGTGGCTGGCGAGGGCCCGGCACAGGGTGTCGAGGCTGTTGGCGTTGCGCGATTCGCGCCGCACCAGCACCTTGGCCATCGGCCCGATGTAGCGGGCGAACAGCTTCTCCATGCGGGCCAGGTCGGCGTCGGGGATCATGCCCGGCGCCGTGGTGGCCGGGCCGCTGCGGTTGGCGGCGAGGTCGGTGCGCATCTCGGTGGTGCCCGGCAGCGGCCGCGAGTCCATCGTCACCACCGCCGACAGGAAGGCCGTGCGAGGCTCGGATTCGGGGATCAGCGCGCCGAGGCGGCGGTGCAGGTCGAAGAGGTTTGCCGCCCGGGACACCGTCCGGCGCACCAGCAGCCTGGCCATCGGGCCGATGTGCTGGGCCAGCACCCGCTCGGCGTGCTCGACGGCGGCGGCGTCGATGCCGGGGGGCGGCGCCTCCCC
>JACCEE012570727.1_pt1 | contig 10068 bp, 17 predicted proteins | sample 7449931 | NCBI WGS metagenome assembly JACCEE01 (sample SAMN15323457, study PRJNA562643) | freshwater metagenome | isolation source: river surface water | place: USA:Blue River Watershed | collected 2017-08-19
CCCCCCTTATTTTTGATACAATGAACTGAGGGAGAACCATGAGACGAAAACTAATCACCAAAGAGGAAAAGGTAGCAATCCAACTATCCAATGTCTTGGCAGACCTACGCCTTGACCTTGACATGGTAGGAAAGTACTTGGTACAATTATCACCCAATGTTATTTATAATCGCTTAATCACCATAGCAGACTCAGCAGAGCAAGAGAAGGAAGGGCAGTACAATGACTACCAGTACAGACTATTCTAAGAAGTGTGAAATCCTTAACGACTTGTGGATTAACCACATTAACAATGAAATGTTTGAGGACTTTATTGAGGTCAACGATTTAGGTTTGCCACTAGCCCATTTTATTTCGCAGGGTATTGTAGAGTCAACACCTTTAGCACAGGAGTTAGTAGAACAATCATTTGAGGATTTGCTGGAGCTTTTGGAAGTCAAGGATGTAGGGTTTGTTAACCTTAAACAAATGATTTAGACTTGACAAAAGCCCTGGCAAGGCCCGACAAAACCAAACCATAAAACCTTATTACGATAGGTCCAAATTTTTCCCATTTTTTAGCATTACGAACGATCAAAAAATTTTCCAGATTCTAGCATATCAAACCTTTCCTGTCAAACCTTTATATCCAAACCTTATATGCTGATATAATGGCTTTATGGGTAGAAATTATTTCTCAAAAGCTGGTGGACCATATTTTATTAATGATGGTTTCTCTAAGCATCATGACCATGATCATAATGGATCATCAAACCATGAACATATCAAACCAGATACAAATCTCTTTTATGGTTTGACGCTATCCTTCTTATCTCTATTACTTATTATAGGTTTGACACTAACTCTTCTTAATTAAGTTCCCCGTTTCAACGCATCTAATTATCCTATTAGACATTACGATCACGCTTTAGCGTCCCCGTTTTTGACGGGGGATCAGAGAAGCTATACCAAATACCCCTATAGTAAAAGACATTACGATATCAAACCTTTTCTCCTGGTTTTTTAAAAGTTTTAATAAATTATCAAACCTTTATATAATATTATTGGACATTTTGGACGATTTTGTATATGGTTTTATATAAGGTTTGTAAGGTTTGATACTTGACAAATGTAAGGTTTGGGTATATAATCAAGGCCAGAATGTAAGGTTTGAAGGTTTGGGTGGGAGGTTTGAAAGCCGTTGACATTACGACGCCATCTGTCTAAATGCTCAATAACCCAATAGACATATCCAAACCAGATGTAAACCATATCTAAAAAATATCAGTAAGATTTATATGTGGATAACCTGTGGATAACTATGATATTTTATGCATAAAACCATGTGGATAAACCATACATGCTATACTAAATCTATGCTAAAAGTTCTATGCTTTGACTGTGGTGTTATATTTGAAGTGCCATATAATACTAGACAAATAACCAAACAATGTCCACAATGTAAGATTCCAGGGTATAAGCAAACTCCTCCTGATTGGTGTGATGACTGTACAATTCAAGACAGTGTTTGTACCATATGTGGCTGTACTCATAACTGCTAATTTAAAAAACGGTACACGCTCTTAGGCTATCTGACATATGGGCATATCCTCAAAACCATGTATTCCTATAGGGGTTATTTACTATAGGGATTATGGGGTCTCTTTTAAGTTCCCCGTTTTTTATGCCTGACCTATGCAAGGATCTACAATCCTATGGGATACAGAATGTCCACAGGGTGATACTCCTGACTTACAATGACAATCAGGACCTTCTGGCTCTTTTGCTGTAGCTGTCTCAATGAGGTTACATTTTGTATTAATTAAATGAGATGAAAATACACCACAAGGACAAAGTGTTATCTGGTCATTATCATTACAAAAACTAGGGTCAATGGTAGACTGGTCATCAGACTCTATAAAACCAGCCGTTGCATTACATTTTTGACATATCAAACCATCATCTCTATTTGTTGTAATATGGTTGCCACACTCTGTGCATTTATATATCTTATACATAGCTTGAGTATAACATATTTAAAATACCCTGCCTTTATGACATAAGGGGTAGCTAACCAATAGTGCTCCTTTGGAGCATAGGGTGGTTTGTAACCTCTATGTCGCCGCCGAACTTAAAAGCAGTGTATACTACTTGAATGACTGGAATCACATGCTCCGTATGCGGACAACCTAATGCAACCCATGTAACGACAGGGGCAACCTATTGTGTCCACTGCTATGCTAAGTACTATAGGGGATTACGATAGTCTATTCCTATCCCCTGCAAATTTGCAGCCATACTGTATACTTATAATATGACTAAAATTGTGCTAAACCATAGGGAACAATTTGTTTTAGGTATAAACAAAAACAAAAAGAATGGCTTTTATGTAGAGCTTGGCGGATCTCACTCATCAGACAATAGCAGCACCTATAACCTAGAAACCCACTATGACTGGAAAGGTATGTCTATTGAGATACTTCCAGAGTTACAGCAGGAGTTTTCTAAAAACAGGAAAAATCCTTGTGTCCTAGGCGATGCCATGAAGTTTGATTATTTGAGCTATTTTAAAGAAAACAATATGCCAAAACAAATGGACTTTCTGTCAGTAAATATTGATCCAGGCTATGATGACAATACAGGAAGAATGGCTGGCAATCCAGCACAATCTCTTCTTGGACTCATAGCCCTACCACTTCACTCATATAGATTTAATGTCATAATATTTGAGCATGATAGTCTTCAGCACTATAAAAATAATTCAATTAGAGATGCTCAGCGTGAGATCTTAGATGCCCTTGGATATTCTTTGGTTGTAAGAGGATGGACTGAAGACCTTTGGGTAGATCCTAGCGTTGTGCCATACTCTGAGTATAAAAGTTTTTATAAGATGATGGGGCCTTGAAGGTTTTATTATGAAGGTCGTAAAGCATAGCGAAGGAATTTATGAGGTTGAGAACTTTCTCAATGATCAAGAGATGTCCTTATTACTATCCTATGTTGATGTAGATGAATTTAAAGAAAGCCATCCTGGAAATATAGTTCAGGACCTTCCTGCTGATTCTTTGTCTATTGTTGAGGATATATCTAATAGAATGATCAATCTTTTTGATAATCATAAGTCTTATACACCAATAAGGAATATAAGGAGAATAGGTGCTGGGGAATCTATGCCACTGCATAAGGACGATGGTGATAAATATACTAAGAATCGTATTATTTTTGGCACGGTAATTTACCTTAATGAAAACTTTTCTGGAGGAGAGCTTAATTATCCAGATCTAGATATATCCATAAAGCCAAAGGAAGGAAGTATTATGATCCATGACTCTCAGATTAGCCACCAGGTCCTGTCAGTAATGTCTGGAGATAGGTATTCTCTTACTTCCTTTATATTTGGTGATAATAATACTGTCTTTAACTTTTGACATTCCCCGCCAAATTTAAAGCCAAGATGCTATAATAAGAATATGAGCTATAAAATAACAGAACTTCCAGGAGATATTCTTTATGTAGAGAATGCCATTCATGCATCAAAAGACTTTTTAAGTGCAATAGAAAAAGAGTCATCTGAAATCATTCCAGAATGGAAAACTTGGTACAACGGCTATGCAGATAAAAATGAAAATGATGAATGGACATTTAAGGAAGAGCTACAAAAACCAGATGCAGTCTATGGAATTCTAAAAACAATAGATTGGGATATGTCAATCAATAAAAGAAACACCCTTTGGCCAAGAATTAGTGTGGACTCAAACTACGATGAAGAACACGCAAAGGCATATGAAACTATTAAGTTGTTTGATGAGCCTTATACAGAGTTGTTAGAATTCTGGGCTAATAGATTTAATCACAAACCATTTAACTATATAACTAAAAACTATTGTATCAGACAGTACTATCCTGGAAGCTGGATGGGCGCACATATTGATAGAAACTACGAAGATCCAAGAAATTCAATGGATTGGACAGTATTAGTTTATTTAAATGATGATTACGAAGGTGGAGAGTTAGTATTTCCAGATTATGACATCACTCTAAAACCATCTGCAGGAAGCGCAATATTTTTTCCATGTAACGCAAAGCACTCTGTAAATAAAATTCACAGCGGTAAAAAAACCTTTGCTTTCTTATTTATTCATACTCATACAAATATGTCTACTAGCTTGAGCGAACCATATCATGAGCTAGACAACAATATTTTAAAACATTTATCCTCTTGACATTCCTTCCTTTTTGTGAAATAATAGGAATGAAAAGGAGAAAAACATGACAAAAATGACAGAAGAACTATTAGCAGAAATGATCTATCCAGAGCACTCTGGTGGACGTACGGAAGTAAGCATTAAGGCTATGCGAGATATTATTGCAAAGCATGACCCAGAAGGCTTTAGTGCTTTTAATCCTTACGAACATATGTAATAACCACTCCTGGACATGAGTTTAAACTGTCCAAACAACTACTATTGAAAGGTTTTATTATGAAGGGTTCACTTTGTGCCTATAAGCGTGGAGAGCATTACTTTACTAGTTATCACTGGTGTAATGAGTGTCCTCCAATTGATCAGTACCGCAAAATGGAGCGTGAGCAAAAGCTTGCTTGGACTAAAAGAAATGCTAAGAAGCAGTGAAAAACGAATGTCCACAATGTGAGATGAGTAAGAAGGATCCTTTATTCTGGGAGACTCATCAGACAATGAGTGATGGTAGGATTTGGTGTGTCAGAGCCTAACCTTTTTGTAACTACTTTGCCTACTACTAGAAATATGCATAGGCAAGGACCAAAGATTAAGGGTAAGCGAAAGCCTATGAAGTCTAAGCCTGTTGTAAGGGTTGGTGGCAGAAGGGTTTCTGCTGCAATTCAAAATAAAACAAAGTATGTATTTCCTGTTGAAATATCGTACGTTAAGGGTGCTGACCAGTAGCTCCCATTTAGGGTATGGTATGATATAGATATGGAATCAGGAAAATGTTTTTATTGTGATAAGGACGCAGCATACTTTGATGTCATCATGGATGATGAAAATTATGTTATTGCTGACGTATGTATGGATCACTTAAAAATGGGACTATCTTCTTAATGATACCAGTCTTATCAATACCAGTATTAAATAGGTATGACTTATTAGATGAAAACTTAAAGCTAATAGACTTTCCAATTGAAGAAATTCTAATAATAAATAATGGAAAAGAAGTTTACCATCCAAAAAGAAAAGATCTAAATATAAGAGTTTTAAATTTACCATCAAATCTTGGCATGTCTGGATCCTGGAATCTTACTATAAAGCTTTATCCACATGCAAAATTTTGGGTATTTTCTTCAGTTGATACCCATTGGCTTCCTGGATCACTAAAAAAGATTTACCATCAAAGTGACAAATCAAGATTGCTTTGTAGCACAGAGGGATTTAGTTGCTTCTCTCTTGGTGAAAATGTTGTTAGACAAATAGGATTATTTGATGAACATTTTTACCCCTACGTATTTGAAGATGATGACTACCGTGAAAGACTATTCAGATACAATGAAAATAATATAGATAAAAAACTAGAGTTTATAAGTAATGCAGTAGAAGTCTCAGCACCTCATGGGCCAGCACAAACTATTGCTAGCGATTCATCTTTATTAGAAAAATATCAAGAAACTTTAAAAAAAAATAAAGAGTACTACAAACTAAAAGAATCACAAAACTTTCAGATAATGGGTGAATGGGATATAGATACTAGAAGGTCTCAAGAATGGCTGTCATAGGAGTATTACCAGCATCTGGAAAATCATCTAGAATAGGTGGCATACCAAAGTTTTGTTTGCCAATCTCAGATGAAAGATCACTATTACAATGGCATGTTGAACAAATGCTAGAAGTTTGCGATGAGGTGAGGGTTTCAACAAGGCCTGAGTGGGTTCCTATTGTTGAAAATATGAACATGAATGTTAAGCTTATTGTTCTTGAACCATCAACAATGTCTCATGCAGTTACAGCCATTGTTGGTGATCACAATGATAATGTTTTAGTTGGAATGCCAGATACATACATACATAGAACACATAAGAATATATATAAAGAAATGATTAACGTCCCTGGCGATTTAGTTCTTGGTGCCTGGAAGTGTGATGAAGATATTTTGGGTAGAGTTGGACAAATACTATTATCCAATAATAAAGTTATTGCCTCTATGGATAAAAATGCTACGTGTGATTATCCATACATGTGGGGGACTATGTTATTCCGCAAAAACCTTGTAAGATATATTGACCCAGAACTTGAACACCCAGGAAAACAAATACAAGAGTGGATTGATATGCACCTAGATATTAGGGCAATTGTTCAAGATGGAAAGTATATGGACATAGGAACACTAAAAGGATTGAAGCAGCTATATAGAGAAATGGATAATGACTAAATGGATAATCTGCAATTGCCTAAAGAATACTATACTGAAAGAGATGTTAGTAAACTTTCAGAAATGTGGGAGCCTCAAAAAGAATATATTGAAAAAGATCTTTGGGTTATTAGAAACTTTTTGACACAAGAAGAACTAGAATGGCTAAATAAGGAAGCAAGAGATCCTTCAGGCTGGTATGACACAATGAGATCTCCTTATGGTGGTAATATTAAAAATAAGTTCTTAGGGTATATTCCAGAATATAATGCAGACGGTATCTTGATTGTGCCTTCAGAAAAATCAAAATGGAACAATAGAGAGATGGTTAATTCTATAGAAGCACGAATAGAGTCTGTTGTTCCAAAATTCTTTGGTGGTGCTGGTGCACTTCAATCCTTTTTTGAAGTTCCAGATGAACAAATTTTTGCTGAGCTTGGAACAGAAGTAGACTATGCAATGCCATGGCACTATGAAAGAGATGATAATGATGAAGAAGAAAGTCAAAGGATTATTGTAGAAAGCTCAAAGACACAAGGCAAAAAAATTACCAGCCAAGGTAAAATATCCGCATCCTTTAATGTTTATATTAATACTGATTTTGATGGTGGTATTTTAGAGTTTAAAAATAAAGAGTATTCTGTTAAACCAGAGGCTGGAATGCTAGTGAATGTTCCTTTATACAAGGAGTTTAGACACAGAGTAACAAAAGTTACTAATGGAAACAGACACACTATTTACGGAAGATGCTGGGATACTCAGGATGGCAAATATACATCAACCAATGAGGACTGCTAAATTTGACTTTTTGGTCTCAATATAGTATATTTAGTATATGAGAGAACCACGCATTATGCAGATGGACTGGCGATCATTGGGGTATTGGCCAGTATACAATAACGGACGACTAGAATGGGAAAAGCAATGGGACAATGTAGATGTGGATTTACAAGAGATCTAGAAAAGAATTGTGATGGAACACACAAGGTAGTTAAGGCAGTTAAAGATGAACTTGTAAAAAAGATTGAAGCTATTGAGATTGAAGACAGTGTGACAAACGCTGTTGGCATGAAGACTATGGCAATTAAGGTTGTTAAGGAATAAAAGTGAGACAGCCTATTCACGGTGCATTTGAATCATATCTGCAACCAGATAGCGGTACTTGGAATTGGAATGAATCACTACAGGCCTGGGAAGAGTTAGATAATTACAAGTTGCAGGAAGCATTAACTATTTCTGGCTATCCAAGAAGTGGTAATACTTTTATTAACCATGCATTCTTTAAGATGTATGACTTAGCTCATATTAATTTTAATCGTCATACCGTAAAGAGCATTGCAGAAAGAGAACATACATTTGTTCCATTTAGGCATCCTCTTGAAGCAATAAGTTCTTGGCATATATATCAACAAGTACATTTCTTAGATATAAGGTTTATTGAAAATGATATAAAGTTTTATAATAGATTTCATGAAGCAGCATTAGGCATGAAAGATAAGATAACTTTTCTTGACTTTGATATGTTCAAAAACAACACAAAATATTTAGAAGATAAGGTGTCACACCTATACAATGTTTCTGCAATACCAGTAAAAGCTCATGAGGTAAAAGACTTTATGGCTCATAGAAAGCTGACTCTAAATATCCCACGCAATGATGGTGAAACAAAGCAAGAGGTAATGTCTTTTGTAGAAAAGCAAGAGTTGTATAAAAGATCTTTAGATCTTTATAATCAAATCAAGGAATTGCCTAATTGACTATAAGCGATTGATCTGTTTATTTACAAACTCTAAGAACTTTCCTGTTAACAAAGTAAATCCCAATTCTGGCTTAGCGCTAACACACTCTGCACTAACCAAATACTTTGCCCACTCCTTAACTGCAGCCTTATTCTTGCCAGAAGTATCCGCTAGAAGGTAGGATACAATGCCTAGAGGGTATGCTCCAGGCTCTTTGGTGGCGTAGTTGTATGTGAGTATGTTATTTGAGTCAACTGATGCCTCTCCCAAGAAAGCTGAAACATTTGCGCTATCTGGTGCTACAAAGTTACCAGATGCATTTCCTATGTTGGCTACTTTTAAGTTAAAGAACTTAGCAAATGATACCTCTGCATATGTAATAGAATACTTAGTCTTTGATGCAAGTGTTGCTACACCCTGGGACTGATTTGCTCCAACAACTCTTCCCATGTTATTAATATCATTAATGCTCTTTGGGAATGATGTTGAGAATGAATCAGACACTGGCCTTGTCCAAACCTCTGGTGAAGACGCCTTCATAAATCTAACAAAGTTATTAGTTGTTCCAGAGTTATCAAGTCTATATATAACTTTTATCTTTTGATTTGGAAGTGTATAAACAATGCTCTTAGTAGTAGTTTTTAAAATGACTGGGTTGCCAGACTTGTCCTTAACTAGATTACCAATCTTATCTTTCTTATAGATAACTTCTTTGATCTTTCTATTGTTATCAGCTTTAATAGCAGAATCATTCCACATTGTTATTTCCCCCGCAAAAATCTTAGCAACTGTAGTTGATGATAGATATAGCTGTCTGTTTCCTGGGATGTTGTGAATCACTGCGATAGGGGCTGCAACAACTGGAATGTGGATTACTGATGGCTTCTTTGTTGATGCAGTATGTGCTGAGTCTGAGAACCAGAAATCTCCAATGCCTTTGTCAGATGAAGTCTTTCCAGCACCAGATCCGTTTGCTGAGTATGTAACAATGTTTCCTGTTGACTTAGCATAGGATGATCTGCATTCGTCAATAAGGTTTGCTGGAAAGGATGCTCCATTACCAACAATATTTTCTGCTGCAAAAGCAGGGGTAGAAATAGATAGAGCAGCAACGACTGCTATTACGATAAGTTTAGGTCTCATAACAAAAGTATATAGGAAATAAGATGGGAAGCTATGAATAATAACCCTATTTAACTTAATGTTCACCAAATGTTTGCCTTGACATAACCATGGCACAGATGTATACTTAGTATATGATCAATATGGAAATACCAGACCCGTTTCAAACCTTCGTAGCCAAGAAGTATGCTAACGCTAAGGGCTATGTCCATGACTTCTTTACTGGGGAATGGTCTTATAAGTGTAGTACTTGTAAAGATGATCTTTATGCTCCATCCCGCAAAATTATGACAAAAATTAGATTGTTTCACACACGCAACGAATGTCTTGGAGGATACTGATGACAGATGAATTGCCTTATATTGCCATAATAGAAGATTTGAATGAGTTAATACGAAAGCAAATGAAAGCAATAAACGCATTAATGTATTTGGCTAGACCACATGGGTATGAGTCCACTGACGAAATGTATTGGAAACAGGCAATAAGGGATACTATTGAGAAGGAGTTGAAGTGAACTATAACTCAGCACTAGCAACTTATAGTAAAAGCCTATTTACTTTAATTGAGAGGATATTAAAATAATGGAATTAGGACAGATGCTACTTAGCAATACTCCATCACAGACCTATGATGGTTTTTGGGCTACTGAAGGTCTTAACTTAATTGCAGAAGTTATTGCTGAGCACCGTGGATATTCTCACGGCAAGTATGGATATGCAAACCTTCTAACATCAAACTCTGGTGATCCAGAATTTGTCAATGATGTGTTTGAGATGCGTCCTTATTGCTGGTGTGATTCAGGTTGGGGAGAGTATGAAGGTCCTCATCCAGATGGTTGTGCACC
>JACCEE011459364.1_pt1 | contig 10065 bp, 5 predicted proteins | sample 7449931 | NCBI WGS metagenome assembly JACCEE01 (sample SAMN15323457, study PRJNA562643) | freshwater metagenome | isolation source: river surface water | place: USA:Blue River Watershed | collected 2017-08-19
AAAACATGGGCCCTGCTGGTCTGACTGTTGTTATTATCCGTGAGGACCTCATCGGAAACGCACAGAAAATCACTCCGACAATGTTCGATTACAAAACACACTCCGAGAACGGCTCGATGTACAACACACCTCCGACCTACGGAATTTACATTCTTCTTCTTGTTCTTAACTGGGTTAAGAAAATGGGCGGACTTGAGGCAATGAAGGCATACAACGAGAAGAAAGCTGCTATCCTTTACAATTTCCTCGACAGCTCAAAAATGTTCAACGCAACCGTTTTTGGAAAAGACCGTTCACTGATGAATGTTCCTTTCGTAACAGGAAATGACGACCTCGACAAGAAGTTCGTTTCTGAATCAAAGGCAGCAGGCTTCATCAACCTCAAGGGACACCGTTCTGTTGGCGGAATGAGAGCTTCAATCTATAACGCTTTCCCGATCGAGGGCGTTGAGAAGCTGGTTGCTTTCATGAAGGAATTTGAGGCAAACAACCAATAAATGTAATTTGGGCGGACGGTGTTCGCCCATAATCATAGCGGGCAGAGGCATTTGTTTTTCTTTGTGAGGGTAAGGCTAGCGGACTATGTTACTTTTTTCTTGATAAAAAAGTAACCAAAAAATCAAGCCGAATACTCAAACACGCGATAAAAGGAAACTGCGTCAAGCCTCCGTTTCCTTTTTCGCAACTCGTATTCGGCGCTGTTCGTTAAACCTAGTTAGATTGACGGGCTCAGCGAAAACAAAGATGGGTATGAACGCTAGTTTGTGTGTTTTTGTGACACGCTTCGCCCTCTTTATAGCTTGCTCTCACTTCCTAGAGGGCGAACCATTAGAACAGAAAAGAACTGACTTTCGATATTCGCAAACTTTTCTATCGAAGGGTGAGCCCGTCACATAAAGCCTAGATAAACGCCCGCACAAGCTATAAAAAGCAAGCAAATTAAAAACGCCATGCGTTCTAGCGACCGTCAACAAATTTTTCAAAGCAAAAAATGAAGATTTCTCATAAAGAGAAAAAGCTTTAACCTCGTTTTACCACAAAAAAATTAAAAGGAGAATTACTATGTATAAAATTCAGACCTTGAATAAAATTGCCGCTATTGGCACAGATAACTTCGACACCTCGAAGTACATCGTTTCCGACGCTCCCGAAAACCCAGACGCAATAATGGTTCGTTCGGCTTCAATGCTCGAAATGGACTTTGGCTCAAACCTTCTTGCAATCGCTCGTGCAGGCGCTGGCGTGAACAACATTCCTGTTGAAAAGTGCGTTGAGCAGGGAATCTGCGTTTTCAACACTCCTGGCGCAAATGCAAACGCTGTTAAAGAGCTTGTTATTGCAGGACTTCTTCTTTCTTCAAGAAAGGTTCCTGAGGCAATGATTTGGGCAAACGGACTCAAGGGCAAGGGTGCTGACGTTCCAAAGCTCGTCGAAAAAGGCAAGGGCGACTTTGTTGGACCTGAAATAATGGGCAAAACTCTCGGCGTTGTCGGCCTCGGCGCAATCGGAGTTCTTGTTTCAAATGCCGCAATCGCTCTCGGAATGAAGGTTATCGGCTTTGATCCGTTCCTTTCTGTAAAGGCAGCTTGGGGACTTGCTCCGACTGTAACAAACGCAAAATCCTTGAACGAGCTTTATGCCGCTTCTGATTATATAACAGTCCACGTTCCCTGCAACGCTGAAACAAAGGGCTCAATCAACGCTCAGACAATCGCTTCAATGAAGGACGGCGTGAGAATTTTGAACTTCGCACGCGGCGAGCTTGTGAACGACGCTGACATTCTTGCAGCACTTGAAAGCGGAAAGGTTTCCTGCTATGTAACCGACTTCCCGAACGACACTGTCATCGGCGCAAAGGGCGTTGTTGCAATCCCTCACCTCGGCGCTTCAACTCCTGAATCTGAGGACAACTGCGCTTATATGGCTGCTGTTCAGCTCATCGATTATATCGAAAACGGAAATATCAAGAACTCAGTTAACCTCCCTGACGCTGAAATGGCAAAATCGGGCGCAACAAGAATTTGCATTATTCACAAAAATGTGCCTGCAATTTTGACACAGGTTACAGCAGTTGTTTCAGAAATGAACATCAACATTGAAAATATGCTCAACAAGTCAAAGAAAGACTACGCATACACAATGCTCGACGTGAACAGCACAGTTGACGCAGCAGCCGTTGAAAAAATCAAGGCAGTTGACGGCGTAATCAGCGTTCGCTGCATCTAAATCGAATAAAAAGGGGTTTTCACCATGGAATATTTTATGACGTTTGTAATATATTTATTTCTTCCGCTGGGAATTGTTCAGCTGATATATCGCATAATCGACCGAAAAACAAAGGTCACGAAAAAGCTTGTGGAGAAACACCCCATTTTTAAAGAAAAGAAAATCGCAATTCAAGTCTTTGCAACGGTTGGCGTGGTGCTGGCTGTTGGCCTTGTCGGAATGCCTTTCGGAATGTCACGAGAACTTTTCTTTATTATAACAGGCTGTATTGTAGGACTTGTGAACGGCGTCGCTTTCAGTATAACCTATCTTGATTAATATTTACTGCGTTCTGAAAAGGACGCAGTTTTCTTTTTGGAACTGGATAAGCATAACTTTGTAAAGGGGGCGTTGCCCCCTACACGTTTGTTTTGAAGAAAAGAGAGCAGTAACCCCAGTTCCTTTCTCTGACGTCAGAGTAAGGAACCAAAGAGAACGCAACTGCGTTGAGCTTTTGTTTTTCACCGCTCAACCTCAAAAAATTTTCTTTGAAAAATTTATTGACGGTCGCTAAAGAGTATAAAAACTAAATTCTTTTTATTTTTCAAACCTTGTGCGGTGTTTATCAAAGCTTTGTGTGACGGGCTCACCCTCCGAAATGAGTTTGTGATTATCCAAAACTTAGTTCATTTCCGTAGTAATGGTTCGCCCTCTTGAAAGTGAGAGCAAATTATAAATAGGGCGAAGCGTGTCACAAGAACGCACGAACTAGCGTTCATCACAATCTTTGTTTTCGCTGAGCCCGTCACTCAAACTTTTGTAACGAACAGCGACGAATACGAGTTGCGAAAAAGGAAACGTAGGCTTGACGGAGTTTCCTTTTATCGCGTGTTTGAGTATTCGTCTTGAGTTTTTGGTGGCTTTTTTATCAAGAAAAAAGCCACTTGGGGTTTACTCAAGTTATAAACCTATACAGACTCATCAAGGGGGTGAACCCCCCCTAACGGCAAAGTAATAGATTTAGCGAGTTCCCGCACAAAGCAAAAATAATGGCACCCACTTGCTATAAGCCAAAATTAATTTTATATATTTGCATTATTGAAAAATGTGTGCTAAAATGTAGTGTATATCAAAAAAGGAGTTTTTAAAGCTATGGATAAAACTGAAATATTATACCTCGTCATTCCTTGCTATAATGAGGAGGAAATGCTGCCGATTACCTATGAAACACTTTCTGCAAAAATGAAAGCGCTTATCGACGGCGGGAAGATTTCCGAAAAAAGTAAGGTTATGCTCGTTGACGACGGCTCAAAGGACAAAACCTGGGAAATTATCACAAAGCTAAACAGCGACGACGAAATGTTTGTCGGGCTGAAGCTTGCGAGAAATCGCGGCCACCAGAACGCTCTGCTTGCCGGACTTATGACCGCAAAGGAACGCGCCGACATTGTTGTTTCGCTTGACGCTGACTTGCAGGACGACATCGACGCAATCGACGGCTTTCTCGAAAAAAGAGCAGAGGGCTGTGACATTGTTTACGGCGTGAGAAGTGCCAGAACAACCGACACATTTTTCAAGCGCACAACCGCACAGGGCTATTACAAGGTGCTGAAAATGATGGGCGTTGACATAACGTATAACCACGCTGACTATCGCCTTATGAGCAAGCGCGCTCTCGACGGACTTGAAAAATTCGCTGAGGTGAACCTTTTCCTCCGCGGAATTGTTCCAATGGTCGGCTATAAGTCTGACATTGTGACATACGAACGTCACGAGAGAATCGCAGGGGAGTCGAAATACCCACTGAAGAAAATGCTTGCGCTTGCTTTCGAGGGAATCACCTCGCTCAGCGTCAAGCCAATTCGTTTCATCACAACGCTCGGTATAACCATTTTCACAATCAGCCTGCTGATGATGATTTATTTCCTCATTGTGTGGATTTTGGGGAACACCGTTGAGGACTGGACAACAATCGTGCTTTCCGTTTGGGCAATCGGCGGACTTCAGCTTCTTGCTATCGGAATTATCGGCGAATATATCGGGAAGATTTATCTTGAAACAAAGGCACGCCCGAAGTTCATCATTGAAACCGACCTTGAGGTAAAGTAAAGCCCTTTTTCAAATTTTCTCGTTATAAAATACATTTAAAAAAGCAAACAGCAAGCCGAAATGTGCTTGCTGTTTTTTCGTGTGTATTAAGTTTTCATTTTGTAAAACGGGGCTTTGCCCCCCGAAAAGCATTTGGAGAGTAGTTTGTTATAGCCCCGTAGAGAACGCAACTGCATTGAGCTTTGGTTTTTAACCGTTCAACCTCAAAAATTTTTCTGCCGAAAAATTTGTTGACGGTCGCTAGCTTTGCTTTGATATTTATTTTCTTGGCTTTTTACAGGCTGTGCGGGCGGTTTTAAAGGCTTTGCGTGACGGGCTCACCCTCCGAGATTATTTCGTGATTACCGAAAGTTTCGTTCATTTGCGTTGTAACGGTTCGCCCTGCTTATGAGTTTGTGCGATTTTCGGTTATGACGAACAAAACTAGAAAAATGGTGAAACCCCCAAACTACAAAATGAAAGTTAAATACCTTCCACAGCTTGCGTTGAGCTAGCGCTTTCTTCCCCATTCCACAGGCATTTTTCCATATCAACATTTCCGCTTTCGAGAAAAACAACGCCCTCGCCCTCAAGAAGCTCCCGCTGTCTGCTTTCTCCGCCAAAAGCATAGCTTCCCGACGTTTTTCCGAAACGATTCACAACCCTGTGACACGGGATTTCTGCGGGATTCGGGTTGCTGTGAAGAGCATAGCCGACAACTCTCGCCCAGCGTGGATTTCCCGCAAAAAGAGCAATTAGTCCATATGTTGCAACTTTTCCACGCGGAATTTTCCGAACAATGCCATAAATTTTCTCGAAAGAATTCACGAAAATCAGCCCTTTCAGAATAGTTTTTAATAATATTAGCATAATAATTCTGAAAATTCAAAGCTGAAAAATGAAATTTTATATTATAAACAAATTGTAAATTTCATACTTGTCTATATTTTCACAATCTGTCTATTTACAAACTTAAACACTTGTGATAAAATATGTAGTTGAGATACTGGGATAACCATATCATTATTTAAAAATTTTAGGAGGACTATCAATGGCAAGAAAAATGAAAACCATGGATGGTAACAACGCTGCTGCCTGGGTGTCATACCCTTTCACTGACGTTGCTGCAATTTATCCTATCACTCCGTCTTCGGTAATGGCTGAGGTAACAGACCAATGGTCAGCAAAGGGACAGACAAACATCTTCGGACAGACTGTTAAGGTTGCTGAAATGCAGTCAGAAGCAGGTGCCGCAGGAACAGTTCACGGTTCTTTGTCAGCAGGAGCATTGACAACAACATACACAGCTTCACAGGGCTTGCTGCTTATGATTCCTAATATGTACAAAATTGCTGGTGAGCTTCTGCCTTGCGTAATTCACGTTTCGGCTCGTGCTTTGGCTTCACACGCACTTTCAATCTTCGGTGACCATTCAGACGTTTACGCTTGCCGTCAGACAGGTTTTGCTATGATTTGTGCAACAAACCCACAGGAAGTAATGGACCTCGGTGCTGTTGCTCACCTTTCAACAATCAAGGGAAGAGTTCCGGTTCTTCACTTCTTCGACGGTTTCAGAACTTCACACGAAATCCAGAAGATTGCAACCTGGGATAAGGAAACTCTTGAGAAAATGCTCGATATGGACGCTGCAAAGGCTTTCCGTGACAGAGCAATCAACCCAGAACACCCTGTTCTGAGAGGAACAGCTCAGAACCCTGATATATTCTTCCAGGCAAGAGAAGCTTCAAACGGTTACTACAACGCATTCCCAGCAGTTGTTGAAGAATACATGAACAAGGTTAATGCTGAAATCGGCACAGATTACAAGCTCTTCAACTACTACGGAGCAGCTGACGCAGAGCATGTTATCATTGCAATGGGTTCAGTTTGTGACACAATTGAAGAAACAATCGACTTCCTGAATGCTCAGGGCGGAAAATACGGACTTGTTAAGGTTCGTCTTTACAGACCTTTCCTTGCAGACAAGCTTGTTGAAGCTATTCCTGCTTCTGTTAAGCAGATTACTGTTATCGACAGAACAAAGGAACCAGGCGCACTCGGCGAGCCGTTGTATCTTGACGTTGTTGCATCACTCAAGGACACACAGTTCAACAACACTCCTGTATTCAGCGGAAGATACGGTCTTGGTTCAAAGGATACAACTCCTGCACAGGTTGTTGCTATCTATAAGAACACAGAAAAGAAGAAATTTACAGTTGGTATCAACGACGATGTTACAAATCTGTCACTTCCTCTTGAAGCAAATCCTGACTCAGCACCAAAGGGCACAACAGCTTGTAAGTTCTGGGGACTCGGCGCTGACGGAACTGTTGGAGCAAACAAGAACTCCATCAAGATTATCGGTGACCACACAGACATGTATGCTCAGGCATATTTCTCATATGACTCAAAGAAATCAGGCGGTGTAACCGTTTCTCACCTCAGATTCGGAAAAACTCCAATCAAGTCAACTTACCTCATCAACATGGCTGACTTCGTTGCTTGCCACAATGAATCATATATCAACAAGTATGATATGGTTCAGGACATCAAGCCAGGCGGAACATTTCTTCTGAACACACAGTGGGATAAGGAGGCTCTTGAGAAGAATCTTCCTGGTCAGGCAAAGAGATATATCGCACAGAACAACATTAAGTTCTATACAATCGACGGTGTTGACATCGGAAAGAAAATCGGCCTTGGCAACAGAATCAACACTGTTCTTCAGTCTGCATTCTTCAAGCTTGCAAACATTATTCCGATTGACGACGCAATCAAGTATATGAAGGACGCTGCAACAGCTTCTTATTCAAAGAAGGGTGAAGCAATCGTTAAGATGAACCACGACGCTATCGACGCTGGCTGCAACGGTCTTGTTGAAATCAAGGTTCCTGCAGAGTGGGCAAACGCTGCTGACTCACACATGGGTATGCCGGCTGCAACAGGCGACAACAAGGTTCTTGTTGACTATATCAACAACATTCAGATTCCAGTGAACGCACAGGCTGGCGACAAGCTCCCTGTTTCAACATTCGTTCACATGGCTGACGGTACTTTCCCACAGGGTTCAGCTGCATTTGAAAAACGTGGAATCGCAGTTGACATTCCTGAGTGGAACAGTGCAAACTGTATTCAGTGTAACTTCTGCTCATACGTTTGTCCTCACGCTGTTATCCGTCCTGTTATCATGTCGGAAGCAGAGCTTGCAAACGCTCCTGAGCTTGCAAAGGGCAAGGCTATTCCTTGCACAGGAATGCCTGGATATTTCTTCTTGATGACACTTTCAGCACTCGACTGCACAGGCTGTGGCTCGTGTATCAACGTTTGCCCAGGCAAGAAGGGTGCAAAGGCACTTGCATTTATGCCTCTTGAAAGCCAGCTTGCTGAGCAGGAAGTATTCAACTACGCTAAGTCACTTGCTGACAAGCCAGAGGTTGCTGAAAAGTTCAAGGAAACAACTGTTAAGGGCTCACAGTTCAAACAGCCTCTCCTCGAATTCTCGGGCGCTTGTGCTGGTTGTGGCGAAACACCTTACGCAAAGCTTATTACACAGCTCTTCGGCGACAGAATGTATATCGCAAACGCAACAGGATGTTCTTCAATCTGGGGCGGCTCTGCACCTTCAACTCCTTACACAACAAACAAGGCAGGAAAAGGACCAGCTTGGGCTAACTCACTCTTCGAGGACAACGCTGAGTACGGATACGGAATGTATCTCGCTCAGGCAACACTCAGACAGAGAGTTGTTTCAAAGGTTCTTGAACTCCAGAAGACAGCTGAAAACGCTGAAGTTAAGACAGCTATCGAAAACTATCTGTCAACAATGACTCTCGGAAAAGAAAACGCAATTGCAACAAACGCACTAGTTGCTGCTCTTGAAGCTTGCGACTGTGATGCTTGCAAGGCAATTCTTGCTGAAAAGGACTTCCTCAGCAAGAAGTCAATGTGGGTATTCGGCGGAGACGGATGGGCATATGACATCGGATTCTCAGGACTTGACCACGTTATCGCTTCAGGCGAGGACGTTAATATCTTCGTATTCGACACAGAGGTTTATTCAAATACAGGCGGACAGTCTTCAAAATCAACTCCAACAGGCGCAGTTGCACAGTTTGCTGCCGCTGGTAAGGAAGTTAAGAAGAAAGACCTCGCTGGCATTGCAATGAGCTACGGCTATGTTTACGTTGCACAGATTGCACAGGGCGCTGACTACAATCAGTGTATCAAGGCAATCACAGAGGCTGAAAGCTACAATGGTCCTTCACTCGTAATCGCTTACGCTCCATGTATCAACCATGGTATCAAGGGCGGTATGAGTCAGGCTCAGACAGAGGAAAAGAGAGCAGTTGAGGCTGGTTACTGGCACCTGTTCAGATTTGACCCAAGACTTGCAGCTGAAGGAAAGAATCCGTTCCAGCTTGACAGCAAGGCTCCAACAGGCAGCTATAAGGACTTTATCATGAGCGAAGTTCGTTACAGCGCACTTGCTCGTTCAAACCCAGAAAGAGCTGAAATGCTGTTCGACAGAGCTGTTGCAGGCGCAACAAAGAAGTACGATTACCTCGTTCGTCTTTCAAAGCTTTATGACGTTGAATAATTTCAGTTAAGGCTTTATTCAAATAATTTCGCCCTCGTTGGTGTACCTTTTTTGGAACACCTTCGGGGGCGTTTTGTTATAAAAATTAAAACCAAAACAAAGCCCTGCTCGGCGGAAATACCGCACAAAGCAGGGCTTTGAATATTTGAAAGGGGTTTAACTTATTTAGAGAGTCTTGCTTCAAGAGCAGCAAGCTCGTCGTTCATTTCCTTCGGAAGTCTGTCGCCGAATTTTCCAAAGAATTCGTGAATTCCCTTAGCTTCTTCAATCCAAAGGTCCTTATCGATTGAAAGGAGGTCTGTCAGAACTTCAAGAGAAATTCCGTCTGACTCGAGTCCGTCGATGTTGATGTCTTCAGCCTTTGGCTCATATCCGATAGCTGTTTCAACAGCGTCAGCGTTGCCTTCGCAGCGTTCGATAATCCAGTCGAGAACTCTCATGTTGTCGCCGAATCCAGGCCAGATGAAGTGTCCCTCATCGTCGGTTCTGAACCAGTTAACGTGGAAAATCTTCGGAGCCTTGTCGCCGAGCTTCTCGCCCATTTCAAGCCAATGTGCGAAATAATCGCCCATGTGGTATCCGCAGAAAGGAAGCATAGCCATTGGGTCGCGGCGAACTACGCCGACTGCGCCTGCTGCTGCTGCTGTTGTTTCAGAAGCCATTGTTGCACCGATAAATGTTCCGTGCTGCCAGCTGAGTGCCTGATATACAAGCGGAGCTGTCTTTGCACGACGGCCGCCGAATACGATTGCTGAAATCGGAACTCCCTGAGGATTGTTATATTCAGAGCTGATGCATGGGCAGTTGATTGCAGGAGCAGTAAATCTTGAGTTTGGCTGTGCAAGCTTTCCGCCGTTTGCAACGAAGTCCTTGCCGTTAACGCTTTCGCCCTTCCACTCAACAGCATTCACTGGAGGATTCTTGTCAAGACCTTCCCACCAAACTGTCATATCGTCGCTGTTAATTGCAACGTTTGTAAAAATTGTGTTTTTCTTTGTAGATTCAAGAGCATTGAAGTTTGATTTAGCGTTTGTTCCAGGAGCAACGCCGAAGAATCCGTTTTCTGGGTTGATTGCCCAAAGACGTCCGTCAGCACCTTGCTTCAGCCAAGCGATGTCGTCGCCGACAGTCCAAACCTTGTATCCCTTGCTTGTGTATCCCTCTGGAGGAATGAG
>JACCEE011957797.1_pt1 | contig 10062 bp, 6 predicted proteins | sample 7449931 | NCBI WGS metagenome assembly JACCEE01 (sample SAMN15323457, study PRJNA562643) | freshwater metagenome | isolation source: river surface water | place: USA:Blue River Watershed | collected 2017-08-19
CATTTGTTTTAAATAATCAATTCCGCTGAATAAAGGTTCAAACATTATTTCTGTAAATTTTAACTCATTATCTCTTATTTTTTGCATCAATGTTTCCATTTTATGAGATAAGTTTGTTAAATTTTTAAAACCGAAAAATCCTGCAGCTCCTTTCATTGAATGAACTGCTCGAAATAATTGGTTTATAAGCTCACTGTTAGGTGATTCGAAATTATTTTCAAGCTCCAACAAAGATTTTTCAATAACGTCGATATGTTCTTTGCTTTCTAATACAAACTCTTTAACCAATCCATCATCAAAATCAATCATGTTGCCCTCTTTAAAGTTACATTCCTTTAACGATTTTATAACTTTTATCTGTTTTTATAAGCTCAATTTGATTTATATCTTTTTTAGTTCTCCATTCATCTTTGTTATCAACAGACATTAAAAATCTTCCGTCATAATCATAAGTTACAAAAATCTTATTATCATCAAATATAATATTTTTTATAAAAACAGTTTGTTTAATTTCTTTTATGTTTTTAAATCTTTTTTCAAGAACATCTTTCAACTGATTATAAGAAAAGTCATCTTCTGTTGTTGTTGTTCCTCCATTATCATAAAAATCTTTGGAAGCTAAATTAAACAAACCAGAAACATCTTTTTTTTCCAATAATGAATTATAATAAAGAATAAAATCAACAACTTCCTTATTTTGTTTATTATTTTCAATTGTTGTTCCCTTTATGGTTGTTTTGCTGCTGCAAGAAAAAAGCAATAAGGATAACAACAATACGGTAAAATACTTCATATAAACCCCTAAAAAAAAATGATATAAAATAAACAAAAAATAAGAAAAATAATTCCCTACAATTTCAAAGTATATAATAATTTTTTTAATAAAACAAGAAAATTTACATTTTTTGTTAACTAATTCTTTGATTTATTTTTTCAATTATTTTAGGATATTGTGATAATGTTAAGTCAATTTCTTCAACATTAAAATCTTCACAGTATTTTATCAAATCTATAGAATAGTTTTTTATTATTTTTAAATTGGAGCTTTCTCCTATATTTAACAACTCCACAGCAAATTCAATAATTTCATCAATTGATTTTGATTTATTAACAGTCTCCCATATCGAATATAATTTTTTCAAATTTTTAACTATGTTTTTATTATATTTTAATACTATTAAATCATTATTATCAAAAATAAAATCATCTACCAAATTATTTTTAATATTTAATTCATAACTGTTTACAGATTTATACTCTGATAATTCTATATTTTTAAATGAAAATTCAAAAATACTTCCTACTTTTTCTTTGCTTTTAAATGAAATTTCTCCACCCATTATATCAACTAATTTCTTAACAATTGTAAGCCCCAATCCGGTACCACCGTATTTTTTTGAATTATTTGATTCTTGTTGCATAAACGGTTTAAAAATATTTTGTTGAAATTCTTCCGATATCCCGATTCCGCTGTCTTCTATTGAACATTTTATATCAATAGAATTTTTTACTATATTAAAAAAAGTAAAATTAACTTTTATAAAGCCTTTTTCGGTAAATTTAATACTGTTGCTGATAAGATTTAATAAAATCTGTCTTAGTTTACTTTTATCAATAACTATTTTATAATGTAATTCTTCATTAAAATTAACAGAAAATTCAAGATTTTTTTCAATTATTTTGTCGGAAAACAGTTGTTTCACTTCATAAACAATTTGCTTAAGTTCAACATAATCATTATTTATTTCTATTTTTCCGGCCTCTATTTTTGATAAATCCAAAACATCATTTATTAAAGAAATAAGCATTTTACTTGAAAGTTTGATTTGATTTAAATAATTTTTTTGAATATCCGTTGTGTTTTCGGAAGCTAATAAATCTGAATAACCGACTATTAAATTCATCGGAGTTCTTATTTCATGTGAAATATTTGTTATAAATTCGCTTTTAATTTTATTTGCATTTTCAGCTTCGTTTTTAGCTGTTTTTAACATATTCTCGGTTGTTTTTATTTTAGTAATATCAATTAAAACAACCAATATTGAGATTCCATCTCTTTCTTTTAAAGGTGCTGCCTTGACAATTACAGTTCGTTTTTCTCCTGATTTTATAGTAACTTCTATTTCATAATCAGCAATTTCTTCACCTTGTAATCTTCTTTTTATATTATCAGAAACAAGTTGTTTATATTCTGGTGAAACCAAATCCAAAACCGACATAGTTTTTAATTCATATAATGTAAAACCGGTTGTTTTGGGGACTGCTTCATTAACATAATCAATTTTTCCGTTTTTATGTTTTAAAACAACTTCTGGTAAAATATCAAGAATTGACTTATATTTTTCTTCGTTTTCGATTAAATTGATAGATACTTTTTCCAGTAATTGTTTATATTTTGCCTTTTTATGTTTTATTTTTTTTTCTTTTGTTATATTTTTGGCAATGGACAAAACACATTTTTTACCTTCATATTCAATAATTTCAGATGATAATATGAGAGCAGTTAGTAATTTTCCTGATTTATGTCTAAACTTGGCTTCGATATTATTTATTTTTTCACCGCTTATTAATTTCCTAAAAAATAATTCTCGTTCTTTTATATCATACCAAAAATTTAAGTCATAAACATTTCGATTTATTATTTCATCATATTCATAACCGATAACTTTTAATAATTTTTTATTGACAAACAAAAGTTCGCTTTCAAATGATGAAATAACAACCATATTTGTTATTTTGTTAAGAATTTTACTGCATAATAAAGAATTCATATATTTAAAACCCCAAAAACTGAATTAATTTTAAAATAATTAAATAAAATTATCAACAAAAAAATGCTTATTTAATAAATATCATTCCGCCGTTCAGCGGCCAGTTTGTATCAAACGGAGGAGAACGCCAACCGCCACAATTTGCAGAATATTGTTTATTTAATTTATTACAATCATCTTCTCCGGCAGAAACAGCTCCGTAAACTTGATTTTTATCCTGATTTGTGCAAAATTCGTTTGTTGAATTTATACAACACATTGATTTTAAATCTCTTTTAAATATCGCATAGTTATTATTGTTTAATCGAAAAAATATATTTGAATTATTTGAATTCCAAACAGATTGTTCATTTAACTCAAATCTTTCTTTTAAATTCAGTGTTGTGTGTGTTAAAAGAATTTTCTTGAAAATAATTCCGTCGGCATTTATGGAATATTGAGGAATTAAATGATTATTTCCGACATTTTCAACACCAACAAAAGGAGTATTTTCTGTTTGACTAACATTTCCTAGTAATGTCCAACCTTTACTTTCATTATCATCATAAGTCATATCACAATAAACAGATATGACCGAATTTGAAGGCTTAATTTCATAAAATCCGTTTGTTAAAGAAGGAAAATTTTGTTTTAATTCTTTACAACTGTTATAATAAACACAACCTGTTAAATTATCACATCCCCATAAGCAATTAAGCGGTTGTGAATTTTCACAAATTCCTGAAGTTAAATTACATTTTTCAGAACCATTGCAAACATTTAAATCTTTACATTCATTATCATTTTCACAATTTTTAACACAATTGTTATTTTCCAAATGATAACCAATATTACAAAGTTGACAATTGTTGCCTGAATATCCTGTATTACAAGTGCAAATTATCTCTCCTGTTAAATCCAAACAAGTACCTTTGGAACTGCAACTTGTTGGTAAACATTTAGGTAAACAAATTCCGTCATTATTATTATCTTGATAATTCTCACTGCAAGATAAACAATCTTGCCCCGCATATCCCAAACTGCATTGACAAACAGCATTTCCCAAACTGTCATTACATACTCCGTTTGTTCCGCATATTAAATTTGAGTTTGCACAATTTAATTTACAAATTCCGTCATTATCATTATCCTGATATTTAGCAGAACATCTTTCACAATTATTCCCTGCATACCCCAAATTACAAGTACATTTTGCAAAACCTGTTGTATCAGAACAAATTCCGTTAAAATTACAATCCATTAACAAAAATTCACATGTTGGATTACAAATACCATCATTATCATTATCCTGATATCCTGAACTGCATTCATTACATAAATTACCGGAATATCCTATGTCACAAACACATATTGTTTCTCCTGAAGAATCACTGCAATTTCCTTTTATACAATTTAACTCAGAAATAATACATTTGGGTAAACAAATTCCATCATTATCATTATCTTGATAATTTTGACCGCATCTTTCGCAATTCTTTCCTACATATCCTGTTTCACAAACACATATTGTTTCTCCTGAAGAATCACTGCAAACACCTTTATTATTACAATTTAGATTAGCTGTTTGACAATCAGGTTTACATATACTATCTGCATCATTATCCTGATAACCTATACTGCATTCACTGCAATTAAAACCTGAATATTCTTCGGAGCATTTACAATAAGCTTCATTATTTTCAACAATACATTCTCCTTCATTCAAACAATCAAGTAAATCACAAGGATTTCCGTCACCAATACAAACCCCGTTTTCACATTTACCGTTTTCGGAACAATATCTTTCTTGTTTTTCCAGACAAACATCTTCATCAAAATTACCACAAACTGTTAATTTTGTGCTGTCAATGCACTTTTTTTCATTATCATTAAAACATTCATCAACACAATCAGCCAAAATACAACTGCTGTTTCTGCAAATCTCATTTTCAATACATGTTTTGTTTAATTTTTTAACCAAACATAAATCTTGATTTTTTTCACAAAGATAGACATCATTTTCATTGCAAAAAAGTTCACCTTCTTTTAAACATTCATTTTCACATTCAGGAGTATTTTTATTGGTTTCACAACCTATTAAAAAAAGTAATATAAATACTATTATTATTTTCATTATTTAAAACATTCCTTTACTTAAGTATTGTTCAATTAAATCTTTATCAAAACCCATTATAAGTTTTCCGTTTAAATCAATAACCGGAACTCCCTGAATACTCATATCGGATTGTTTTGCTTTAATAATTAATTCTTTTTGTCCCTCATAATTTTCTTCAACATCAACATTTGTATATTCAATTTTTTTTGAATCCAGGTATTCTGTTAATTGCTTACAAACAGGACAGGTTTTTGTTGTATAAACAACTATTTTGGGTTTTGTTAAATTTTCATATTCTTTTCTTGTTAAAATTTTATAGGGAATTTTGTCATTTTCTATTTTTGTTAAATCACCGACATAAACATATTTGTTTGACATTCTTTGTTCCGGTGATAATGTTTTATCGACAATCATAACGGATGATTTGAATTCATCTGGAATTTTTAAATAATCAGTTACAACTTTTATCTCATTATTTTGAGAATAATAAAATATAAGATTTTTATTTGAAACGGAGTTATTTAAGTTTGCCGGTTTGGTTATAATTTCCGCAGTTTTTTGATTATTACAAGAAAATATAATTAAAAAAAATAACATAAATAAAAAATTATTCATAAAACCTCTGAAAATAAAAATATAACAAATAATTCATAATTTTATTTTACGGTCTTTGCCAATTAATAACAACACCTCTTAATATCGGTTTGTCATCTGATGTTGCTCCGATTTGTAATTTTATTTCAAGTTGAATATATCTTCCGATTTTATTTGCAGGATTCGCCCAAATCAAAGAAGAACCTGATGTTGTAATCCAATCACTCCAAACCGGTAAATTTGCATTTCCTTCAGGTAATGCAAATTTATTTCTGTCATTTGAAACTCTTGCTCTAATTGAAATTGATGAACCGTTTGGTGTTTCGCCTTGCCATGAAACACTGTCATAAATTGCATCATTTCTTCCCATATCCAATATTGTTTTAAATGAACCAGAAGGAGATACAAAATATCTTAAATTAAATCCTGTCATATCGGAATAAGTATATGGTGCCGAACCAACAGAATAAACACCTAATATTTGTCCTGTTTTTGACATTTTTATTACATCATTTGATGAATTATTATTAATCCAAACATTTCCATCACTATCTATTCCTACTCCTATGGGTGTTATTCCCGAATTTGCGGTATTAGGGTCTTGTGATGAATAATCAGCTAAAAAAACTCCGCTTGAATTAAATTTTGCAATTCTGTTTGAACCTGAATATGCAGCCCAAATATTTCCATCTGCATCAATCGCAACACCTCTTCCGTTTGATAAATCACCTGTTGAAGTTGAAGCTGCAAAAAGTGTTTCCGAAATTGTTTGATTATTTGAATTGTAATGAACACGAGCAATTGCCTGAGATTTACTGCTGTTTCCGTATAATCCGTACCAAACATCATCATTACTGTCAATAACAATTCCGTAGTATTCATGAGCTGTCATATTCCAAGATTTAAAAAATTCTGAATTGGCTGGTGTTAAATTTGTATTGATTCTTGTTATATAACGTCTTGCTGAACCTGCTGTTCCCGGAGATGTCCAAAGAATTCCGTTTTTATCTATAGCCAATCCGTAAATCATATTTCCCTGTGCACCTTTAAAAGCCAATCCGCCGTCAACATCGGAAGGGCTTCCCAATGAAATAATTTTACAAATTGAATTTGGATTTTCTGGATTTTCAGGAGAAGATAAAAGTTTTATTTTATAAATCCAACCATCAGGTAATACATTTCCCAACCAATTTCCGCAACCAACCCAAACTTCTCTGTTTTTATCAATTGCAATTCCTCTCGGAGCACAGCTTGAATGTAAAGAAACAGTACAAACATGATTACCATTAACATCAAGTTTGGTAATATTTGCTGAATTCCTGTTAGCAACCCAAACAGAACCATCCAGATCAACGGCTGTTCTTGAAGGGCTTGAACCAACACTGAAAGGACCGAATTTTTCACCTGTAATTGTATTTATTTTATGAACACTGTTTGCTCCGCTGTTTGCAATCCAAATAAAATTATTTTGAATTGTAGAAGAATCAAGAGTTATTTCATTGGGATTATCAGTATTACTTACACCATCAAAAGTTCCCTGATTAAAATCATCTTCACCCGAAACTTCTTCAACATAACAACTTTCACCGCATTTTCCGCATGAATTCAAAACACCTTCATCAATCAAACCATCACAATCGTTATCAGCATTATCACAAACTTCAGGTTGAGCAACACAAAAAACAGGACAATTTTCATCGGTCAATTCATCACAATCATTATCAATTCCGTCATGACAAATTTCAACGGGAGTTATTTCCAAACAAATACCACAGGCATTTGCATTCAAAGATTCTTCATCATTTTCACCGTTGCAGTTATTGTCTTTTCCGTCACATATTTCATAAGTCGGTAACTTTTCACCAACACAATTTCCCCAATATTCTCCGCCAATACAAGTCATTATTCCTTTACTGCATTCTGTTCCTTCATTTAAATTTGAAGGGTCACCGCTGTAACAACTTAATTCCGTTAACCCATTACAAGAACAACCTTCATCAATCAAACCATTACAATCATTGTCAAAACCATCATTGCAAATTTCATTTGCAACACATTCTTTTCTGTCAATAACCTGACAACCTTCATTTATTAAATTATCACAATCATCATCTTTGTAATTATCACATAATTCTTCTTCCAAACAAACAGGTGTATCACAATACTCATCAACATAACCATCACAATCATTATCAATTCCGTCATTGCAACTTTCTGTTTGTGGTAAAATTTGTCCTTCGCAAATTCCCCAAGTATTGTTTGACAAACAATCTCTTTGCCCTCCTTTGCAAATTCCTTTCCCTGCTGTTCCTGCAGGTCCTGTGTAACAAGGTTGGTCTGTTCTTCCGTCACATCCCTCAAGTCCTCCCTGATTGTTTTCATCTTCATCTATTTTTCCGTCACAATCATCATCAAAATTATTTCCAATTATTTCAACAGGAACTGTTCCACATGTTCCGCAGTCATTTTTTACACCTTCATCAGTAATCAAATTGCAATTATCATCAATTCCGTTACATTCTTCATTTCTCGGTGTTATTGCTCCAACACAAATTCCCCATTTATTTTCTTCACATAATTGAACACCTTCTCTGCATATTCCTTTTCCTATTTCCGAATTATTTGATGGATAACATTTTTTTACTTCTCCGTTTTTGCATTCAACAGGCAAACATATTCCTAATGAACAATATTCATCATTCGGACATATTCCTGTTAAATTTTCCTGTGAACATAATTGTGAATTTAACACACATTTCCCATCAACACATGTTGAATTTGTTAAACATACTCCGTTTGGATGTTCCAAAGAACATTCATATATCACATCAACACAAACCCCGTTTTCACACACCTTTCCTTCCGAACATAATCCATCAGGATGTTCTGTTGAACATTCATAAGTTATATCAACACAATTTCCGTTTTCACACACCTTTCCTTCTGAACATAATCCATCAGGATGTTCTGTTGAACATGGATTTCCGTTTTTACATTTTCCGTTTATACAAGATAATCCTGTTTCGCATAATCCTGTTAAGTTTTCGTTGCTGCAAATTGCTGTTTGGTCTATACAATTTCCGCTTAAACATATTTGATTGTTTTCACATTTTCCTTTGGGATTTTTTGTTGAACATTTATCATTTCCGCCGGTTGCATTACTGTTGCAACCTGCAATAATTAATAATATGATAATAATAAAAATACTTCTCATGGTATCCTCCAAAACACTTTAACAATTGTAACTTATAAAATCAAAAAATTCAATAAGTAAAAAGTACATTTATTTAAAACTTATTGTAAAACATAGCCATTTTTTAAAAGAGCTTTTTTAAATTCAACTTCATCATTTTCATCTATCATAATTTTATTATTTTCAGAAAATTTGCAATAATTTTTTAATTTTTTATCATTTGATATTATTTTTGCAATAATTCCATTTTGAGTTTCAATAACAATATATTTAGTTGTTATTTTTAATGTTTTTGATTTTATGTCTTCAAAATATCTGTAAATTATTGACGGAATTTTATTTTCACTGTTATTTTCAATAAAATTTAAAATATCTTCGGACTTTTTTCCTGTATTAAGTAGTTTTAAAACAGATTTTAAATCCAGTTTATATAAATTTAATGATATATTTTCACATATCTTTTCCAGAAAATATATTATAAAGTCAGGTGTATTTTGTGTTGTTATAATTTCGGTATTAGGTAAAATTGTGATTGTTTTTTCGTTGTTAAAATTGTAGTTTTCGTTAAAAATAAAATACCTTCCCAATTTATTTAACTTTAAATAAACAAATTTATTTTCAGTTATTGCAATATCAAACAATCCGTATATAACCAAATTATTGTTTTCAGCTTTATTATTGCTTATTCTTTCAAAATCTTTTAACAAAATCCAATCAATTATTTTTTGATTTTTTATATAGTTGATAAAATTATATTGTTTTCTTATTTCAATATTTATTAAAGAAGTCCAAAAAGTTTGGAATTCATCAAAAAAATTACAGTTTAATACAGTTATTTGATTTGATAAAATCGTAATAATGTTATTTTCGGTAAGTATATTTAAATATTTGTCAATAATATTGCTTTTTTCACAAAAATAAACATCTTTTATATAATTATTTAATAATTCAGCAGGATTTTTTGATATTTTAAAAGAATTTAAATTAATTGTTACATTATCAAATTCAATAATTTGATAAAAAACAAGTAAGTTATTTTTAAACAAAATATCAAGATTACAAATCTTTGCATCATTTATTGAATCAATCATTTCACATTCGATTTTATCAACGGGTTTTTCAATATGTTTTTTTAAAATTTCAACCAAATCAAAAGGAATAACTTTTTCGTTGTAAATAAATAGAGATAAATAAGAAATAGGTTTGTTTTTATACTTAAATTGAGGTAATTCACCATATTTTTGAATAAAAAATTCTTTATCAAACATTACAAACTTGATTTTCTTATTGTTGGGAATAATTGTTGTTTCGTTAAGAAAAATAAAAAAAATCTTTTCAAATCATTAATATTTCTCATTTATTTGCTATTTTTATAAATTTTGTTATATTATAAAAGTGAAGTGGAGCGG
>JACCEE011879631.1_pt1 | contig 10060 bp, 10 predicted proteins | sample 7449931 | NCBI WGS metagenome assembly JACCEE01 (sample SAMN15323457, study PRJNA562643) | freshwater metagenome | isolation source: river surface water | place: USA:Blue River Watershed | collected 2017-08-19
AGCAACAACAAGTTTGCCCTGCTGGGCAGCCTGCGGGCCTCGGCGCAAACCCTGTCCTATGAAGTATTCATGGGCCTGGCGCTGATGGGCGTGGTGGCCCAGGCCGGCAGCTTCAACATGCGCGACATCGTCGAGTACCAGCAGCAGAACCTGTGGTTCATCATTCCGCAGTTCCTCGGCTTCTGTACCTTCTTCATCGCCGGTGTGGCCGTCACCCACCGTCACCCATTCGACCAGCCGGAAGCCGAGCAGGAGCTCGCCGACGGCTACCACATCGAATACGCGGGGATGAAATGGGGCATGTTCTTCGTCGGCGAATACATCGGCATCGTGCTGGTGTCTTCGCTGCTGGTGACGCTGTTCTTCGGTGGCTGGCACGGCCCGTTCCTGGAGCAACTGCCGTGGCTGTCGTTCTTCTACTTTGCGGCCAAGGTGGCGTTCTTCATCGTCCTGTTCATCCTGCTGCGCGCCTCTATTCCGCGCCCGCGCTATGACCAGGTGATGAGCTTCAGCTGGAAGTTCTGTCTGCCACTGACCCTGATCAATCTGCTGGTAACCGCTGCTCTGGTGCTGCTCAACAGCCCGGCTGCGGGGCAGTAAGGAACATGAACATGATCAAGGAAATCCTGCACATCCTGCACGGTACCTACACCCAGCTGCGCAGCCTGGTGATGGTGTTTGGCCACAGCTTCCGCAAGCGCGACACCTTGCAGTACCCGGAAGAACCCGTGTATCTGCCGCCGCGCTTCCGTGGTCGCATCGTCCTGACCCGCGACCCGGACGGCGAAGAACGCTGTGTGGCCTGCAACCTCTGCGCCGTGGCCTGCCCGGTCGGCTGCATTTCGCTGCAGAAGGCGGAGAAGGAAGACGGTCGCTGGTATCCAGAGTTCTTCCGCATCAACTTCTCGCGCTGCATCTTCTGCGGCCTGTGCGAGGAAGCCTGTCCGACCACAGCCATCCAGCTGACCCCGGACTTCGAAATGGCCGAGTACAAGCGCCAGGATCTGGTCTATGAGAAGCAGGACCTGCTGATCTCCGGCCCTGGCAAGTACCCGGACTACAACTTCTACCGCGTCTCGGGCATGGCGATTGCCGGCAAGCCCAAGGGCGCGGCGCAGAACGAAGCCGAACCGATCAACGTCAAAGGCCTGCTGCCCTAAGGAGAGGACATGGAACTCGCTTTCTACCTGGCCTCCGCTGTTGCGGTTGCCTCGACCTTCCGGGTCATCACCCATACCAACCCGGTACATGCCCTGCTCTACCTGATCGTCTCGCTGCTGGCCGTGTCGATGTGCTTCTTCGCCCTCGGCGCACCCTTTGCCGGGGCACTGGAAATCATCGTCTACGCCGGCGCCATCATGGTGCTGTTCGTCTTCGTGGTGATGATGCTCAACCTGGGGCCGGCGGTTGCCGAGCAGGAATCCAAGTGGCTGACTCCCGGCATCTGGATCGGCCCTGGCTTGCTGTCTCTGGTGCTGCTGGCCGAGCTGTTCTACGTACTGTTTGGCAACAGCACCGGCGCCCTGATTCAGGGAACTCAGGTCGATGCCAAGGCCGTCGGCGTCAGCCTGTTCGGCCCGTACCTGCTGGCGGTTGAACTGGCCTCCATGCTGCTGTTGGCAGCACTGGTGGCGGCCTATCACCTCGGCCGCCAAGAAGCGAAGGAGTAACAGGATGAACGGTATTCCCATGGAGCACGGCCTGGCCATTGCCGGCATGCTGTTCTGCCTCGGCCTGGCCGGTCTGATGGTGCGGCGCAACATCCTGTTCGTGCTGATGAGCCTGGAAGTGATGATGAACGCGACTGCGCTGGCCTTTGTCGTGGCTGGTAGCCGCTGGGTGCAGCCCGATGGACAGATCATGTTCATTCTGGTGCTCAGCCTGGCAGCCGCCGAGGCCAGCATTGGCCTGGCGATCCTGCTGCAGCTGTATCGCCGTTTCCACACCCTCGATATCGACGCAGCCAGCGAGATGCGCGGATGAACGCACTATTTCTGACCTTTCTTTTCCCGCTGATCGGCTTCCTGCTGCTGTCGTTCTCCCGTGGCCGTCTGGGTGAAAACCTGTCGGCGCTGATCGGAGTCGGCTCGGTGGGCCTCTCCGCGGCGACCAGTGCCTGGATCATCTACCAGTTCAATGTGGCACCACCGGAGGCTGGGGTTTTCACCCAGCAGCTGTGGGTCTGGATGAGCGTCGAGGGCTTCGCCCCGAGCTTCACCCTGCACCTGGATGGCCTGTCGCTGACCATGCTCGGCGTGGTGACCGGCGTTGGCTTTCTGATCCACCTGTTTGCCAGCTGGTACATGCGCGGTGAAGAGGGCTACTCGCGCTTCTTCGCCTACACCAACCTGTTCATCTTCAGCATGCTGCTGCTGGTACTGGGCGACAACCTGCTGCTGCTGTACTTCGGCTGGGAAGGCGTGGGGCTGTGCTCCTACCTGTTGATCGGCTTCTACTACAGCAATCCGAACAACGGTAATGCCGCGCTCAAGGCCTTCATCGTCACCCGCGTCGGCGACGTGTTCATGGCCTTTGGCCTGTTCATTCTGTATATGCAGCTGGGCACCCTGAACATTCAGGAGCTGCTGACCCTGGCACCGCAGAAGTTTGCTGCCGGCGATCCCTGGCTGACCCTGGCGACCCTGGCCCTGCTCGGGGGAGCGGTGGGCAAGTCCGCCCAGCTGCCGCTGCAGACCTGGCTGGCCGACGCCATGGCCGGCCCGACGCCGGTATCGGCGCTGATTCACGCGGCGACCATGGTCACCGCCGGCGTCTACCTGATCGCTCGCACCAACGGCCTGTTCCTGCTGACGCCGGATGTGCTGGAACTGGTGGGCATCGTCGGTGGCGTGACCCTGGTACTGGCAGGCTTCGCTGCGCTGGTACAGACCGACATCAAGCGCATCCTCGCCTACTCGACCATGAGCCAGATCGGCTACATGTTCCTGGCTCTCGGGGTCGGCGCCTGGGAAGCGGCGATCTTTCACCTGATGACCCACGCCTTCTTCAAGGCCCTGCTGTTCCTTGCCTCCGGTGCGGTGATCAACGCCTGCCACCATGAGCAGAACATCTTCAAGATGGGTGGCCTGTGGAAGAAACTGCCGCTCGCCTACGCCAGCTTCATCGTTGGCGGCGCCGCGCTGGCCGCACTGCCGCTGATCACCGCCGGCTTCTACTCCAAGGACGAGATCCTCTGGGAAGCCTTTGCCAGTGGTCACAGCGAGCTGCTCTATGCAGGCCTGGCCGGTGCCTTCCTGACCTCGATCTACACCTTCCGCCTGATCTTCATTGCCTTCCATGGCGAGCAGAAGACCGAGGCCCATGGTGGTCATGGCGTGGCCTACTGGCTGCCGCTGTCGACCCTGATCGTGCTCTCGACCTTTGTTGGCGCCCTGATCAGCCCGCCGCTGGCCGGTGTGCTGCCGCAAAGCGTCGGCCATGCCGGTGGCGAAGCCCAGCACAGCCTCGAGATTGCCTCGGGCGCCATCGCCATTGCCGGTATCCTGCTGGCGGCCATGCTGTTCCTCGGCAAGCGTCGTCTGGTCACGGCCATCGCGGCCAGCGCTCCCGGGCGTTTCCTCGGCGCCTGGTGGTATGCGGCCTGGGGCTTCGACTGGCTGTATGCCCTGCTGTTCGTCAAGCCTTACCTGCTGATCTGCCGCCTGCTGGGCCGCGATCCGCTGGATCATGCCATTGGCCTGATCCCGGCCACCGTGCGCAGCAGCCACGAAGCCATGACGAGCACCGAAACCGGATATCTGCGCTGGTATGCCGCCTCCCTGGCACTGGGTGCCGTGGTGGTGCTCGGCATCATCGTACTGGCCTAATGAATTTACTGAGAGATTGAGCCCGACATGATTCTGCCCTGGCTAATCCTGATTCCCTTCATCGGCGGCCTGCTCTGCTGGCAAGGCGAGCGCTTCGGCGCCACCCTGCCTCGCTGGGTAGCCATGTTGACCATGCTCCTCGAACTGGGGCTGGGTCTGTGGCTGTGGACCACCGGCAACTACCAACTGGCTCCGGCCCCGGGCGCCGACCCGGTATGGGCCCTGGAGTACCAGGCCAGCTGGATTCCTGCCTTCGGCATCAGCCTGCACCTGGCCCTGGATGGCCTGTCGCTGCTGATGATTCTGCTCACCGGCCTGCTCGGTGTGCTCTCCGTGCTGTGTTCGTGGAAAGAAATCCAGAACCACGTCGGCTTCTTCCACCTCAACCTGATGTGGATTCTCGGCGGTGTGGTCGGCGTGTTCCTCGCCATGGACCTTTTCCTGTTCTTCTTCTTCTGGGAAATGATGCTGGTGCCGATGTACTTCCTCATCGCGCTGTGGGGACACAGTTCGGATGATGGCAAGCGCACGCGCATCTACGCGGCGACCAAGTTCTTCATCTTTACCCAGGCCAGCGGTCTGATCATGTTGGTGGCGATCCTCGCCCTGGTGTTCTTCAACTACGACAACACCGGCGTGATCACCTTCAACTACAGCGACCTGCTCAAGGCCGAACTGGCTCCGGGCGTCGAGTGGCTGCTGATGCTCGGTTTCTTCGTCGCCTTCGCGGTCAAGCTGCCGGTCGTGCCGGTGCATTCTTGGCTGCCCGATGCTCACGCTCAGGCGCCCACCGCCGGCTCCGTGGACCTCGCCGGTATCCTGTTGAAAACTGCCGCCTACGGCCTGCTGCGCTTTGCCATCCCGCTGTTCCCGGAGGCTTCCGCGCAGTTTGCGCCGGTGGCCATGACCCTGGCCGTGATCGGCATCTTCTACGGTGACCTGCTCTCCTTCGCGCAGACCGATATCAAGCGCCTGGTGGCCTACTCCAGTGTGTCGCACATGGGCTTCGTGCTGATCGGCATCTACTCCGGCAGCCAGATGGCCTTGCAGGGCGTGGTGGTGCAGATGCTGGCCCACGGCCTTTCCGCCGCTGGCCTGTTCATCCTCTGTGGGCAGCTATACGAGCGCCTGCATACCCGCGACATGCGCCAGATGGGCGGCATCTGGGCGCGCATGCCCTACCTGCCGGCCGTCAGCCTGTTCTTTGCATCGGCCTCGCTCGGCCTGCCGGGTACCGGCAACTTTGTCGGCGAGTTCCTGATCCTGATGGGCTCGTTCAAGGCCGTGCCGGTGATCGTGGTGATTGCTACCTTCGGCCTGGTACTGGCATCGGTCTACTCGCTGATCATGATTCATCGCGCACATTTCGGTGCGGCCAAGTCCGACAAGCCGCTGCAGGCGCTGGACAGTCGCGAGCTGCTGATGGTGCTCGGCCTGGCCGTACTGCTGGTGATTCTGGGCGTTTACCCGCAGCCGGTGCTCGATACCACGGCAGCCAGCATGCATGGTGTTCAGCAATGGCTGGGCACTGCTCTTTCTCAACTGGTTTCGGCCCGGTAGCTGTTAATGGAAAGTCACGCTATGGATCTGACGATTCAACACTTCACAGCCATCCTGCCACTGCTGGTCCTGTCGGCCACCATCATCGTGGTGATGCTGGCCATCGCCTGGCGGCGTAATCACAGCCAGAGCTACATCCTTTCCGGGATCGGTCTGGTGCTGTCGCTGGCGGCACTCGTGCCGTCGATGCAGGTTGCTCCTCTGGCGGTCACTCCGCTGCTGCTGGTGGATAATTTCGCCGGTTTCTACATGGGCCTTATTCTGCTGGCGACCCTTGGCTGCCTGACCCTGACCCACGCCTACCTCGGCCGTTTCAGTGGCGAGGGCTATCCGGGCAACCGCGAAGAGATGTACCTGCTGATGCTGCTGGCCGCACTGGGCGGTATGGTGCTGGTCTGCTCGCAGCACCTGGCGGGGCTCTTCATTGGCCTGGAAATGCTCTCAGTGCCTGTCTACGGGATGGTCGCCTACGCCTTCTTCAACAAGCGCTCCCTGGAAGCCGGCATCAAGTACATGGTGCTCTCGGCGGCCGGCTCGGCGTTCCTGCTGTTCGGCATGGCCCTGTTGTATGCCGATGCCGGCAGCCTGAGCTTCGCGGGTATCGGTGCGCATGTGGCGGCAACCGGTCTGGCCTCGCCACTGGCGCAGCTGGGTATCGGCATGATGCTGGTCGGTCTGGCCTTCAAACTGTCCATGGTGCCCTTCCACCTGTGGACACCGGACGTCTATGAAGGGGCTCCGGTGCCGGTGGCTGCCTTCCTCGCCAGTGCCAGCAAGGTCGCGGTGTTTGCCGTACTGCTGCGCCTGTACCTGCAGTCCCCGGCGATGGCCGGTGGCTGGCTGGAAAACCTGCTGGCCCTGTTCGCCATCGGCTCGATCCTGATCGGCAACCTGCTGGCCCTGACCCAGAGCAACCTCAAGCGCCTTCTGGGTTACTCGTCGATCGCCCATTTCGGTTACATCACCATCGCCCTGATCGCTGGCAAGGGCCTGGCCCAGGAAGCCATCGCCCTCTACCTGGTGACCTACGTGATTACCAGCCTGGGTGCCTTTGGCGTCATCGCGCTGATGTCCACGCCCTTCAAGGGCCGCGACTGCGACGCCCTGTACGAGTATCGCGGCCTGTTCTGGCGCCGTCCGTACCTGACCGCCGTACTGACCCTGATGATGCTGTCGCTGGCGGGTATTCCGCTGACGGCAGGCTTCATCGGTAAGTTCTTCATCATCGCGACCGGCGTGCAATCGCAACTGTGGTGGCTGCTCGGAGTGATGGTGATCGGCAGTGGTATCGCAGTGTTCTACTACCTGCGGGTCATGGTCACCCTGTTCCTGGTGGAGCCGAACCTGCGTCGCTACGATGCGCCGATGAACTGGAATGTACGCGCCGGCGGCATCATGCTGCTCGCGATTGCCGTGCTGGCGTTCTTCTTCGGCGTGTACCCGCAGCCGCTGCTGGAGCTGGTCAAGCTCGCCGTTCTTGCGGTCTGATACTCCGGTAACGAAAAGCCCTGCTCCGCAGGGCTTTTTTATATTCAGTCGCCAATCACGTTCGAAATGACGACTGGCTGTGACCTCAGCCCCAGCTCATGACATCCATTGCTTAACGAATCGCTTGCGAACGGCTGTAGCGATTCCACGGATTTGCCATGGAGCTTGATCATGAACAACGAATTGCGCATCAACGAAGCGCTGCTGATTGCCGGTAATGCCTTCCAGCCTTTCCAGTGCGTAGCCTGGGCCGCTCAAGACGGCTATGGCGAACTGAGCCTCAGCGTCATTGACCGCACCTTCGGGCGAGTGCTCGGTCGCACCCGGCTGGCCAGTCAGAACTACCGAAATCCGCAGAGCCTGGCCAAGGCCTTGCAGCAGTCCCGCCAGGATCTGGCCGAACAGGGCTACCACCTGGAACCCTGGAGCATGCCGGCCTGACTGAGCCGTCAGCAGGACACAAAAAAGGCGACCTTTGGGTCGCCTTTTTTATTGGAGAACACCTTAGTAGTAAGCGTTTTCCTTGTTGCTGTGGTCGGTCACGTCGCGCACACCCTTGAGTTCCGGAATACGCTCCAGCAGGGTTTTCTCGATGCCTTCCTTGAGCGTGTAGTCGGCTTGGCCACAGCCCTGGCAACCACCGCCGAAGCGCAGAATGGCGATGCCCTCGTCGATATCCACCAGGCTCACCTGACCGCCGTGGTTGGCCAGGCCGGGATTGATCTCGGTCTGCAGGTAGTAGTTGATGCGCTCGGTGATCGGGCTGTCCTCGTTGACCATCGGCACCTTAGCGTTCGGGGCCTTGATCGTCAGCTGGCCACCCATGCGGTCGGTGGCATAGTCGACCAGGGCGTCCTCGAGGAACGGCTCGCTGACGGCGTCGATCCAGGCGGTAAAGGAAGCCAGCGCCAGCGGCGTATCTTCGGCCTTCTGCTCACCGGGCTTGCAGTAGGCAATGCAGGTTTCCGCGTACTGGGTGCCGGGCTGGGTGATGAAGATGCGAATGCCGATACCGCTGGTGTTCTGCTTGGACAGCAGGTCGGCCAGGTAATGTTCGGCGGCTTCGGTGATGGTAATGGCGCTCATGGCAACTCCTTACAGATATGAGCGCAGTGTACGCCATCACCTGCCGCGGATAAAGCCATAGCAAAACAGTCGGATTAGTCAGGCGTACGCCACCACGCAGTTGCGCCCGGCCTGCTTGGCCCTGGCCAGCGCCTGCTCGGCACGTTCGCAGAACTGCCGTGGATTCAGACAATTGGCGTCCAGCTCGGCAACTCCGATGCTGACGCTGTAGCGCACGGCCTGCCCTTCATGCAGCAGAACCTGCTGGCTCACGGCGTCACGCAGGCGCTCGGCCAGCTGTAGCGCACCCTCGCCTGCGGTGTCCGGCAACAGCACGGCGAACTGGTCGGCGGCATAGCGCCCGCAGGGATCGAGATTGCGCACGTGCTGGCCAAGCAGATCGGCCAGGCTGCGCAGCAACAGGTCACCAGCCGCATGCTCGTACTGGCTGTTGAATGCCTTGAACTCGTCGATATCCAGCAACAGCAGCGACAGCTGGCGCTGGTAACGCTGATGGCGGGCGAACTCCTGTTCCAGCGATTTGTCCCAGTGTGCGCGGTTGAGCAGGCCACTGAGTGCATCAGTCCGGGTCAGCTGGTGCAGCCTGGCCGTGACGTTCTGCAGTTGCTTCTTGTTGCTGGCGACGTGGGTCACGTCGTAGATCACCACGCAGATATGCCCCACCTTCCCCGTAGCATCCTTGATCGGGATGATGGTGGTGTTCTGGTACATGAAGTCTTCCTGCCCGGTGATGGGCTGGTAGTTCTTGAAGCGCACCAGATAGGGCCGCTGCTCCCAGATGGTGAACGTCCGCGTGCCGAGTGTCGCCACCGTTTCCGCCTTGTTGCGGAACCACGCCTCCTCCATCTCCGGGAAAATGCGAAACACGCTCTGCCCCTGCACTTCCTCGGGCTCCAGGCCGGAATGGCTTTCCATGAAGCTGTTCCACATCTCGATGCGGTACTCGCGGTCGAGCACCACCACACCGACGTCGATGCTTTGCAGGATATCCAGCATCCAGTGCAGTTCGTTGAGTTCCATGGGCCGTCAGCTCAGCAGGTAATTGATCTTGTGGCTCAGACGCGCCACGGAATCTTCGGTAAACAGCAGCAGCAGGTCGAAGTGAATCGCCTGACCCTCCAGGGTGTAGCTGATCTCAACCGCGAGGGTCTTGCGCCAGCGGGCCTGGTTGACCCGAATCAGCTCCTCGATCGGCGAATGCTGCCCCAGCAGCAAGGGATGACCGAGGGACAAGTGACTGTCCAGCTGTTCGGCGATAGCCGTGAGACAGGCACCGATGAGGATGCTCGACAGATCGAGCATCAGCTCCATCTCGGCCTTCTCGCCTTCCAGCTTCCACTTCATCAGGCGGGCCATGTCGGCCACTTCCGAATCATGAAAGATCAGCAGTGCCTCACCGGCGATACCATCACCGATATAGCCCTGGCACACCGCCGTCAGGCGTTCGCCACTCTGCGCATCAGCCAGCGCCATGTGCAGCTCGCCGACCTCGAAGATGTTGACGTTGGGCACCGGCAGCTGTACGAACACACCCAGCACCTTGGCCAGCAAGGCGGCAGCACGGCCCATGGCAACGTTGGTGATCTCGCGAAAGGCATCACGAAAGCCAACCTACATTTCAGCCAGAGCGGCCTGTTGGGTCTGCGCTTGCAGCGCCGCATCGTCCTGCCTTGCTCCACCAAGGCTCAACAGGTCATGAGCCTGCAGCTTGGCCAGCAACTCTTCGGGATTGGCCGGCTTTTTGATGAAGTCCAGCGCCCCCAGCTCCATCTCTCGCTGTATGGCAGCATCCTGAACAGCCCCGGAAACCACGATGACCTTGGCGGCCAGTCCTTCGTCCTGTAATGCCTGTAAGACCTGATAGCCATCCATTTCAGGCATGGTCAGGTCAAGCAGCACTACCTGGCCGAGTCCCTGGCGGATCGCTTCGAGGCCTTCGCGACCATTGGTGGCCTGGCTGATGTTGACTGGTCAATCGGCAGGCAGCGAACGTATCAGCTGCTTGCGCGCCATGCCGGAGTCATCGCAGACCAGTAGAGCTATTGCAGACACAGATAGACCACCCGAGATGGAGATACTCTTTCAGTAAATGCAGGTGG
>JACCEE010363625.1_pt1 | contig 10056 bp, 8 predicted proteins | sample 7449931 | NCBI WGS metagenome assembly JACCEE01 (sample SAMN15323457, study PRJNA562643) | freshwater metagenome | isolation source: river surface water | place: USA:Blue River Watershed | collected 2017-08-19
ACCACATTGCTCGGGTGCGCGATGCAGTCGGTGCTCCAGACTTCGTTGACGCCCGCATCGAGAATGATGCGCAGCGCGTCCTCGGCGAACAGCGCATGCGTGACCGCCACGTCGACCGACGCTGCGCCCGCCTGCAGCGCCGCCTGTGCGGCGCGCGCCAGCGTGCGGCCGCTGCTGGCGACGTCGTCGAGCAGCACCACCGCGCGGCCGGCCAGGCTGACCGGCGGCAGGCGAATGTCCACCTCGCGGTCGCCGTGGCGTACCTTGTCGCACACCGCATGGTCAAGGCCATGCGCACGCGCGGCGCTGGCGATCCATTGCGCGGACTCGCTGTCCGGCCCGAGCAGAAACGCGCCGGGGCGCTGCCGCACACTGTAGTCGCCCAGCAGCGGCGCGCCGCTCAGCACCGTCGGGCGGCGCACCGGAACGGCTTCGGCCAGCGTCGCCACGCGGTGCAGGTGCGGATCGACCGTCACCACCGCGTCAAACAGCGATGCGAGGAATTCCCCCATCACCGACTGACTCACCACTTCACCATCGCGAAATGCGATGTCCTGCCGCATGTACGCAAGATAAGGGCAGACCAGCGTCAGGTCCTCAGCGCCCAGCCGGCGCGCGGTGCGTGCGACGAACAGCAGCTCGACCAGCTTTTCGTTCGGCAGCGCCAGCGAGCGGTAGACGATGAGCCGGCGCGGCAGCGCCGGCGGCAGGCGCAGCTTCAGCTCGCCGTCCGGAAAGCGGTGGCGTTCGACCTCGTGCGCGGGCAGGCCGGCCGCCTGCGCGAAACGCAGCGCCTGTGTCCGTTCATCCTCGAAATACAGCACTGCGCAATCGCTCATCGTCAGAACTCCAGATAGGCATGCGGCAAGTCGGCTGCCTCGCCGATGGTGAAGCCGCTGCGCTTCTGGCACAGCTGCTTCGCAAACAGCATGTCGGAGGTGATGTCCGCATGCACTTCGTACAGCGTGTCGCCGGCCTTCACCATCGTACCGAGCTTGCAGACCAGCTCGACGCCGGCATTGCGCACCTTCGGCGCGCCGGCCAGCCGCGCCACCTGCGCAATCTGCAGATTGTCGATCGCGGTCACCATGCCGTCATGCGGCGCCACCACCTTGTGGATCAGCCGCGCCGGCGGGAAGTCGTTGTGGTTGAAGCCGGTCGCTCCCTGCGCGTCAATGATGTCGCGCATTTTCGCCAGCGCGCGGCCGGACTCGAGAATGTCGCGCGCGATCGCGAAGCCGTCGCCGCCGCGCACGTCGGGATCGAACTCGATCATGCGGCCGGCCAGGTGCAGCGCCTTGCGCCGCAGGTCTTCCGGCGCGCGCGGATCGTTTTCGAGCACGCGCATCACGTCGCGTGCCTCCAGTGCCGGGCCGATGCCGCGGCCGATCGGCTGGCGGCCGTCGGTGATCACCACTTCAAGCTTCACGTGCATGCGCGAGGCGACATACTCGAACAGCTTGCGCAGCCGCTGCGCGTCAGGCGCGCTGCGCACCTTCGCCGACGGGCCGACCGGAATGTCGAGCAGCAGATGGGTCGAGCCGGCTGCAACCTTCTTCGACAGGATCGACGCGACCATCTGCGTGACCGAGTCGAGCGACAGCGGGCGCTCGACCGAGATCATCACGTCGTCGGCCGGCGACAGGTCGGCGGTGCCGCCCCACGCAAGGCACGCGCGGTGCTCGCGCACGATTTCGGAGATCCGCTGCTCGGTCAGGTTGACGTCGGCCAGCACTTCCATCGTGTCGGCCGTGCCGGCCGGCGACGTGATCGCGCGCGACGAGGTCTTCGGGCACAGCAGGCCGTGCGCGGCGACGATCGGCACCACCAGCATCGACGTGCGGTTGCCCGGAATGCCGCCGATGCAGTGCTTGTCGACCACCATGTGCTCCTGCCATTGCAGCCGTCGTCCGCTGGCGACCATCGCGTCGGTCAGGTAGTACAGTTCCTCGCGGTCCATCGTGCCGTCATTGGTGGCGATCAGGAATGCGGTCAACTCGATCTTCGTGTACTGGCTGCTGGCGATGTCGGCGACGATCGCATGGTAGTCCTGCTTGTCGAGGCGTTCGCCGCTGATCTTGCGGAACAGCGCCGCGATCGACGCCGGCCGTTCCGCATGCTGCACGCTTGCCAGCGCGCCGCCTTCGGCGCCGAGGCGGCGGAACGCGTCTTCCGACAGGCCGACCTCATCCGGTCCGACGATGCACTGGTCGTCGGCCACGTTCAGCGTCGCGCGCACGCTGCGCCCGCCATGCATGACCTCGACCTTCGACAGCGCACGGAAACCTTCGGTGCGGTAGACCCCGCAATCGCGGTGCAGGTAGACGACGTTTTCCAGATGGGTATCGATCGCGACACGCCGGACTTTCAGCTTCAGTTTTTCGCGGTCGCCGTTGACGGCCGCAGTGGCAGAGGAGGGCGGGCTGGCTTGCATGGGTGCGTTTTCCGACAAGGTGTCCATTGTTGTTCTCTCGCGGGCCGGCTGGAGCCGGCCCCTGCCGCCATGATACCGCCGCCCCCGTCGGCAGTCTCCCGGTCCGGAGCGTTCAGCGCAGGCTCAGCAAGTACCAGCGCGGCCGTCCCTGCCACAGTCCGGCGCCGAGCACCTGCCGCTGCCGGTTGATGGCGACCGCGCTCAGCAATTGCCAGCCGGCGCCCGCCACGCCGGCGTACGCGTTCAGGTCATGCAGCACGCCGTCGAGGATCACGAAGGGCCGCCCGCCGCCGTCGCCGGTGACGTCGCCGAGGTCATTCAGGTCGGTGTAGCGGGTGGGCGGGTCCGCGCGCGGCAGCAGCGTGGCGCCGGAGCGCGACAGCAGGTAGCCCTGCGCATCGGCGCCCTGTCCGGCCTGCGGCGTCAGCAGCACCTGCCCGCGCGCGTTCACGCGCAGCGCCTCGCAGCGGCAGTTGAGATAGTCAAAGGGCAGCGTGCGCCACTGGCCGTCGTACAGCGTTACCGTCAGCAGGATGCCGTCGCGCGTAATCGCGCCGAGCACGCCGTTGCCGGCCATGCCGAACAGGCGCATGCCGCGCTTCGCCTGCACGTTGCGGTACAGCAGCGCGACGCTGCCGTTCGCCTGCCACAGCAGGATTTCCTGCGCATAGGCGGCCGCGACGTAGGTGTCTGCCGCCAGGCTGCCGTCATCCGCCGGCCCGGCCGCGGCAGCGATCTCGACGCCGGCAGGCAGCACGCGGCGGACCACGGGCCGGCCGTCCCAGGTCCAGGCCAGGTGCCGGCCGCCGACGATGCCGTAGCCGCCGAGCAGGCCCGCGTTGTTCGCGCCTGCTATCTGCAGCACGGTCCACGCGCGCCGGTCGCCGCCGAAGAAATTGCGCTCCGAGGCGAGCACGGCGGCCGATGGCGTCACTCGCCACGGCAGCGTGAGGCTGCCGGCCGTTGCCTGCCGGATGCCGTAGGCGCGCGGACCATCAGCCAGCCGCTCCAGCAGGTTGCCGTCGTAGCTGAGCGGAAGCGCAACGATCATCGAAGCTGCCGGCTGCGCTTCCGCTGCCGCCAGTGCGATCAGGCAGGCCGTGGCGATGCGGCAGGCTGCCATCGTGAAGTCGCGCATGTTTCCTCCGGTGATGAAGCGGCTTTGTCGCCGCGTTCGCAGTGTGCGGCCGCGTGTGCGGCAGGCTTTGTCCGGCATCGACTGCGGCGTCGGAGCCGTTGCCGGAAACGTTCGCCGACGCGCGCTGCCCATTCTTCTGGCATATCTGCAGCGAGGAAGCATGGTGACAGGCACGGACCGAAAGGCGGCGATCCGCGACTACCTGCCGGACCGGCTGCGTGTCTTCTGGGCATCGGTGCTGTGGCTGGCGATCATGTCGCTGGTCATCACCGCGATCGTGCTCGGCACGCATGACCGGCTGGTGCGCGAGGAAGCGCAGGCGCGCCGCGACGCGCTGCAGCAGGCCGAGTCGCTGACCAATTCGTATGCGGCGCAGTTGCAGTACGTTACCGAGCAGATCGACCAGCTGTTGCGGCGCGTTGCGTTCGCGTGGCGCGATCGTCCCGAGGCGGTGGATCTTGAACGCGACAGCCGGCGCGGGCTGCTGCCCGGCGGCCCCGACTTCTTCGTGTTCATTGCCGATGCCGACGGCCAGCTGGTCCGCAGTTCGTTGCCACTGGATGCACCGGTGAATGTCCGCGATCAGGAATTTTTCCGCGGGCAGCGTGCCGGCTGCTGCCCGGGGCTGACGGTTTATCCGGTGACCCACAGCCCGTGGATGAAACGCGACGTCGTGCGCTTCGCGCGGCGCATGGAGCGCGACGACGGCAGCTTCGCCGGCCTGGTGTTCGTGTCGGTGGCGCCGGATTTTCTGGCGACTTTTCAGGACGAGGGGCTGCGCGGCCCGAACGATTTTGTCAGCGTGCGGCTCGACGGCGGTTCCCTGCTCGCCACCCGCGTTGGCCAGCGCGATGAAGCGAAGCGGGTCTTCTACAAGTCAAACCCGGTGTTCGGCGCGCAGCGCGGCGCGCGCCTCGAACCGAGTACACGCTTTCGCGACGGCCGCGCGCGCTTCATTGCGTGGCGCAAGATTCCCGCTCATGCCATCGTTGCGCTGGCCGGCCTGACCGAAGAGGATGCGCTGGCAACCTACCGGCAGCTGGCGCGCACCTATCGCGAAAATGCGGCGACCGTGATCATCCTGCTGGCGGCACTGGCGGCCGGCGGCATCGCGCTGTTCTCGAAACTGCAGGCGCGCCGCAAGATGGAAGAGGAGGTGCGGCTCACTTACCGGATCGCGACCGATGCCGCCAACGAAGGTTTCTACATGCTGCGGCCGCAATTCCGGCAGGGCCGGCTGGTCGACCTGATGGTGGAAGACTGCAACGAACGCGCGGCCGAACTGCTGAACACGACGGCGGCAAGGCTGGTTGGCGTGCCGGTCAGCGCGGTGCTTGCGCCGGGTCACTGGCGCGACCTGCTTGCGCTGTGCGAGAAGGCGCTTGCGCACGGGCAGTATGAGGACGAGTTCCGCGTGCCGTCCGGCTGGATGCGCGCGTCCTGGGTGTTCCGCCGCGCGGTGCGCTTTGCCTCCGGCATCGCATTCACCCTGCGCGACATTTCCGACCTGAAGGCGCACGAACAGGCGCTGGCCGATATCGCCAACAACGATGCGCTGACGCTGCTGCCGAACCGGCGCTGGCTGCAGGGCTTCCTGCCGGCAGCGATCCGGCGCGCGGCGCTCGGCAACGGCCGTCTCGCGCTGCTGTTCATCGACCTCGATAATTTCAAGACCGTCAACGACACGCTCGGGCACGAAGCCGGCGACGAGCTGCTGCAACAGGCGTCGCAACGGATCCGGCAGGCCGTGCGCGTCAGCGATCATGTTGCGCGGCTGGGCGGCGACGAGTTCACCGTGGTGCTTGAACACATCGAGGGCGACGCGGCGGTCGCCCATGTCGCGCAGTCCATCGTCGATGCGCTGGCGACGCCGTTCACGCTGACTGCGGGCAGCGGCAACCTGATCAGCGCGTCGATCGGCATCAGCGTCTACCCGCGCGATGGCGATGCCGCCGAACTGCTGCTCAAGCATGCGGACGTCGCCATGTATGCGGCCAAGGCGGCCGGCAAGGGCTGCCACCACTTCTACCAGCCGGAGATGTCGGAAGCGCTGCTGCTGCGGCTGAGCCGCGAGCGCGCATTGCGGCAGGCGGTCGAGCGTGCCGAGTTCGTCGTCCATTACCAGCCGCGCGTCGAGGCGCGCAGCGGGCGGCTGTCGAGCTTCGAGGCGCTGGTGCGCTGGCGCCATCCGGAGCGCGGCGTGGTCGCGCCGGGCGAGTTCATCGACCTCGCCGAAGACACCGGGCTGGTAGTGCCGATCGGCGAATGGGTGACGCGCGAAGTCGTCGCGCAGATCGCGCGCTGGAAAGGCGACGGCGAAAAGGCGGTGCCGGTCTCCGTCAATGTGTCCCCGCTGCAGCTGCGCAACGGACAGTTCGCCGAACTGCTGCTGGCCGCGCTGCGCGAATTCCGGGTCGAGCCGGCATTGGTCGAGATCGAAGTGACCGAATCCGCGGTGGTCGACCGCAGCCTCGCCGTCGTGCAGCAGCTCGATGCGATGCGCGACGGCGGCATCCGCCTGATGATCGATGATTTCGGCGTCGGGCACTCATCGCTGGCGCAGCTGCACCGGCTTGACGTCGACGTGCTGAAAGTGGATCGCGGCTTCACCACCGCGCTGTCGGAAGGCTCCGAAGGCGAGCTGTTGTACCGCGCGATCATCTCGATGGCCGAGGCGCTCGAGATGACCGTGGTGGCCGAAGGCGTCGAGACGCTGGCGCAGCTGCGACTGTTGCGCGCGATGGGCTGCGACGAATTGCAGGGCTACCTGATCTCGCGGCCGCTGCCGGCCGAGCAGGTGCCGGGCGTTTTGCGGCAGACGGTGCTGCCGCCGTTCGACAGGATCGAACTGGCGGCGACGGCCTAGCGCGTCAGGCCGCCGAAGATATTCCGTGACGGTCGCGAAATTCGAAAGCCGCCTTTTCCCGGACCTGCCGGCCGCGCATCGGCGAATACGCCGATGCCGTTCAGCGGGGCAGAGCGCACGCGCTCCGAAACAGCCGCTTCACCCCGCGCCCTGATCACCATGGTGAAGCCGGCTTCTTTTCAATCGTCATCCCTGCCTGACGTGTCCTAGCGATGCCCGCGCCAGCCGCGGCCCGGGCCGTCGTCGTAATCACGATGGTGGTGATGGCGATACTGCTGCTGGTACGGATAGCGCCAGGCCGGCGGCGGGCCGTAATAGACGCGCGGCGCGGGGTAGACCACCACCGGCGGAGGCGGCGCATAGCCGACGTACGGCGGCGCGTAGCCATAACGGACCACCGGCGGCGGGCCGTAGACGACGCCCGGCGGCATGGAACCATAATGAACGCTGACCGAAGGACCGCCGTACGACGATCCCATCGCGCTGCCGATCACGGCACCCACGACGGCGCCGGCCAGCACGTCGCCGCTGTCGGCGGACGCGCTGCCCGCTGCGGCGGTCAGCAACACAAGCGCGGCGATTTTGGTCTTCATGGCAATGTCCCTTTCTCTTCTCGCCAGCGGTCCCGGATCGGGGCGCTGGTGAAGGCAGTATACGGAGCGTGGCGCGCCGGTAAAGCGGCAAATTGTGTCCGGCTGTAAAGCCCCGCCGGGCTGGCCGCCTCAGGTACAGTAGGGGCTCACGTGCACGGCAACGGAGGCGCCATGAAGCTGTTGTCATTCCTGCAGGATGTCCGGCCGGACCACCGCGGCCGCTTCCTGTCGGACATCTGGAAATTCAGCGATGAGCAGATCGAGTCCACGCACGATTTCATCCAGTGGGTCTTTCCGCTCGACGAGCCCAGCGGCGCGCAGCCGGATGCGCCGGTGCTCGAGCCGCCCGAGATCGAACTGATCCACAAGTCCGCACCGGCGACGATGAATGTCGAGCACTCCACCGACTGGTTCCTCGGTTTCCTCGCGCGCAGCACCCACTGGCTGGCGCCATATGATCACAACCACCTGCGCATTACGCGGATGATCCGCTCGAACCGTTTGCTGCTCGGCGAACTGGCGGCCGAGTCGGCGCGCAGCCGCGTGCTGCAACGGCTGGAACGTGCGAAGGGCAATGTGGGCGAGACGGCGATCGGATTCTGGATGCGCGCGTAGCCGGCCGCGCTCAGTCGCCGGCGATGCGCTCCGGCCAGACGAAGCGGCCGTCTTCCCAGCGGCCTTCGAGCGGCGCGCGGCCGTTGGCGAAGGCCAGCCGGCCGAGCCCGTGGTGGCTGCCGTTGCGCAGCTGGCCGCGGTAGCGGTCGCCGTTGGCGTAGACGAAGCTGCCGCTGCCGGAAATCTGGTCGTCCGCGAAGCTGCCGGTGTAGAAGCCGCCGCTGCCGAAGCGATAGCGGCCCTGGCCGTGCCGGCGGCCATTGACGAACGCGCCGTCGTAGCGGTCGCCGTTGGGGAACTGCAGCGTGCCCTGGCCATGGATGCGGTTGGCGAAGAACTCGCCGTCGTAACGCTTGCCGTCGGCGTACAGCACGGTCGCAGGGCCGATCACCTGGCCGTTGCGGAACGTGCCGACCAGCAGGTCGCCATTGCCGAAGCGGAAAGCCTGCCGGCCGTCGACCGCCGGGGCTTCCTTTGCATTGGTGCGACCTGCCGCCTGCCACAGCAGGCGGTCACGCACCTGCGAGCCGGCGCAGCCGGCCAGGCAGGCGAGCAGGGCGATCATCCAGGGCGTTCTTGCGTTCATGGCCGGCACATGCGTCGGGAGTTTTCCCGATGAATCGACAGCCGGCGCGAAAGCTTGAGCGCGGCGTCAGGGCTTCTTCTGGAATTCGCCGATTTTGTACATGTCCAGCATCTTGTCGGTGTACTTGCCGTGCGGCCGGCCGACGCCCTTGGTGTTGTAGGCCTCGGTCGCTTCCTTGCCGCACCAGGCATTGATCACCTCCGGTGCGGTCGGATGCTGCGGCAGGTACGCGGTGAAGTCGTACACGGAGCCGCGGATCGCCATCCAGCAGTCTTTGGTTGACGCATGTTTGGCCAGTTCGGCCGCGCCGATCACGCGGGATTTGCCCGCCTGGCCTTCGGCGATCGCGTCGTCGGGCGTGCCGAGCAGCGCGCTCGTCGTCACGCCGGCCACCAGCGCCCAGAACAGCGCGGTCGAGAAAAAGAAGAGTCGTTTGGTCATCGGTAATCAAACCTTTCAAAGTGGATGCGATCGTCGGGTACGCCGCGCGCGCGCAGCGCGCGGATGAATTGCTCGGTCAGCAGGGGTGGTCCGCACAGGTAGCAGGTCTGCTCGCAGAGCGTGCTGTCCGCGGGCAGCAGGCTGGCCAGCGCCGGCCGCTTTCCTCCGGTCAGGACGACTTGCAGCTGCAAGGCCGGCTGTCGCTGCGCCAGCGCCTCGAGCTCGTCGACATAGGCGGCATCCGCGCGCGAATGCGCGATGTAGATCAGCAGCGTCGGCTGCGTCAGCGTGGCCGAGCGCAGTTCGGCCACGAAGGGCGTGATGCCGATGCCGGCGGCGATCCACAGCTGCGGCGCGGCCGGGCGCTCGCTGAGGAAGCCGGTGTACGGTCCCTGCACGTCAGCCTGCACGCCGACCGGCAGCTGCTGCAGCTGCGCGGTGTGCGCGCCGAGCGCCTTGATGCCGATGCGCAGCGCGCCGTCCGGCGCGGTGCCGCTGACGGTGAACGGATGGAATTCGCCGGTGCGGCCGAACCATGTGCGCCAGCGGAAGCCGACGAACACCAGCTCGCCTGCGGCCACCGGCCGTGCCGGCGGCTGCAATGGCGTCAGCGTCACCTCGACCACGTCCGGCGCGATGCGCACGACCTGCGTGACTTCATGGCGCTTCGCCGCCAGCCCCGCATCGATGCGCAGGAAACGCACCGCCAGCGCCAGCGCCGCCAGCAGCATCAGGATCCACGCCAGCGGCCGGGTATCGATGAGCAGGATGTGCGCGCCGCCGATCACCACCGCCACGCCGAGCAGCGCATGCAGCAGGCGCCACAGCCGGTAGGGCAGCTTGTAGAGGAAAGTCGCCAGCAGGCCGGCCATCATGCACAGCAGCGCGATCCAGCCGCTGGTGATGACCGCGCCCGGCGGCTGCGGCCAGATCGCCGCGAGCCCGGCCTGCGCCGAATGCCGCCAGCCGTCGATCAGCAGCAGCGCCGGATGGCACAGCAGCAGCAGGTAGGCGGCGAAGCCGGCATAGTGATGCCACAACGTCATGTGCTCGACGCCGCCGAGCCAGCGGCTGATACGCACCTCGCGCAGCATCAGCAGCAGGCTGGCCAGCAGCAGGCCGTAGCCGGCCCACGCGGCAAGGAGCGACGCCGCGCGCCAGGACGGGAAACCGGCGGGAAAAAAAGCGAACAGCGGTACTGTCACCAGCAACAGCAGCGCCGCCGGTACCGACAGCGGCCGCAGCAGTCGCGTCAACGGAACACCATCACCGGCACATTCGTGAGCGAGAGCACCTTCTGCGTCGCGCTGCCGACGAACAGCTTCTCCAGCGCGCTCTTGCGATGCGACGCCATGAAGATCGCATCGCACTGCATGCGGTCGG
>JACCEE010368103.1_pt1 | contig 10054 bp, 7 predicted proteins | sample 7449931 | NCBI WGS metagenome assembly JACCEE01 (sample SAMN15323457, study PRJNA562643) | freshwater metagenome | isolation source: river surface water | place: USA:Blue River Watershed | collected 2017-08-19
AGACCAAACCTTCCATGCCGCGAAAGCCGCCGGCGGCTTCGTAGACGGTGCGTCGGTAGGCCAGGATGGGGGCCGAGGCGAGGAAGGGACGGCCGAGTGCGAATCCGGCGGCTTCGGCGGCCACGAAGGACAGGACTTCCAGGCGCTGGTAGCGGTGGCAGGCGCAGCCGTCGCCCAGGATGTGTTTGGGGCCTTGTACGATGTCGACCCCGTCGCGGAAGGTGCGAGCCAGGGTCGAGAGCCAATGCGGCGGTGGCAGGCAGTCGGCGTCGGTGGTCGCCAGGATTTCGTGACGGGCCTCGGCCATGCCGCGTGCCAGGGCGCGCTTCTTGGGGCTGGGAACAGCCTCTTCGTCGGGGGAGATGGACACCAGGCGGAACCGGGGGTCGGCCTCGACGAACTCCTGCACGATGGCTGCCGTGCGGTCCTGGCTGCGATCGTCGACGCAGATGACCTCCCAGGGGCCGGTGTAGTCCTGGGCGCGGATGGCCTCGAGGGTGGCGCGCACGCCGGATTCCTCGTCGTGCATGGGGACGACGAGGGAGAGCGAAGGATGGCCGTCCCCTTGTGGGCGTCGCAAACGCAGGAGTCCGACCACCAGGAAAACGAGGAATCCGGCATACAGGACTGTGCCGGCAAGGGCCGGAAGAGCGGCAAATAGCGTGAAGTGGATCACGCAAGTCCCTGTGGCACAACGATATTTGTGCGGTAGCTCACAATTTCCCGTCCTTCCGCACACCGGGCATTGAATCGGGGCGGAAGCCGAATGTAGACTCACATCGACAAGTTCCCCCCTGTTGGAGGCCCGATCCATGAACGCTCTTACCCGTTTCGCCGCGACCCTGGCCCTGTCCCTCGCCGCCACTCCGTTCGCTCAGGACTGCCAGGAGGGGGTCGACTGGACCGCTCGTGTGGTGTGCGCCAAGGGCATCGGCGCCGTGAACCCCAAGCAGCCCCAGGCCGCGGCCCGCCCCGGCGCCATCCGCAGCGCCCAGATGGTGGGACTGCGCAACGCCATCGAGCTGGTGAAGGGCGTGGCCATCACGTCCAACACCACCATCGCCAACTCGATGACGGAAAACGACCAGGTCAAGTCGAAGGTCGAGGCCTACGTGAAGGGCTTCCAGTTCAGCGCCCCCCACTACATGGACGACCTCACCGTCGAAGTCTTCGTGAAGATCCCTCTGGACGGCATCGCCGACATCGTGTTGCCCCCCACCATCCTGGCCGTGCCATCGGTCACCTCCTGGGGTGAGCCGACCGAAGTGAAGGGCGCCGCGCCGCTGCGCTCCACCGTCTACACCGGCCTGGTGGTCGATGCCCGCGGTCTGGGTGTGATGCCCGCGTTGGCCCCGCGTGTGCTGGATTCCGAAGGCAAGGAAATCTACGGCGCGGCCGTGGTCAGCCGCGACTGGGCCATCAAGAACGGCATGGTCGGATACGCCAAGACGGTCGACGGCGCCCGTGGCCTCAAGGACCGCATCGGCGACAATCCCGCCGTGATCAAGGGTGTCCGCGCCGAAGGCGCCTCCAAGACCGATCTGGTCCTCTCGGCCGACGACGCCGCGAGCCTGCGCAGCGCCACCCAGAACCTCAAGTTCCTGAACGAAGCGCGCGTCGTCTTCGTCGTCGACTGATTCCCAACTTCCCCGCCCAGATCCGGAGCCTTCCCATGCTGAAGACCAGAGTCCTTCCCGTCCTTGCCTTGATTCCCCTTCTTTTCACCGCCTGCGGCCCCAAGCGCAAGTCGGCGGGGCTGATGGACGATCCCCGCACCCACACCGAACGCGGCAAGCAGTACTACGATCGCGGTGAGCTCGAACGCGCCGACAAGGAATTCACCCTGGCCCTGGAGCTCGACAAGAAATACGCGCCGGCTCTGGCCGGGCAGTCGATGGTGCTGGCCAGCCAGCGGATGTACGACAAGGCCATCGACAAGGCCGACGAGGCCATCGTGCGCGGCGACAAGCTCCCCGACGGCTGGATGGCCAAGGGTTGGGCCATCTCCCTGAAGAACCGCGGCTCCAAGGACGAAGATTGGGTGGACGATGCCGAGCGCATGTTCTCCAAGGCCCTCGACCGCGACCAGAAGAGCGGCGAGACCTGGTACCGCTTGGGCATGGCGCGCCAGTGGGGCTTGAAGTTCCGCGATGCGGGAGACGCCTTCCGCAAGGTGCTGGAAATCAACGGAGCCTACACCACCCTGGCCGACGAGGCTTGGGCACGGATCCAGAAGATCGAGCGCGCCGCTCCGGGATCGCGCGTGGGCAAGAAGATCGCCTTGGTCGACTCCCTCACCCGCGCCGACGCCGCTGCGCTGTTCATCGCGGAACTGGAACTGGATCGCATCCTGGCCCGCACTCGCGGAGCCCAGGCCGACACCGGTTTCAAGGCTCCCCCCGTGGCCACCGTGGACACCATCAAGGTCGTGACCTCCGTGGTTGCCAAGGACATCGACGGCCACTGGGCCCGCAACTTCATCGAAGACGCCGTGGGCCTGGGCATCCGCGGGTTGCAGGTCTACCCTGACCGCACCTTCCACCCCGGTGACGCCCTCACCCGCGCCGAATTCGCTTTCCTTGCCGAAGACGCCCTGATCGCCGCTTTGGGCGACAAGAAGATCGCCACCAAGTACATCGGCAGTTCGTCGCGTTTCTCGGATGTCGCGGGCGGTTCGCCGTATTACAATGCGATCTGCAACGCCGTCGACAAGAACATCATGGACGGCAACGCCGACGGCTCCTTCGGGGCCGTCAAGCCGGTGTCGGGCGCCGAAGCGCTCCTCACCATCCGCCTGATCAAGGAGCTGCGCAAGTGATTCTCCGTCTTCTCCTGGTGCTCCCCCTCCTGTTGGCCGGACTCGTCCGGGCGCAGGACATCACGGTCGAGGCCGACGGCTTCGGGCCCACGATCGAAGCCGCCACCCGCGCCGCCAATCGTGCGGCCGTGGAAAAGGGCATCGGGACGGTCCTGACTTCCGCCACCGAGATCCAGGACTTCCAGGTGAAGAAGGATCTGGTGCTTTCGCGCACCGAAGGCATGGTCAAGTCGTCCCAGGTGCTCTCCCAGGATAAGGGCCCCGACGGTGCCTGGCAGGTGAAGGTGCGCGCGGTGGTCTCCAAGGCCCAGATCGACAAGGATCTGGCCGCGTTGGGCATTCTGCGCATGCAGTTGGACAATCCTCGCATCGCGGTGCTCGTCAGCGAACAGGTGATGGGCAAGGTCGTGGTCGACGGTGTAGCCGAAGCGAAGATCCTGCAGGCCTTCCGATCGCGCGAATTCGAGGTGGTGGAAGCCTCCGACGAACTGCGGACCAAGCGTGCTTCGCAGATCGCCTTGGCCACCGGGGGAGACGCCAAGGCCGCCGCCGCCCTGGGCGCCGAACTGGGCGCCGAGGTGGTCATCCTGGGTTCGGCCAATGCGACGGAATCCGACATGTCGGCCAACCCCTACTTCCAGGGCACGGGCATGAAGTCCGCGGCCGGCACGATCTCCCTCAAGGCCGTGGAAGTCTCCACCAGCGCCATCCTGGCCAACCAGAACGGCGACGGCGCAATGGTCAACCCCAATCCCGCCCTGGCGGGTTCGAAGGCGCTCGAGAAGGCCACGATCGATGTCCTCGAGAAGAAGGGATTCATCGATCAACTCCTGAAGTCCTGGCGCAACCAGGTGAACAACGGAACGGTGCTGCGGGTGCGGGTGCGCAACATCCCCAACTACGCCGCCGCCCAGATCATCCAGGAAGAGCTGAAGGTGGACGCCGTTTCGGTGGTGCGCCGCAAGATGGCCGATGGCGTGTTGTTCATCGATGTGACGTGGCGCGGCACCGCCGACGATTTCTGCGCCGCCGTCGACGGTCGCAAGGTCAACAAGGAGCGCAACAAGCTCGCGGTCACCTCGGCCGAAGGCAAGGACGTGGTACTGGAAGTGAAGTGACGCCGAGGGCCTCGGAAGCGCGGGGCCGGACGCGGCATGGAACACGAAGGCGATCGCACCGTTGGTGCGGTCGCCTTTTTTGTGGTGCCGTGGTACAATCGATCCCAGTCCGATTGCTGCCTCTGGAGGCTCAGGTATGTCCGTCTTCGCCAAACTCGCTGCTTTGCCCATGATCGTCGCCGCCTGTGATCCCGGCCCCGTCAACGCCGTGAAGGGGTTCTACCGGGCGGTCGCCTCCGACAAGTTCATCACCGCCGCGGAGCATCTCCCCAAGGATGTGCGCGACCGGGGCGAAGCCTTCCTGGATCCCAAGCTCGCGTTCCAGCGCGACGAGATCTCCCGCTGCGGAGGCCTCAAGTCCCTGGACATCAAGCTGACGAAGCCCGAAGGCCAGGATTCCCTGCGCACCGGGTCGGTGGTCCTGAGCTTCAACGGGGCCTGCGATCCCCGCGAAGACATCCTGACGGTGGCGCGCGACGAACGTGGCTGGAGACTGCAACTGCCCTGGTGGTGAGCGAGTCCGTCCCGATGGTCGAGCCCCGACCGGTGGCCTGTCGAGACCGGCGCGGTGGGTCTCGACGGGCTCGACCAACGGGCTGGCAGGACCACCGGAGATCCGCTCCCACCGGACAGCGACCAACAGGCACCGGCCCGTCTCCTGGAGGGGTTATCTTGGGCTCCATGTCCTTCTCCCTCGGAGCGGCAGTGGCCGCACGCACGCGTCAAGTCGGCAACAACGTCTGCTTCGGGCTCGATCCGGTCCTGAACCGGCTTCCCCTGGAGGGCCAGCCCCACGAAACCGTCGAGCGCTTCGGCTTGGGTTTCCTCGAGGCCTGCCTCAAACGCGGCGTGTTGCCCGCGGCGCTCAAACCCAACGCGGCCTACTACGAAAACCTCGGCCCTCTGGCGGTCGCCTCGCTGGAGCGCGTGTGTCGTGCCTGGGCCGAAGCCGGGGTGCATGTGGTCCTGGACGCCAAGCGCGGCGACATCGGTCGGTCCTCGGGCTGTTATGCCGAGGCTGCTTTCGGACCCTTCCACGCCAGCTCGGTCACGGTTGCCCCCTACATGGGCCGCGATTCCGTCGAACCGTTCCTGGAAACCCCGGACAAAGGCGCATTCCTTCTGTTGCGCACCTCCAATCCGGGAGCGCGCGACTTCCAGGATCTGGTGATCGAAGGCAAACCCCTCTACTTGCACGTGGCCGAAACGGCTTTGGGCTGGAAGGGTTCCGAGAAGCTGGGTTTTGTCGTGGGGGCCACCGCCCCTGGTGAGTTGGAGACCATCGCCGGCTGGTTCGCCGCGCGTGGATCCAATGCGCCCTTCCTGATTCCGGGCGTGAGCGTGCCAGGTGTGAAGGGCGGCCAAGGCGGCGGCATCGACGAGGTGGTCCGACGCCTGCGCGCTGGCGGACTGGATCCGTGGGGGCACTTGGTGAACGCGAGCTCGGGTCTGAACTTCGCTTGGGAGCGCGACGGCGACAAGTCGCGCTGGGCCGAGGCGGGCGCCGAGGCGTTGGAGCAGTTGGCGGGCGCCGCAGCTCTCTGACGCGCGCCGGCGCGGAAGAGCGTCGAGCCCGCAGGTCGATCCCGGTGGTCGAGGCTCTCGACCACCGGATATCGGATCTCAGGGGCGGATCACGGTCCCGCTCCAGAGGCTTTGGCCGTCCTGTCGCACATTCACGATCCAGGCGCCTCGGGTCAGCGGCGACAGGTCGGCGCGGCCTTCATGGACGTGCAGACGGGTGGTGCGCCCGCGCAGGTCGGTGGCGGTCACGGACCCCGTTGCGACGACACCCAGCTCCAGATGGTCTCCGACCACCTTTAGGTCGTGGTGGACTCGGGCTTCGGTGGATACGGGGGTGATGGCACCCACCAGGGTGATGTCGGGTTTGGGGGCCTTGTCCACACCGGCGCCCAGCCAGAAGCCCAGGTGTGGAGGCTGGTTGTAGGCGACGTTCTGCCAGGCGATGCCGGCCCGGTAGATGGGGTCGTGCATGAGGGTGTACAGGCGGTGCGTGGTGGGGATCGTGGTCGTGTAGAGGAGCAGCGCCGAATTGTCGTTTTGGCGCAGGATCAGTTCTTCGCGCCAGTCGCCGAAGAGATCGGCCGACAACACGGGGTTGGACTTGGTCGTGTTGTTGGTCCAGCCCACGTACGGTCCGTACCGGTCGTCGGTGCTCACCAGTCGTCCGTTCTTCCAACTGTCGATCTTCAAGGGGCTGGGGGTGGTGCCGATGGCGTCCAGGAGTTCGTCCTGGAGGTCGCCGTCCCAGTAGATACGGAAATTGACGCTGGGCTTGCTGGTGGAGAGCTGCGTGCCGGTGGCCGAATAGAGATTGGCGGCCGACGACCACATCTCGTGGCCGGGTGTGGCAGGGTCGATGTCGGCGGCCAGGCCGCGGCCGTTGTCGGTTCCTGTCAGGGTGCCCCAGATGATCTTGCCGGTCCTGGCTTCGTGCAGTTCGTACCCGTAGGCGGATCCGGTTTCCTCGTGGACTTCCCAGACCTCCAGCCCCGGGTGGTTGGGATCCAGATCGCCCAGGTGCATGGCGTCGCCGTGTCCCAGGCCGGTGCGGTACATGAACTTGCCGTCGTGGTCGATCGCGCAGGAGCCCTGCAGGATCTCGTCCTTGCCGTCGGAATCGACGTCGCCCACGGACAGATTGTGGTTGCCCTGGCCGTAGCATTCGGCACCCGAGGTGGGAGCGTTGTAGTACCAGCGCTGGGTGAGGGCGGTTCCGTTCCAGTCCCAGGCCGCCAGGGCCATGCGACCGTAATAGCCGCGCTGCATCACGGCGCTGGGCTTGACGCCATCCAGCCAGGCGGCGGCGGCCAGGAAACGATCCACACGGTTGGTGGTTTCGGTGGATTTGCCCCAGCCGTTGGCGGGGTCGCGTCCGGGGTTGTAGGCCACCGTGGCCAGCTCCTTGCCGTCGGTGCCGCGGAAGATGGTGAGGTATTCCGCTCCGGAGGTGACGAAACCCGAGCCATCGCGGAAGTCGGAGGCGTCGTTGTCGGAAGCGGCAGGACCCTTCGAAAGGAATGCCCCGGTGCCGTCCTTGGTGCCGGGAGCGGTCTTGACGATCATCTCGGCCTTGCCGTCGCCATCGAAGTCGGCGACGACGAACTGCGTGTAATGGGCGCCGGCGCGGATGTTCTTGCCGAGGTCAACGCGCCAGAGGCGTTTGCCCTCGAGGGTCATGCCGTCGAGGTACACGTTGCCGGTGTAGCCCGACTGCGAGTTGTCCTTGGAATTGGAGGGATCCCACTTCAGGACCAGGTCCCACTTGCCGTCGCCATCGAGGTCGCCGGCGCTCCCGTCGTTGGGGGAGTAGGTGTAGGCTTCACCCGATGGGGTGGTGTCAGCGGCCGGAATGCTCAGGGGTACGCGTTTGGTCAGCTCCGCCCACGGAAGGGTTTCAGGAGACAATGCGACCTCCTGACCGCCGATCACCGTCTTGACCACGTATTTGCTGGTGGCGGTGCCCGACGCGTCCTGGTAGTTGGTGGCGCCGGTGATCACGCTGGCATTGAGCTTGACTCCATCGCGGTAGAGGTTGAACCCGGTGGCGGCGGTTTCGGTGCCCAGAACGCGCCAAGAGACGAATACGCCGCTGGCGACCTTCACGGCGACCACTCCCCGATCGAGGTTCTCGAGCTGGCGAGCGGCGAAGGCGGGGAGGGCCCCCAAGGCGACCAGGCCGGCCAAAGCGGCGGATCGAGTGCGGTGCGTGTCCATGCGTGTACCCCTATCGGTGCGACGAACCGGAATGGGCAGCGCGTGGCGGATGCCCCCCGGGTGTGTCGTAAGAGGATAGACGAAGATGGGCGCGGGAAGTTGCGGTTGCCCTCACAACCTGTTGAACGTGCTTCAACACGGAAAAACCCCGCTCCGCAGGACATGCGGGCGGGGAGGGAAGGCCCCACTGCTTCGCGATGCGGGATCAGGGGCGCACGAAGGTGCCTCGGTGGTGGGCGCCGGAGGCATCGCGCAAGTCCAGCACCCACATGCCGGAGTTCAGGCTCCGCAAGTCGAGGGTGTTGCCCACTTGGGTCAGGTGGTGGGTACGCCCGTTGGGAGCCGTCGCTACGGCCTCCAGGCCGATGCCCAGGCCCAGAGCCTCCAGGTCGATCAGGTCGCCAGAGATCCGGAACGCGGCCCGTGGGGGCAAGGAGACGGACACGGGGGGAGTGGGAGCGCCCACCAGAACGATGTCGGGTTTGGGGGCCTTGTCGATGCCGGCACCCAGCCAGAAGCCCAGGTGCGGAGGCTGGTTGTACGCGGCGTTCTGCCAGCTCATGGCCAGCCGGTAGACGGGGTCGTGGGCCAGGGTGTAGAGGCGATGGGGGGTGGACGTGGTGGTGGTGTGCAGGTACAGGTTGGCGTCGTCGTGCAGGATCACTTCTTCACGCCAGTCGCCCAGGATGTCGCCGCTGAAGTTGGGGGTGGACTTGGTCCCGTTGCAGGAGGCCCCCGTGAGGGTGATCAGGCGCGTGGTGCCGTTGCCGGTCCATTTGTCGAGCCTGGTGCCGTCCAGGAGTTCGTCCTGCAGGTCGCCGTCCCAGTAGATGCGGAAGTTCACGCTGGGTTTGGCGGTCGACAGTTGTTTGCCCTTGCAGGAGTAGATGCCCGCACCGGCGGACGACCACATCTCGTGTCCGGGGCTGGCGGCGTCGATGTCGCCGGACATGCCGCGCCCGTTGTCGGAGTCGTAGTTGGTGCCCCAGAGGATCTTGCCGGTCCGGGCGTCGTGCAACTCGTGTCCGTAGGCCACCCCCGCGTCTTCGTGGACTTCCCAGACTTCCAGGCCCGCGTTGTCGGGATCGAGGTCGCCGAAGTGGATGGCGTCGCCGTGGCCCAGGCCCGTGGTGTACATGCCCTTGCCGTCGTGGTCGATGGCCGCCGCGCCCTGGACGATCTCGTCGATCCCGTCGCCGTCGATGTCGCCGGCCGAAAGGTTGTGGTTGCCCTGGCCCCGATAGGAAGCATTGTTGTCGAAGGCCCAGCGCTGCGAAAGCGTGGTGCCGTTCCAGTCGTAGGCGGTCAGGGCCATGCGGGTGTAGTAGCCGCGCTGGAAGACCATACTGGGCTTCTTCCCATCCAGGTAGGCGTTGGTCGCCAGAAAGCGATCCACGCGGTTGCCGTAACCGTCGCCCCAGCCGCTGACGGTGCCGCGGGCGGGTGTGTAATTGGCGGTGGCCATCTCCTTGCCGGTGAGACCGTTGAAGATCGTGACGTATTCGGGTCCGGTGAGGATGTACCCGCCGGTGGTGCGGTAGTCGGAGGCGTCGTTGTCGGAGGCGGCCGGGCCCTTCGAGAGGTAGGTGCCCGAGCCGTCCTTGGTGCCCGGTGCGGTCTTGCACGCCACCTCGCCTTTGCCGTCGCCGTCGTAGTCACCGGCCAGGACCTGCGTGTAGTGCGCACCGGCGCGGATGTTCACTCCCAGGTCGATGCGCCACAGACGTTTTCCGTCCAGCTCGTAGGCGTCCAGGAACACCTTGCCCGTGTAGCCGGACTGGGAGTTGTCCTTGGCGTTGGAGGGGTCCCACTTCACGAGGAATTCCCACTGGCCGTCACCGTCCAGATCGGAGATGGTCATGTCGGAGGGAGTGTAGGTGGCAGTGGTGCCATCGGGCATGGTCGTCGCCGCGGGACGCTGCAGGGGGATCTTCAGGACCTGGCTGGCCCAGGTGGTCGCGGCTCCGCCCACGGCCTGTTCCGCTCCGTTCAGCACGGGGCGCACCGTGTAGGTGGAGGTGCCCGTGCCGGTGGCGTCCACCAGGTTGGTGGCGCCGGTGATCGGGGCGGTGTTGATCTTGGTGGTGCCGCGGTAGAGGTTGAATGCCAGCCCGGCAGGATCGGTGCCCAACACGCGCCACGAGACGAAGACGCCTCCCGTGACCTTCACGGCCACCAGGCCGCGATCGAGGGATTCCATCTGGCGGGCGGCGTCCGCCGGGGAGACAGCAAGGGAAACGACCGCCAATGCGATGGCGGTCCGCAGGAGTCTGCAGTCCATGACCTGACCTTTGGTGAGAGGGCGAGCGAGGAAGCGGCACGAGGGGTGCCGGACCACTGGGAATGACGATACCGGCGAAACCCGCCCAGGGGGGAGGCG
>JACCEE010813152.1_pt1 | contig 10054 bp, 15 predicted proteins | sample 7449931 | NCBI WGS metagenome assembly JACCEE01 (sample SAMN15323457, study PRJNA562643) | freshwater metagenome | isolation source: river surface water | place: USA:Blue River Watershed | collected 2017-08-19
ACCGCATCGTGTTCCATAACGCGAAATTTGATATTGATGTCGCTGTAACCCACATGGGTATGGAGACACCGCCGTGGTCAAAAGTTCACGACACGATGTTACTCCTTTTTCTCGACAATCCGAATGAACGCGAGTTAGGGTTGAAGAAAAGCAGTGAACGGTTACTCAATATGCCCCCTGATGAGCAGGATGCAGTTGCTGACTGGTTGATTGAAAACCCGCCGTTCAAAGGGGTTAAAATCAGCCGCGCAAAGAAATCCAAAAACTTTGCGGGAAAGTACACCGCCTACGCCCCTGCTGAGTTGGTGGGTGAATATGCTAAGGGGGACGTGGTACGCACTGAGGCACTTTTTAACTTATTATACCCAAGAATGAATGAGTTAGAGATGACCAAGGCGTATGAAAGAGAAGTTGAGTTGATGCTCAATTTGCTCGAAATGGAGCGGCGCGGCGTGCAAGTAGACTTGCCCCGCCTTAGAAGTGACGTTGCCCTGTACTCAGAGTGGCTAGACAAAATCACCGCATGGGTTCAACAGCGTCTCAATGCACCCACGCTTAATGTTGACTCCGATGCAGCCCTAGCCACTGCGATGCTTGCGGCGGGCGTGGCGGATGCAGAACTCCTAGGCACAACGCCCACGGGTAAAGTCTCCACCAACAAAGCGGCAATTTCACGGGGCGTAACGGACAAGCTACTGGTCTCAGTGCTTAAGTACCGTGCGCAACTTTCAACATGCCTAGGAACTTTCATGCGCCCGTGGTTAAAAACCGCCGAGCAATCGGGTGGGTTGATTTACACAACGTGGTATCAAACCAAGTCCAACGAGGTTAAACTCTCAGGGACGCGCACGGGGCGACTTTCATCAAGCCCGAATTTCCAAAACATGCCCAAACAGTTCGCCCCTTTGTTTGAGCACGAACAAGAGGGGTTACCCACACACCCTTTTGACAGCATCCCGCCCTCCTTACCTTTAATTCGGGGTTACGTAATCCCGTACCACGGACAGGTGCTAATTGACCGTGACTATGCGCAACAAGAGCCTCGCATCCTCGCCCACTTTGGTGACGGTGAATTGATGCAGCACTACAACAGTGATCCGTGGCTTGACCTTTATGTTGAGGCAACTGCAATTCTTTGCGAAAAACAAGGTCTTACCTACAGGCGTAAAGAAGTGAAAATCGTGGTGCTGGGGCTTATTTATGGGAAGGGGGTGAAGTTACTGGCAAGCGAGTTGGAGGCTTCCCTCGCAGAAGCCCAACAACTTAAAGAGCTAATTTTGAACCAGTTTCCCGAGCTGAGAGCCCTCACAAAATTGATGAAACAGCGAGAACGTTCCGACTTACCTATACGCACATGGGGTGGGAGACTCTACTATTGCGAAAAAGCAGTTATTATAAAGGGTAAGCTTGTATCGTTTGGCTACAAGCTGGTAAACACCCTGATTCAAGGGAGTGCGGCGGACTGCATTAAGGAGGCTATTAACCGCGTACATCGTTACATTCATGCCCACATGCGCGATTGGTATGTGATTTTGAACGTACATGACGAAATTGTCATGAGTGTTCCTCTCCATGAGGCAGTTGAGGCTATGGAGATTCTAAGGCAGTGTATGGAAGGGATTGAGTTCGATGTCCCCATGTTATCTGAGGGGTCTATGTCTAGTACGACATGGGCACAACTAATTGATTATGACAAAAAAGGTGTATTATGTCGGACAGTGTAAACAGTTTATCTACCCAAATTACTAACCTCTTTATCCTGCGGAACACCTCACAAAGTGACGCAATTAGAACGCTTGCGGCTGCACTGGTTGAAGAAGCGGAATACCCAGAGGACGGCACAAGCACGAAAAGCGTACTTGATGAATTCCGCATTGAAGTCAATCGCTTAATCAAAGAGAAGGGGCTAGAAAATGCAAAGTGACTATAAAGTGGCAGGGTTGGGCGACGCTCGCTTGACCAAGAGACAGCTATATTACTTGAGTGAATTGCGAGACCTCCTTATCACGTGCGAAAGTGAGGGTATCGCAGTGACAGCAAGTTTTGTACCAAAAAACCCTACCCTATCCATCCCCATAGAATTGGAGATTGTACCAAATGACTAAACAATACCCTGCACCCGCCGCGTGGAGTGCCAGCGCACTTTCGTTGCACACGCAATGTCCACTGAAATTCCGATTTTCAAAAATTGATAAAATCCCCGAACCACAAGCCCCCGCCTTAGCCCGTGGGATTCAAATCCACAAGATGTGTGAGGACTATATCAACGGGATTATCACGGACTGCCCGACAGAGCTTAGGCACTTTGAGAAAGAATTGAACTGGTTGCAGTATGACAAAGATGCCTACCCAAAGTGCGTAGTTGTTGAGGCGGAGTGGGCATTCCGCAAGGATTGGTCAACTACCACATGGTTTGCCAAAGATGTATGGGTACGCGCTAAGCTCGATGTGGTGGTGCTTAACCCATATACAGACACTGCAACGGTGATTGACTGGAAAACAGGGAAGTTCAACCTTGAGTACAAAGTTGAAGAATATATGGAGCAGCTTGAACTCTACGCCTTGACTACAATGCTCATGTATCCCGAATTACAAGAGGTCACACCCGTGTTGGGCTTTGTGGACTACGGGATTAAGTACCCTGATGTGCCGCGCCCCTCCTTTACCCGTGGCGACATTCCGAATTTGAAGCTCAAATGGGAGGAGAAATCAGCCCGAATGATGTCTGACACGATTTACCCCGCAAAACCTAACAAACTGTGCGGTTGGTGTCATTATCGCGCTTCAAACAAGGCTAACGGCGGGGGTCAATGTGACTTCGGCTAACCCTTTGGAGCGTGACATTGAAAAGGCTGTGGTGCGTAAGGCATTGATGCTTTACGGCGTGCAGAGTTCAAAGCTCACGTCACCTGCGAACAACGGGCTGCCTGACCGCATTTTTTGGATCAAAGGTGGAAAGCCCCTCCTTATCGAGTTCAAACGAAAAGGTCAGCTACCCCGCCCAAACCAGCAGCATGTCATTGAAATGCTGAGAAAAGAAGGCTACGCGGTGGAAGTGCACGACAATGTAACCACCGCCCTAGCGTCAATCGCCCTCCATGCGGGCGTAGGAGGTAACCATGATTGATGATGAAATGACTTCGCATTTATCCCGTGGTGGTAAGTAACTACCGTTCCGATGAACGGTAGTGTACAAAGCGATAAATAGTAGTATAATTACTTACAACAAAGCAGCTAACCGCGTAAGACTTTGTTTAAAAAGCTTAGGAGCACACAACATGAAAATTTTAGAAATTACATGGGAACACGGTAATGATTTTCGCGCGGATATAGTTTGCGAGCACTGCGGGCATATTGGTAAATTAACCAGCGGGTATCGTGATGGTCACTACTTTGCTAACGTAATCCCCGCCATGCACTGCAAAGAGTGCGGCAAAAACCGCGCGGGGGAAACAGAGCACGCCGACCCTAAAGTGCCACCCTGCTCTGTATAACATTCAATTCAACAGAGCAGCAAAGGGCGTAAGACTCTGTTAGTAGCCCCCAAAGCTTAGGAGCACAAAAATGGTGCAGTATGACAAAGATTTAGACCTATCCACAGGGCTTGTGACTGTCGGGAAGGATGCGGACATCAATGAGTTTGGCGTTAAGGTGATTAATAAGTGCTTGTTACTGAGCGCAAATTTGTGCAAGCACCACGTCTCTCATGGGGTTGTGATTAATAACATCACCTCAAAAGGCGCGAATGTTAAAGTGTCGTGGGGGTTACTACCCGATAACCGTACTAAGCACACTATGCACTTGTCTATCACCCCACACAACACTGATTTTGATGCTGTGGTATTCGCTTGTGTGGTCAACCTTCCATGAAATATTACATTCCAGTTTTAGAGTACGCGGACGGTTCTGTCGAAGTATTCACGGGTAAATTCGGTGGTATCCGACTTCCAAATACGGAGCAAGTAAAGCTGTACGTTGCAGACACAACTAACCCATGCTGGGAATGTGTATCCCCCGAGGTTGCTTTGATGCGAGCCAGTGATAAGACCCAAAACACACTACATCACGACAACACAGACGTGCGCACAGCCACCCCTGCGTACATAGCCCAGTAACTTTCAACAAGGTGGCAGTGACCTGCCACCTTAGAGGATTTGAAATAATGAGCCAAAATATACAATTACAGCGTGCTATGCAGCAAGCTGCGCTCGCCCACCTGATGGCAGGTGATTACCCACAATCGGACATCGACAGCGTGGCGAACGTCCACGAAGAGGAGCTGCTTTACATCGCGGCGGATGCAGGCGAAAACGGGATTGAGTACCGAATTACCATATCTGACGCTAAATACACCCGCGCCACGATGTTTAAAATCCCACTTAAGGGGAATTCAGATCGTTTGGTGAACTTCGCTAAGCGTTTAGATGAAATTCGACAAGCGCATGCGGACGAAATCCCTCAGCTTATTGAAACTGCACTTAAGGAGTATTTAGCATGAGTAAGTGCCCAGTTTGTAGGTACGACATGCAAGAAAACGACAGTCAGTGTCTGTGTTGCGAAATTAAGGAGATGCTGAAATGGGCGATGATTAAAGGAGCTACCGCATACGTGCAAAGCACCCCACATCATCAAATCGAGATTGATATTATTCGCAATCTCAAGGCAAGTGACACACTGTATATGCGTGAGGTTTGCGATGGCGCAGAGTGGGTCTGGGAACTGCATGCAAACTGCCCTGACTACTTAGAGAGTTTGGATTTACGACTCACTCTGTACAAGGATAACCCCAAAGCAGCAATACTGTGGAGTTTATACAGGGTGGTAGACGGTTTCAAGGGGTACTGGCTGAGTCAATTACACCACGAGTATCTTTTAAGTCGGATTTTTGAACGCTTAGAGATGCAGCCAAAGCTGGTTACCATACCCTCAGAAATGCCGATAAAAGAGGTGGTGGAATTGATACTCAACACGTACATCAAGGAGTATTTAGCATGAGTGAGGTATGGCAACCACACCCCAAACAGCGAGAAGCCCTAGACTTTCTGTTACGCCGCAACTACGCGGGGCTTCTCCTTGACCCGGGCTGCGGCAAGACAAGCATCTCCCTTGAAGCCCTCCGAATTCTTAAGGTGGCGGGGCAAATTAAAAAAGTGCTACTTATCGCCCCCCTCCTTGTGTGCCAAGACGTATGGGGGAGCGAGATTGATAAATGGTCTCAATTCAATCACCTGCGTTATGGATTGATGCACGGGAAGGATAAAAATGAAGTGCTGAAAGGGGATTATGACATCTACGCCGTGAACTTTGAAGGGCTAGACTGGCTCATGCAGCTAGATGCACATTCAAAAATACCGAACCTTGCCAAGTTCAAAGCTTTGGGCTTCGATGCGCTGATTGTGGATGAGCTTTCGCGGTTCAAGCATGTTGATACCAAACGCTTCAAAATGTTCAAGCACCTCCTTAAAAGCTTCAATATTCGCTGGGGTCTGACAGGCAGCCCCGCCTCACGGAACTTAGAGGATTTATTCGGGGAGTGTTACACCCTTGATGAGGGCGCAACGCTGGGACGTTTCATCACCCACTACCGTTCTCAGTTCTTTGTCCCTGACCCCAGCGGGTTTGGTTACAAAGTTCGACATGGGGCAGAGCCTGAGATTTACAAGAAAATCAGCCCCTTAATGCTACGCATGGCAGCTGAGGATGTTATCCCAGACATGCCTTTAGTGCAGTTCAATGACCTATTTATTGACCTTCCACCCAAAGCCCGTGAGATTTACGAGGCTTTAGAAGATGACTTGATTGCAAAGTTTGAAGACAAAACTGTGGTAGCAACTAACGCCGCCGTGGCGATGTCGAAGTGCTGCCAAGTGGCGAACGGGTCGATTTATCTTGACCCAGAATACACAGAGTTGGGGCTAAAAAGTAACGGGCGGGAATGGGTGCAACTGCACACTGCGAAACTTGACAGGCTTGAGTTGCTAGTCGATGAGCTGCAAGGGCAACCGCTTTTCGTGGCGCATTACTTCAAACACGATTTAGACGCGCTTAAAACACGATTCCCGAAAGCGCACTGTTTAGGGGGTGGCATGTCAACAGAGGACGTGCGAAAAACCACACTGGCGTGGAACAAGGGAGAAATTCCCCTCCTTTTCGCGAACCCTGCGAGTGTTGCCCACGGGCTTAACCTTCAGTACGGCGGGCATCATGTGGCATTTTTCAGCATGGTGTGGGACTTCGAGCTTTACGACCAGTTCATTCGCCGCGTGCGCCGTCAAGGCAGCCGCAGCGAAGTGGTGTATGTGCATCACATCCTAGCCCGTAAGACGGTAGATTTGCTAATGCTTAAAGCATTGAAGTCTAAGGACAAGGTTCAACAAGAGCTGTTCAAAGGGTTAAAAGAGTTGCAGGAAAAGCGAAAAAGCGTTTGCAACGTGGCGAAAATGTGGTAGACTTTCCTTAGTGGGTTAATAAGCCCGTACTCTGTGTCAATCTTGGCAGAATCTCACAGATACGGGTTAAATTTTAATACCTCCGAAATTCCTATGGTCAGTAGATTAACGCATGGTGCTCCTACACCACTTAAAGCCCCGCCTAAAAACGGGGCTTATTTTTTGTCACTACCGTTTATCGGATTGTACTGGACGGGAGGATAATTAGGAGTATAATTACTTTCAACAGAGCAGATAACCCGTAAGACTCTGTTTCAAAGCTTAGGAGCACACATCATGGCAAGATTCGTAAAATTTGACACCGCTAACCGCACTGTGACCTTCCCCGTGAAGAGCATTACCAGCATTGAAATGACCCCTATCACAATCCCAGCGGGCTACAGAGAAGACTATGCAGACCCACAAAGTGCGTGGATTCCCGAGGATGGCGAAATGGCAGCGGTGAATGTGACGATTAACATCGTAGGCAACACACCCCTTAAGTTTCGGGTTGATTCTTATCTGGCAGAAGCTTTTGAGGGTTGGGTCACTAAGCAACACGCTGATAACGATTATGGGCAAACAATCAAAAAAGAAAAAGTGTTCCCCATTAACGAATGCGATTTTATCTAGGGGCACACATCGTGAGCATCATAATCAGTAGCGTCACGTGCAATAAGTGGAGGCAAGAGTTGGAGGGCGCAGTGCAACACCTTGCGAAGGAGAATGTGCACTTGACTGAACAGCTTCGTGGGGTGGGTGTTGTGTCCCCTACAGAGTAGACTATTCGTGGCGCGGGGCGTAAAGCCCCAACAAAGGAGTATTTTTTATGGAAAATAAAGGCAGTTACGTCGTAAAGGGCAGTGAAGGGGAGTCCTACCGTTTTCTGCGTTTGGGGGAGATAGATGGGCAGCCATTTTTACTTGTTTTGTTTAACAATAAAGAGGCTGTGCGTGTTTTCAAACAAGAGGTACAAGACAGTTTTGTGGATCGGGTGGAGGAGGCATTCACGGAATTGACAAGACGTTTATCTTCTCGTGGGCACGACCCCTTAGCAGTTCTTAATTTTTTTAATCGGGTCGTATTTTGTATGTTGGCAGAGGGTCACGACACGGGTATTTTGCCAGAGCGTGTATTTTCCGAACTGTTAGAGTCTATTCTGAGAGTGTTGAAGAAATTCAATTCTGGGAAAAATCATTTTCAGCAACGTGTTGGGAAGTTGTTTGAGACCATGTGCACCGGTGGGTTCTTTGGCGTACATGAGATAGGGAAGGTGGATTTTAAAGAAACTTTTACCTTGCCCTTGGAAAAAGAAGAGATACAATTGCTAAAAGCAATTGCGCGGGATTTCCCTACGTGAAAAACGTCTAGTCGCCAAGAAGGAAAAGCGAAGTAAGGTGTAACCCCTCACTTAACATCCCGCATCGTGCATAAGTGATAAGAGTACCACACACCCAGCCCTGTTACATACCACTGTAGCAGGGCTTCATACTTTCCACCCACCATAATTCGCCCCAGCTCATCTAAAGCGGTCACCAGCAGCAGTCCGCCGATAGCAAAGCGCATTGAATACCTCCATGTGCGGTTAGCACGATTCAACCCCTCATGATGCCGTGAATACCATTTATCCCGTTTCACAGCCCCTATCACAAGCATACAGCCTGACAATACGTTCAGTGCTAACAGCAACACATTACTTATCATCTTCATTTCCCTTGATATTTTTTTCAATATAATCATCCGCCACCCGCCGCACGCGCTTGTCAACCCGTGTAACAAGGTACTCCATAAGGGTTAAGTAGCGAGAGGAGAACACGGAGGCGATTGATACCAGTGTGAAAATAATGAGATTTGGTATGCCTGAGATTTCATCTAAGATAAATCCCGTAAGCACCCCCGTCAAAACGGCTAAAACCACAGAGGTTAAGGCGTGTTGTGGTGGCTGCCCTTTGGAAATCTGCCAGACGGCGTTCAACACCCCACCCATCACGGATATAGTGAATATTTTCAAGATTTTATCCAACCCTGAGTTGTTTAAATCCACCCTAAACCTCCAATTCTGAATAAGGGAGAGAGACCGATTTGAACAGGATGCGCCCTTGTTGCACCACGACTCTGTCCCCTTCCTGATATGTGCCATTCCCTGCACACTTCATCGTACCCCCCCCAACTAATTGAATATAATACACATCATCCTGCTTAGTCACAATGTCCCCTACCACTTGCGGTAAGGGGGCGAGCAGCTTTGTAAATTCCGCCCATAGGTTAGCCATAAAAACGCTCCAATTCGTTTGCTTGCAGCACTTTAATTCCGCCGTCCTTGTCTCTCGAAACGTTCAAAGAAGTGCTCGAAACCAACCCGCGCCACGCGCCGCTGCCTTCTCTAGTCACTTCAATGAGTTCATTCGGGTAAATCACGCCCACGTCACTGAGCAACGGCATTTCAAGCGTTTCAATGGCTTGCTTGCCACCCGCCGCCAAGATTGACATACCTTTGACCCGTGCCACGCCTGTTGAAGTGATTAACGGGCTAGAGAACAACGGGGCTGAGATGTCGCCCGCAGTGCCAGCACGTTTCACCAAACACTGCACACCTACAAGTTCCCCTGTCACAATCACTGAGTTGTGGGGTGGTTTTGAAGTCCAGCGGTGCTTATAAGAGGATACCACGCCCATAGGGAGCTGCTTATCCACTGCAATTCCCCCCCATGCCCACGGCGCGAAGGGGTAAAGCGGTTTGATTAAGAACTTAGCCTGTGAGGGGTGACTGTTGAGATACCCGCCGCCGTCTTCAATGATTTTCTTCATTGCTTTTACGGGGGAGGACTGTTGATAACTGATTGTATTCTCAGGCACTAACCAGCCTAAATCGTCAACCAGGGACCATTCAAGGGTGTAGCCTTGCACCACATCAGGGCGTAGCAATTCATTCTCGCAAAATTGCCGCGTGTAAATCTGAGTCGGTTCTAAGTACGCCCGTTCATGTGCGTAGGGCGTATCTAAAAGGGCAGTGATGCTGCGTCCTTTGATGCTTACTGTACGCTTGCCGAAAGTCTCGACAGTTTCGTAAGATTCAACAAGCGCACGGAAAGCCGTGCCGTTAATGGTCAATTCCACTTCAACAGGCGCATCTTGTGGATCGACTAAACTAAGTTGATTGTAAGGGACAGACGCATCAAACGACCAGCACCAACTTCCTTTATCTGTACTAACTGACGCGCTAAGCAGTTGAATTTCTTGATTATCTGATACTCTGGTTAAATGGACTTCATTCACGACAAAATAAGCCTTACGAATTGGAATGACAACGGGCGGCGTGTGGCAATCAACGCCGAAGTTCAACAGCACTTCATGCGGAGGCATCACCACGTTCTTACAGATAAAATTAATATCAGGGCTAGGTGTGTAGCCCACATGGGGGGGAATTACAGTGATAACAACCTGCCCTGAATTCGGACGTTTCGCCCGTTGCCACGGTAAAAACCACCCAGATTTTAATTTTATTGACGGTTTAAGTTTAGCATAAACCAAACGATTCAGGTGTGTTACGCTCGCCCATGGCACAAGAATTGCGTAGCGCGTAGGGAGAAGTTGAACGTACTGTGTAACCAGTTCTTGACCAGAGA
>JACCEE011177806.1_pt1 | contig 10048 bp, 9 predicted proteins | sample 7449931 | NCBI WGS metagenome assembly JACCEE01 (sample SAMN15323457, study PRJNA562643) | freshwater metagenome | isolation source: river surface water | place: USA:Blue River Watershed | collected 2017-08-19
GGTGCGCCGCGACCCGTTTGCCATGCTGCCCTTCTGCGGCTACAACATGAGCGACTACTTCCAGCACTGGCTGGACGTGGGCGCGCGCCTGCAGGCCGGCGGCCACCGCCTGCCCGCCATGTACTGCGTCAACTGGTTCCGCAAGGACGCGCAAGGCCAGTTTGTGTGGCCGGGCTACGGCGAGAACATGCGCGTGCTCAAGTGGATCGTGGACCGCCTCGAAGGCCGTGTCAGCGGCCAGACCACCCTGTTCGGCATTGCCCCGCAATACAGCGAGATCCACTGGAGCGGCCTGAACTTCAGCGCCGAGCAGTTCGAGCAGGTCACCCGCATCGACCCGGCGGCCTGGCAACAGGAATTTGCCCTGCACGACGAGCACTTTGCCAAGCTGGCCCTGCGCCTGCCCCAGGCCCTGCTGCAAACCCGCGCCGCCCTGGCCGAACGCCTGGGCGCCTGAGCGTTCGGGGCGATCCCGCCGGGCGGGTCGCCCAGGTGCCCCGTGCCGCCGCGGCCGGGGCCTTACACTGGCCGCATGTCCTCCCCTGCCTCCCGCGAGCGCCTGGCCCTGCTGCTGCTGTGGCTGGCGCCGGCCCTGTGGTCGGTCAACTACCTCGTCGCGCGCAGCGCCCCGGGCGTGGTCAGCCCCTATGTGCTGGCCCTGTGCCGCTGGCTCTTGGCCGGCACCCTGCTCGCCCTGATCGCGCGGCGCGAGCTCTGGCAGCACCGCCAGCACCTGCGCCAGCACGCCGGCCAGTACCTGGTGCTGGGTGCTTGCGGCATGATGATTTGCGGCGCCTGGGTCTACGAGGGCGCGCGCACCACCACCGCCATGAACATCGCCCTGATCTACGCCGCCTCGCCGGTGCTGATCACCCTGGGCGCGGTCCTCTGGATGGGCGAGCGCTTTTCATGGCGCCAAGGCCTGGGCGTGCTGATTGCCCTGCTGGGCGTGTTCCATGTGGTGGTCAAGGGCCAGTGGCTGCGCCTGACCGAGGTGAGCTGGGTTGCCGGTGACGGCTGGATTGTGCTGTGCATGATCGCCTGGGCCGCCTACGCCTTGCTGCAAAAGCGCTGGCGCAGCCCGCTGGGCAGCACCGCGCAGCTGGCGGCCATCTGCGCCGGCGGGGTGGTGGCCCTGCTACCAGGGGCGCTTTGGGAATGGATCAGCGGCGCGCAGCCGGCCTGGACCTGGCAGGCCAGTGGCCTGGTGCTGGCCGCCGGCCTGCTGCCCGGCCTGTGCGCCTACTGGGCCTACGGCTTTGCGCAAAAGGTGTTGGGCGCGAGCCGGGTGGCGGCGAGCTTGTACATGGGCCCGCTGTATGGCGGTCTGGCCGCCTGGGTCATGCTGGGCGAGGCGCTGGGCTGGCACCATGTCAGCGGCGCGCTGCTGATCCTGCCCGGGATCTGGCTGGCCTCGCGCGGGCCCAGCGCGCGCCAGGCCTGAGGCCCGGCGCCGCGGCGCCGAAGGTCGGCTTAAGCGCGCTCGCGGGCGAGCGCGTTCTGCACCTCGGCCATCAGGCGCGCATCGGCCTGGGCCATGGCCCACAGGCGTTCATCGGCACGCCGGCGCGCCACGCGCACCGACCAGGCGTCCAGGCCCTGCATCAGGCCTTGCGCCAGCCAACGGGTCACGCCCCGCAAGACCAGCATGGCCAGTGCCGCGACGGCCCACAAGGCCAGCCAGGCGGCCCACTGGTGCGATTGCGCCCAGGCATCCAGCGCCAGATCGGTCGTGGCCACCAGCGCGGCCACCCCGGCGGCCAGCAAGCCGGCCGAGAGCGCCTGCACCGAGGCGCGCACCGGGGTGCGGCGGGCAGCGGTTTGCAAAGATTCGGTCCACATATCGGTTCTCCCTCTCAAGCCCCCCACGGGGCGATCCCCCATAGACTAGGGTTTATCCTAGTGCTTTTCAAGTTTATATTGATGATGGCTATCATTCATCATGGTGATGAATTCCGAGCCCTTGCCCCGTCCGCCCAATTTCCGCACCCTCGACCTGAACCTCTTGCGGGTGTTTGACGAGGTCATGGCCGAGCGCAGCCTGACCCGGGCGGCGCGCCACCTGGCGCTGACCCAGCCGGCGGTGAGCAATGCCTTGCGCCGCCTGCGCCAGACCTTGGGCGACGACCTGCTGCGCCGCCAGGGCCAGGGCCTGGTGCCCACCGCGCGCGCGCTGGCCCTGTGGCCCCAGGTGCGCGAGGCGCTGGCGCAGCTGGAGCACGCGATTGCGCCGGGCGAGTTCGTGCCCGCACTGGCGCAGGAAACCCTGGTGCTGGCCATGGCCGACGCCACCGCCGCCATGCACATGGGCGCGCTGGCCCACTTGCTCGAGACCGAGGCCCCGGGCCTGTCGCTGCGGGTGTTGCCCCTGACCACGCGCGACCCCCGGCCCTGGCTGGCCGACGGCCAGATCGATCTGGCGCTGGGCTACTTCCCGGCCGTCATGGCCGATCTGACGGCGCGGGCGCAAAGCGGCGAGGCGGTGGCCTTCGAGGCGCACCGGCTCTACGCCGGCGAGTATGTGTGCGTGATGCGGCGCGATCACCCGCTGGCGAACGCCCCGCTGACACTGGACGCCTACTGCCAGGCCCGCCACCTGCTGGTGAGCTTCTCGGGCCGGCCCTATGGCTTTGTCGACGAGGCGCTGACCGCCATCGGGCGCCAGCGCCAGGTGGTGATGACGGTCAACCAGTTCTTCACCGCCGGCCAGGTGGTGGTGCGCTCGGACCTGCTCACGGTGCTGCCGCGCCACTTTGTGCCCACCACGGGCATGGCCGATCAGCTGTGCCTGCGCCCGCTGCCGCTGGAGGTGCCGCACCTGCATGTGTCGGCGCTGTGGCATCGGCGCTCACAGCACCAGCGGGCGCACCGCTGGTTGCGCGAGCAGTTGCGCCGCCTGGTGGGCGAGCAGGCCGCCGCGTGAACGTGGGTCTTCGTTACCGATCTTGATGCGGATCAAGCCGGGATGTTCATCGAAGGCGTTACAGTCACGCCATACCCCACACGCATTGAGGAGCGCTCCATGAAGATTTTGTTGGCCGTTGACGGCAGTGCCTACACCAAGAAAATGCTGGCCTACATCACCACCCACGCCGAGACCTTTGGCCCCGACCACGACTACACCCTGCTGACCGTGCAGCCGGCGCTGCCCCCGCGGGCTCGGGCCATGGTGGGCAAGGAGGCGGTGGACACCTACCAGCGCGAAGAAGCCGAAAAAGTGCTGGGCCCGGCCACCAAGTTCCTGCTGCGCCACCAGATCGATGCCAAGACGGTGCACAAGGTCGGGCATGCGGGCGATCTCATTGCCAAAACCGCAGAGGCTGGCAAGTTCGACATGGTGGTGATGGGCTCGCACGGCCACGGCGTGCTGGCCAACCTGGTCATGGGCTCGGTGGCCACGCAGGTCATCGCCCACTGCAAGGTGCCGGTGCTGCTGGTGCGCTGATTGCCCGGCGTCTGGCGCGCGGGCCGGGGCTGGGCTCAGGCCGTGCGCGAGCGCAAACCTTCAAAGCAGGTGCTCATCACGATGTCCAGGATCTGGGCATCGGTGTAGAGCCCGCCCATGCGCAGGAACTCGAGCACCGGGTCGCAGGCGCGCGCAAACAGGGTGTAGAGCACGGCCACCGGCGGCAACTCGCGCGAGATGGCGCCGTCTTGCTGGGCCTGCACAATCCAGGCGCCCAGCTGGTCGCTCACCTGCATCAGGCCGTCCATGTAGTCTTGGCTCGCCATGAGGGTGGCGCGCAGGCTGGAGTTCTGGCTCGGCAAGGAGGGCATCTGGCCCTGCAGCTTGAGCTGCATGGTCCAGCGCGTGACCGCGCGCAGCTTGTCGATGGCGGCCTGCTCGGCCGGCAGGCTGGCAATAAAGGCCTGGGCCCGGCGCATGGCGGTGACCATGGCAGCGCCCGCCAGCTCTTCCTTGCTGATGAAGTGCTTGTACAGGCTGGCCTTGGCAATGCCGACTTCGGCCGCCACCTCATCGACCGTCATCGCCTCGAAGCCTTTTTCCGCCAGCAAGCGGTTGACCGAGGCGATGATCGCCTGCTCGCGTGCTTCGAGCATGCGGGCCTTGAAGGTCTTGCGCGCCGGGGCGGTGGGGTTGGAGGTCATGGACCCGATTGTAGGCACCCAGACCCCGATTTGAACGATCGGGTCGAACCCTGACCTTGGTGTGCGCAGGAGATGCCCCCAGGTCTGGTCCAGAACCTGACGGACCAAGGACCCCCTTCAGGCGGCGCGCTGGGGGCCCGCTTGCCCGCTGGGCACCACCCAACGCGCCTGCGAGCGCAGCACGCTGCCCGGCAAGGCCGGGGCCGGCGTGCCCCGCATATCGGCATGCAAGGCCTGGGGCGTGATGTCGAGGCGGATGTAGCCGCGCTCGTCGCCGCGCGCATGCAAAAGGTCGGGGTTGGCCGCCTGCATGCGCGAGAGCAGCGCGGCGCCCGGCCCGCGCGAGCTGACCGAGGTGCACACCAGCTCGCTGGCCAGCACCGGGCTGGCGGGGTCGTTGGCGCGCCGGCGCAACACAGCAGCAAAGTGCGCGTGCACATCGCCCCCCAGCACCACCACGTCCTTCAGGCGTGCCTCCTCGATCGTGGCCAGCAAGCGGTCGCGCGAGGGCACATAGCCGTCCCAGCCGTCGGTGTAGTGGGTGCGGCCCAGCGGGGTGTCCAGGCCGGCCGAGGCCATCAGGGTTGACTGCCCGATCAGCGACCACTGCGCGCCGCCCTGGCGCAGGCCCTGCGTGAGCCAGGCCTCCTGCGCCTCGCCCAGCAGGCTGCGCGCCGGGTCTTGCACCGCGTCGCACCCCACCACCGGCCGGCCGCCGCCGCGCAGCGGATCGGGGCAGGCATGGTGGTCGCGGTACTGGCGGGTGTCCAGGGTCCAGATCTGCGCCAGGCGCCCCCACAGCAGCTGGTCGTGGATGCGCATCTGGTGCGGCGCCTGCGCCAGCGGTCCCACGCGCACCGGCATGTGCTCAAAGTAGGCCTGGTAGGCCGCGGCGCGGCGGCGCAAAAACACCGCCGGGTCGGTAAAGCGCACATCGCGGTCGTTGGCATAGTCGTTGACCACCTCGTGGTCGTCCCAGGTCATCACCCAGGGATGCGCCGCATGACAGGCCTGCAAATCGGGATCGCTTTTGTACTGCGCGTGCCGATCGCGGTACTCCTCGAGCAGGGTCGGGATGCCCCCCCGGTGGCGGCGCAGCTGGTAGGCCTTGTTGGAGCTCTCGTACAGGTAGTCGCCCACAAACAGCACCAGGTCCAGGTCCTCGGTGGCCATCTCGCGGTGCGCCACATAGTGGCCTTGCTCGAAGTGCTGGCACGAGGCGAGCGCCATGCGCAGCCGCGCCACCGCCTGCCCGGGCGCGGGTGCGGTGCGCGTGCGGCCCACGCGGCTTTGCGCGCTGCCGCACACAAATCGGTACCAGAAGGGGCGCCCAGGGGGCAGGCCCTCGGCCAGCACATGCACGCTGTGCCCGCGGCTGGCGTCGGTGCTCACCGACCATTGGCGCAGGGGCTGGCGCAAGGCCTCGTCGGCAAAGAGCTCGCAGCGCACCGTCAGGGCCTGCTGCGCCAGCGCCGCGTCGTCGGGGCCGATCAGCAAGCGGGTCCAGAGCACCACGCTGCTCGCCTGCGGCTGGCCGCTGGCCACGCCCAGGGCAAACGGGTCCTGGCGCCAGCGTGGCGCGCCCGTCTGGGCCCGGGCCTGCGGCGCCAGGCACCAAGGCGCCAAGGCCCAGGCCAGCGCCTGGCGGTGCAAGGCACGCCGGCTCAGCCGCGCCATCGAATCGCTTGTGATGCCCATCTGGCCATCCTCCCTCAAGAGGTGCCCATGGTAGCGCCGCCGGGCCCCGCTGTCGCCCTTTTCGCAGCCCCGGCCATGCACGGGGTGCACAATGGCCCCAATGAGCACCGCACCGATCCGCAAAGACCACCTGGACGGCACCGCCGTCGCCCTGCTCCTTGTCTGCTGCCTGTTCTGGGGCTTGCAGCAGGTGCTGGTCAAGGCCACCTTGCCCGAGTTGCCGCCGGTGTTCCAGGCGGCGCTGCGCTGCGTGGGGGCCAGCGTGCTCCTGATGCTGTGGTGCCGCTGGCGCGGCATTGCGCTGTGGCAGCGCGACGGCTCGCTGTGGGCAGGCCTGCTGGCCGGCGGTTTGTTCGCGGCCGAGTTTGCCTGCATCTACATGGGCCTGTCGCAAACCAGCGCCTCGCGCTTGACGGTGTTCCTCTACACCTCGCCCTTCTGGGTTGCCGCCCTGGTGCCGCTGTTTGTGCCCACCGAGCGCCTGCGCCCGCTGCAGTGGGCGGGGCTGGCCTGTGCGTTTGTGGCGGTGGCCTTTGCGCTGCGCGAGGGCCTGGGCAGCGGCAGCGCCAGCGGCGACCTGCTCGGCGTGGTGGCCGGCGCCTTCTGGGGCCTGACCACCGTGGCGATTCGTGCCACCGGCCTGACACGCATCTCGGCCGAGAAGCTGCTGTTCTACCAGGTCGGCACCACCGCCCTCACGCTGCCCTGGCTCTCGCTGGGCCTGGGCGAGACCTGGACCTGGTCGTGGAGCGCGTTTGCCTGGGCCTCGGTGCTGCTGCAAACCGTGGTGGGCGCGTTTGCCAGCTACCTGGCCTGGATGTGGATGCTGGGCCGCTACCCGGCCACCCGGATTTCGGCCTTTGTCTTCCTGACCCCGGTGTTCGCCCTGATGTTTGGCGGCCTGTGGCTGGGCGAGGCCATCACCACCCCCTTGCTGATGTCGCTGGCCCTGGTGGCCGTGGGCATCGTGCTGGTCAACCGCAAATAACGTTTGCACAAGGAGCAGTTTTTCATGAGCTATCGCGCCCTTCGCATCACCCGTGACGACAGCGGCTACCGCTGTCAGCTGCAAACCCTGGACGACGCCGACCTGCCCGCAGGCGAGGTGACGGTGCGGGTGGACTACTCGACCCTCAACTACAAGGACGGCCTAGCCATCACCGGCAAAAGCCCGGTGGTGCGCCAGTTCCCGCTCACGCCCGGCATCGATCTGGCCGGCGTGGTCGAGCACAGCGAGGACCCGCGCTGGACCGTGGGCCAGGCGGTGCTGCTCAACGGCTGGGGCGTGGGCGAGACGCACAGCGGCGGCCTGGCCGAGCGGGCGCGCCTGCGCGGAGACTGGCTGCTCGCCATCCCAAGCGCCTTTGACGCGCGCCAGGCCATGGCCATCGGCACCGCCGGCTACACCGCCATGCTGTGCGTGATGGCACTCGAGCGCCACGGCGTGCAGGCCGGCCAGGGCGAGGTGCTGGTGACCGGGGCCAGCGGCGGCGTGGGCAGCGTGGCCGTGGCCTTGCTGGCGCGCCTGGGCCATGTGGTGGTGGCCTCCACCGGCCGCCCGCACGAGGCCGACTACCTGCGCCAGCTGGGCGCGCACGAGGTGATCGATCGCGCCAGCCTGTCGGCCCCGGGCAAGCCCCTGGCCAAGGAGCGCTGGGCCGGCGTGGTCGACAGCGTGGGCAGCCACACCCTGGCCAATGCCTGCGCCAGCACCCGCTATGGCGGCACCGTCGCCGCCTGCGGCCTGGCCCAGGGCATGGACCTGCCGGGCTCGGTCGCGCCCTTCATCTTGCGCGGCGTGACCCTGGCCGGGGTGGACAGCGTGATGGCCCCGCGCGCCCTGCGCGAGCAGGCCTGGGCGCGCCTGGCGCGGGACCTGGACATCGCCAAGCTCGAGGCCATGACGCAAGAGGTCGGCCTGGCCGACGCGCTGAGCCTGGCGCCGCAGCTGCTGGCCGGTCAGGTGCGCGGCCGCGTGGTCGTCAACGTGCGCCGCTGAAGCGGCAGGCCCTGCGCGGGCAGGGCTGGCGCCTGCTGGCAGATAATCGGGGGTTTTGAGCATCGCGGAGCCTCCCCCCATGAGCACCTTCGTCACCACCGGCGCCCGCGCAATTGGTCTGGCCACCGTGGCCGCCGACGGCACCGTTCTTGACACCTGGTACCCGGCCCCCGAGCTGGTCGATGGCCTGAGCGCCAGCGGCAGCACCCGCCTGAGCGAGGCCGAGGCCGTGGCCGCCCTGGGCGCCGATGTGGCCGCCGCGCTGGCCCCCTGTGCGGTGCGGTCGACCACCGTGGTGGCGGTGCGCACCGAGATCAAAAGCCTGGCCGATGCGCCCGCCGACACCCACGACGCCTACCTGCGCCTGCACCTGCTGAGCCACCGCCTGGTGGCACCGCACGGCGCCAATGTGGCCGGCATCTTTGGCCTGCTGGCCAATGTGGCCTGGACCAACCTGGGCCCGTGCGCCATCTCAGAAGTGCCGGCAGCGCGCCTGCGCGCCCGCGCCAGCGGCCGGGTGCTGGAGGTCAAGGGCGTGGACAAGTTCCCGCAAATGACCGACTACGTCATCCCCGCCGGCGTGCGCATCGCCAACGCCGACCGCGTGCGCCTGGGTGCGCACCTGGCCAGTGGCACGACCGTCATGCACGAGGGCTTTTGCAACTTCAACGCTGGCACCCTGGGCGCCAGCATGGTCGAGGGCCGCATCAGCGCCGGGGTGGTGGTGGACGACGCAAGCGACATCGGCGGCGGCGCCTCGATCATGGGCACGCTCTCGGGCGGCGGCAAAGAGGTCATCCGCGTGGGCAAGCGCTGCCTGCTGGGGGCCAATGCCGGTATCGGCATCTCGCTGGGCGACGACTGCGTGGTGGAGGCGGGCTGCTACATCACCGGCGGCAGCCGCGTGCAGCTGCCCGACGGCAGCGTCATCAAGGCCAAGGACCTGTCGGGCAAGAGCAACCTGCTGTTCCGCCGCGACTCGCAGACCGGCGCCCTGCACGCCATCCCCCGCCTCAAGAGCTGGGGCGAGCTCAACGCCGAGCTGCACAAGAACTGAAGCTGCCCCCTCAGCCTGCGCTGCGCGCCAGGTGGGCCTGGGCCAGCGCCTGGTAGAAGGGCAGGCACTCGGGGTTGGCCATGGCCTCCCGGTTGACCACCTTCTCGAGCGGGTGGCCCAGAAACAGCTTTTTGATCGGCAGCTCCTGCTTTTTGCCCGATAGGGTGCGCGGGATGGCCGGGGCCAGAAAGACCTCGTCGGGCACAAAGCGCGGGCTCAGGGCCTCGCGCACGGCCGTCTGCAGCCGCATGCGCAGCGCCGCATCCAGCGCCACCCCGTCGCGCAGCACCACAAACAGCGGCATGTAGCTGGGCTTGCCCAGGTACTCCAGGTCGATGACCATCGAGTCGAGCACCTCGGGCAGGGCCTCGATGGCGCGGTACAGCTCGCTCGTGCCCATGCGCAGGCCGTGGCGGTTGATGGTCGCGTCGCTGCGGCCATAGATCACGCAGCCCTCGCCCTGGCCCTGCGCATCGCCAATGCGCAGCCAGTCGCCGTGGCGCCAGACGCCGCCCATCTCGGGTGGGCCGTCGCCGCCGCCCGGCCGTCGCCCGCGGCCAGCGGGGTACATCTCGAAATAGCTGGCCAGGTAGCGCGCATGGCCCGCGTCGCCCCAAAAATACAAGGGCATGGACGGGATGGGCTGGGTGCAGACCAGCTCGCCCACCTCGCCCTGCACCGGCTCGCCCGCCTCGTTCCAGGCCTCGACGGCGCAGCCCAGCAGTCGGCACTGCATGACACCTGGGGTTTGCGGCAATTCGCGGTGGCCGCCAATGAAGGCGCCGGCAAAGTCGGTGCCGCCCGAGATGTTGCACCACCAGATGGGGCCGCTGTCGGCCGGCGTGCTGCGCGCATCGCCCCAGCGCGCCCAGACCTGCTCGAACTGCGCGCTGCCCCATTGCTGGGTTTCGGGCGACAGCGGTGAGCCGGTGGTGCCCAGGGCCCGCACGCGCGAGAGATCGCCGCAGTCGGCCAGCTCGATGCCGGCCTTCTGGCAGTTGGCGAAAAAGGCTGCGCCCGCGCCGAAGAACGTGACCTTCAAATCGGCCGCCATGCGCCACAGCACCGTCCAATCGGGGCTGTCCTTGCGCCCGGACGGGTTGCCGTCGTAGAGCACGCAGGTGGTGCCCCCCAGCAGGCCCGAGAGCTGCGCGTTCCACATCACCCAGCCGGTGCTGCTGTAC
>JACCEE011222823.1_pt1 | contig 10048 bp, 6 predicted proteins | sample 7449931 | NCBI WGS metagenome assembly JACCEE01 (sample SAMN15323457, study PRJNA562643) | freshwater metagenome | isolation source: river surface water | place: USA:Blue River Watershed | collected 2017-08-19
AAAACTACAAATTTTATAAGGAACTGGTGTATCTTTATTCACTGAAATTACATTTTCATAATCACTCACAATCTCAAATTTACATTTTGTTTTCTTTGTTTTTACTTCATAATATTTATCCAAATGAATCCAACCGGATGGACTGATTTCTTGAATATGAAAGAATCGTAATAATGGTGGTACCATCGATTCATAAATTTTTGTTTTTGTGTTCGCAAAGGTAAATGTTCTTACATTTTTTTTCTCTTTATCATCTGCATCATAGTATAAACTTTTGAGAGCGTGAATAAAACTCATTGTTTTTGCTTTGATAAAGAGAAATTTATGGTATTTTCCACCATCAAAACCATAAAGTGATTTCTTTTTTACAATTTCATAACTTACAATATGTTGTGAAGAACGTTTGATATTATTATTTTCGTGTTTTTTTAGAAAATCAATAAATTCATCACACGTGGTTTGTGTCCACTCAGGAGAAAGACGAACGTAAACAAATGGTAAATAATTTTTTACTAGAATAGAATAGGTATTACGTTTCTCATCAATTCCAAACATTTGAATTTGAAACGAATCGAAAAACTCATTCACCACGAAATCAACCAATTTGCATTCAATCGCCATTTTTAGATATAAGATAAAATATTAAATAGAATTTATGTTCTTTCAATTTTTAATTAATTTTTATTTTATTTTACACTTTAAAATTATAAATATATATTTAATACCATTCTATCCACGAAACAATAGTTCCAGGAAACGCAACACTATAATAATAAGTTGGTAATACAATAAATGAGAATGAATTGCTATGAGAATATAAAGAATTATTTATTAATGTAGTAGTTGGTGTTGATGAAGAATCACATTTTATATTTAATACTTGAGTTCCAGTTGCTGTACAATTTACAACAACCGTAACAAATAATGGTCCATTATTTGTATTTTGATATATAGTTCCTGCTGTTCTAGTTGGTTTAGTTTGATTTTTAACAAATCTTAAAGACGTAGCATTAATTGTTCCATTTACATCTAATGCATAGGATGGTGCTGTATTTTTAATTCCAACATTTCCTGTGTTTGTTATAACGAATGGTACCCCAGTATAGGTTGAACTAGCAATTCCAAACTTATCTGAACCAATTGAGCCTGGATTATTTCCTACTGCCCAAGTTGCACCGCTATTATTTGTGTTTTGATAAAAACCAATGCTACTTTCACCCTCATTTGAATCAGGAGATACTTTTAAAGATCCCCACGCACTACTTGCTCCAGTTATATTTACTACACCATTTACATCTAACGTATATGTTGGATTGGTTTTATTAATTCCTACATTTCCTGCCATTATCGCCATATTGGATGTTTGTTGTGTGCCTGGTGTTGTTGGTTTATAACATATAATTCTTCCATCATAATCAGATTCTGTAACATCACTACAATGAAAATCAATACCAGCCCATTCACCGGATGAATACATTTCTAAATAAGGTGAAATGCCAGTTTCACTACTTGTATTATAAGCAATATGAGTATTTTGACCTCTTAATATATTTATTGTTTTTCTTGGAACACCATAATATATATATGTTGAATCTTGGTCAGTAAATAAACTGACATTTTGAGTTGTATTAATCGCACTAATTTGATTCGGAGTTGATAAATTTTTACTTATTAAAGTTGTATTAATATTCGTTGAACCAATTGTAATATTTCCTCCTGTTCCTTGGTCAGTGAATAAATTAACTGCAGTTGTTTTGCTGTTACTAGAAATATTATTTGGTAAAACTACTTTACTTCCTAAGATAGAAGTATTCGCCGAATTTAATATAATTCCAATATTAGAATTTCCCATATTAATATTACCTCCTGCAGTTTGGTCATTAAACAAATTTACAACACTTACATTTTTATAACTTGATACATTATTACATAAAATACTTCTATTAAATACATCCATTACAACATTTGTATTGGAAGGAGTTGTAGATGGAGTTTCGGTTGTATTCGCTAAGGTATAGGTTGAATCTCTTGTAGTATAAGGCATAATATATGCAACTGGATAAGCATTAAAATTTGCATAAATGATATAAGAAAATCGGTTTGAACCATTTTGTGTAAAAATAACTTGGGATATAGTAGTATTCAGCGAAGTTCCATTAATAGTATAAGTAATATCTACATTTCTATTAGTAGAAGTAAAATCATTTAACATAGTAGCATATATAGTAATTTCATTTCCGCTATTTGAACCTTGTGTCGGAGTTCCACTATTTGCATATTGATTATCTCCCCAAATAATTAATTTTAGTCTAGCGCCTTGCGAACCTGTCCAAACACCTAATCTATACCAACTATTACTAAGAGAAGGACTTATTGAGGTAGTTCCACCAGGAAATTTATAATTTGGTAATCCATTCAAATTTAAATTGTTTCCTTGTATTGTAGTATCAATTGTAGCAGTACCTAAAGTAACAGTTCCTCCTGTGGTTTGATTCGTAAATAAAGTAACTGCGGTTCCAGTATTATTTGTTCCAATGCTACTAGGAAGATACAAATTATTTGCATAAATATTCATATTTCCTTGTCCAGCAACAGCAGAATTTCCTCCTGTAGAAGATATTTTTGTATCATAATTGGAACCAACTGCATTACAAGAATGAAAATCTAAATTTAGTGTATTAGATGTTCCTGAATCTATTTCGAGACGGTTATTATTATTATTAATTGCAAGTTGTGTATTGTTTCCATAAATATTTGCATTTAGAGTAGGAACTGTTTGATTTCCTATATTAATTGAAGTTCCACCATTTTGATAATATCCAAAAGATACATTAGATGCATTATATTTAAAATCTTGAACGTTTGGATATATAAAAGAACGACCAAATGTAAATGTGCCATTTACAGCAATATCTCCTGTAAATACTGAATTTCCATTAAAAGTATTTGTTCCAACAAAATTAATGTTTGTTGTTTCTGAACCAAAATTAAGAGTTTTTGTAAAATTTCCTAATGTTAATAAATTAGTATCAGTAGGACCATAACCATTGACAGAACTGGTATTGATAGAAGAGGTAAGTAAATTATCATTAAACACACCTTTTCTAGAATATAAATTTCCATCAACAACAAGTCGATAAGTCCCTGGAGTATCCATTTAAATAAAGATTAGAATAAATAATAACTTATTTAATTTATTTAATTTATTTAATTTATTTTGTTTTACGTGTTTTTTTGGTTTGTTTAGTTTTTCTAGTTTTTTTAGAATTTTTACTAACAGAAGATTTACCCATAGATTTACTAATAAATTTATTCGCAAATTTTACCATATTAGGAATAGTTCTTTCTTCGTTAAATTTTAAGTGAATTTTTCCATTACGTAAACCCATAATAGTTGGAAATCCTTCAGTATTTTTTCCAGCAACACTATTTGACATCATACTATGCTCTGACATACCTTCTCCATTAATTTCCATAATATGAACGCGTGGATGTGTGCTATGTTTCATTTGTTCCCATTGTGGTCTTAATTGTATACAATGACCGCAACTAGGATGATGAACTAATATAACGCCAGTAAATCCTCTAAGTTTTTTAACAGCATCCGTATATTGAGGTGGTTCTACCTTTTGTACTTTGGGCATAATTATAATATATAATTATATTAAAAATGAAAAAAAATGTTAGAAATATTATTATATATGTATTTGCAATTGTAATGTTTATATGGGGAGCTATTTTTGTAGCAAAACATCCAATTGAAAATAAAAAAGATAGTAAAGAAAATTTCATAAGTAATCATTGTCCAACAATGATGGTAAGAAATGGACAAAATATTTATGTATTTGACCCAAAGAAAGAGAAAATAGCAGGAGTTAACCCTATTAAATTAAATAATTTAGAAGAATATAAATCTTATTTAGAATGGCAAAGAAATGCAAAATCAAATTGTCCTATATTACATTTAGAACATATGAATTCAGCCACAGGCGAAAGTTGTTTTGAAATTAAACCTAATTATATAGACCCAACACACGGAGGATTAGAATATGGTATTGCAGAAAATTCAATGACTAAAAATCCAGAACATAATAATCTAGTCAATCATCCTATTTTTAACCGCGGACAATATCCTGCGTTTGATCCTTATAATCAAACCGAAGGTAATCCTGGGGTATTGACATTGGGATTAATGTAAATTAAATATTCTTTTAAATTTTGAATAATATTTTTTCCTAATTTTCTCTTTTTACCATCCTTTTCATAAGAAAATTGATTTAAACAATCTGGATTTTCATTTAAGTCTGAAATCAAACAATTTAAATGTTTATATTTATCCATCAATACACAAGCAATAACAGAACTAATACCAGGAATTTGACTCAACATATAAATGCAAATATTATCTTTATTAATGTTTTTATTTTTTTGTTTGATAATACTACACTCTTCATAGGTAGCAGTCTCAGCGGTTTCAGGAGGTCCATATTTAATTAAATCACGTTGAATTTTATCAGTAAATTGCATCACAAATAACGCACTTTCTTTTACATTCATTGTATTAATAACAAAAAAACCTTTATTCGTAAAACTATAAATACAACTAATCAATGTTTCTTTTGAAATACTTGAACCTTTATAAGTTGCAATATTTCCTTCAATGAAATAATAAACCCGATAACCTTCTTTCATTGATTCTTTTAAACGAAACGATTGTTCTGTATATCTACCGTCTTTAATGCTTGCTGCTAAATCATTGAGAGTTTTTCTCTCAATTAATATTTTATCAATCTGAATGTCTCCTAAAAATAAATTGGCATACTCAAATGTATTTTTAGGAAATTTCTCTTTTAAATTTTCACACTCAGTAAATAAATCTTTCTCTCTAAAATCTATTTTAATCATTTTATACATTAAAATAGATGAATTAGTCTTTATATTAGTCTGATTATGTTAATTTGTTAATTCTATTAAATAATAAATTTATTTGTAATCAGGACAACATCTTTTAATAAATCTTGGCAATTTACTTACAGACTTTCTTTGAACGTGTTGACTGGTTACACCATTCCATTCATTCGATGGAATAAGACCTGCTTTTTTATTTCCTCCCTCACTACAGACATCAGCACGATTAATTGAAGATTGAATTCTACTAGTTTTAGTTGTCATTATATAATCTACTAAAATATTTTATTTTTTTATTATTTTTTCTCTAATATAGATATTCTCTCTTCTAATTCTTTAATGCATCCTAATAAAACTGCCGTAAAAGATTGATAATTGACAGATTTTATATTTCCGTGATTTGTAATCAACTCAGGAAATCCTTTTTCAACTTCTTGAGCAATTAATCCGATACTTTTGGATTGTTTTATGTCAATGCGGTCGTATTTATATCCATTCATTTCTTTAATTTTACTAATACAGTCATTAAGAGGTTCTAAATTCGTTTTCAGTTTTATATCAGATAGAGCAGTTACATTTCCATTCAAAAATATATCTTTTCCAAAAAAACCACTTCCTGATACATTTAAATCATAATCAGTATTTGGAATATCATTCACAAGAGTATCATAAACAAAATTATCATATCCAATTCTTAATTTTCCAGACATTCTAGTATCTCCTTGATGACCAATTGTAAGTACTGTTTTATGGTTATCTTTGAATTGAGCAATATCATTACTAAAACTATCAATTTGGTCTACTATCATTGCTGGTCCTGTACCATTATTGCTTACATTGATTTGTTCAGTAACTTGTACTTCTGTTTGTAAATAAGTAATTGCATTATTAGATGCCTCAACCACAAGAGAACCTCCAGGTTTAATACGTAACTCATTATAGACATTAATTAAACCACTATAATTAATGGTTCCTTTTGAACTTAGATTTAAATTATTATTCGAGTCAACCGTTCCAATATTAATAGGACCATCATAAGTAATTCCTGTGCCTCCTTCATTTTTTGCACGCATATTAATGATACAAGGTGCAACAGAACCAATATTAAAATTATAAGAATCTATCTTTGAATTTCCACCTGTTAATTCAAAATTTGCATTATTAGAGGATACATTTATTTTACCATTGTATTTAATTCCTGTAATTCCTCCAGTTAAATCTGTATTGAAATTATTCGAATTTAAATTAAAATCATTTGAATTCAGATTTAAAGTATTTTGTTGAGTTGTTCCAATATTAATAGGTCCATTATAATTAATTCCAATACCATTTGTAGCAGAATTTGCATTTAAATCGAATGTGGTAGGAACATTTCCATATTTAGAATTTCCAATTCCTAATTTAATGGATCCATCGTGAATTAAGTCTCCATAAGTAAAACTTTTTAAATAAATAGACTCAGAACTTACATTACTTAATCCACCAAATTGAACAGAAGATTCTCTTGATGCATTTGATTCAACTAAAAGCTGACTATGAAAGGTTGCGCTAGAATTAAACAAAGCAAAACCCGCGACATTAGTTTCAGAACTTATGTTTCCACTTGAATCATACTCAGCATAATAAAAATCTTGAACTGTAATTTGATTTACATTATTATTCAATTGAGGTTGCCCTTGTATAGATTGAATTTGTGCACATTTTAAAGTTGCTATTGTTGCAGTTCCAGTAACTGTCAAAGAATTTCCTGCAGCATTCATATTTAATGTTCTAGTCATAGTTGTATCTCCGTTAATAGTAGTTGTTCCGTCTAATACATTCGTAGATTTTGTATGTAATGGTCCATATATATTGGTTGCAATAGTATTATTAGAATCACTTCCGATTTCTAGAGAATTTCCAAGAATATTTACATTGTTTCTTAAATTTACAATACCACTTGAATTTACCGTATTATTAAAATTAGTCGTTCCGTTAAAAGATGTATTACCGTTAACCGTTAAATTATTTTGAATTATCTCTGAATTATTTACATAAAGGTTATTATCAATACTAACATCATTATGTAAAGATGCATTCCCAGAAACATTTAATTTATTTGTAATATATTGATTTGTTCTAGAGTATACATCATTATTCATATTTGTAATTCCATTTACAATTAAACTTGTATTTAAAGTTGTTAAATCATTCACAGTTAAATAAGAATTCATCAAAGAAGATGAATAGAAATATGAATTACCATTTACACTAATATTACGATTGGTATATATATTTGCGTTTGAATAAATTGGAGAATTTTCATCTAAATTTAATATATTATAAAAATTACTTTGACCACTTACATTGAGTTCATTGGATATGTTTGCATTTCCACTTAGATTAATATTATTGTTTACAAAAAGATTATTCAATAAATTAGCATTATTATTTAAATTAGTTATACCAGATACATTTAGGCTACCATATAAATATTCATTTCCATACAATATTGAATCACCAACAACATAAATGATTTTATCCAGAGAAACATTGGCGTGATGATAAACATTATTATAAGCATTTAAAACACCAATGAATGATGTATTTCCACTTATTTTTACATCATTATTTACCCAAAGATTTGAATATAAACTTGCATTGCTATTTACATTTAATATACCAGTTAAATTTAAATTACTTGAACCATTGATATCATTGTATACTTGTATGGCTTTATGAAATGATGCATTCTCAAACGAATCTAATTTACTATCTAATTCAGTACTTCCATTTACTATTAAATTCTTTGTGATATTTAAATTAGATTTAAATGAAACGTTTCCTGATACATTTAATCCATTTGAAATATTTGTATATGCTGAATTATATATATTTTTTACAGCAATAATATCAGAATTAAATGTAGAAATATCGCTTACATTTAATTTATTTTCTAGATTATTTATACCATACATATATTGGTCTCCAATCACATTTAATGTATTTTTTAAGACGGTTGGATTATCGACAGTTAAATTTCCTATTATCTCTGTATCATTATTAAAAGATGCATTTGCAAATACATTTAATGAATTATAAAGATTGGTAGAACCATTCACATTTAAACTTTTATCAATAGATACATTGTTATAAAAGGTTGCATCATTTGTTACATTTAAAATATCATTCAAATAAGTAGCACCGGATACATTTAATGTTTTATATAAAGAAACGTTATCATAAAAATAAGACTTATTATAAACATTCAATAGATTTAAATTAGTAGAACCATTCACGGTTAATAAATAATTCATAAGTGTATCATCGTTAAAAATAGATTTATTAGAAACATTCAATAGATTTAAATTAGTAGAACCATTCACGGTTAATAAATAATTCATAAGTGTATCATCATTAAAAATAGATTTATTCGAAACATTCAATAAATTTAAATTAGTAGAACCATTTACTGTTAATTGTTTATTCATTAAAGAATTATCATTAAAATAGGATTTACCGTTTGAATTAAGATTATTATTTATAGTTAAATTCGAATTAAATAATCCATCCATAGTTACAGTTAATGGACGAGTAATTAATGTATCATTGTATAAAGTAGTATAACCATAAACATTTAAAGCTTGATTGATAGATACATTTGATTTATATAAAGCATTTCCTGTAACATATAAATTATTATTGAGAGAAACATCATCATATAAATAAGTCTTACCAGATACATTTAATGTTTTATCAATCGATACATTAGAATGAAATGATACATTTCCAGATACATTTAATGTTTTATTGAGAGAAGCATCATCATATAAATAAGATTTTCCAATAACATATAATTGATTTTGAAGAGATGTGTTACCATTTACATATAAATTATTATTTAGAGAAACATCATCCAATAAATAAGATTTTCCACTAACATTCAAATTATTATTTAAAGATGTATTTCCTGATACTACATTTAAACCATTATTTAATGTTGCCAAATTTACCAAATTTGTAGTTCCACTTACATTTAAATGATTTAAAACATATGCATTTTTATTCATAAATGTATTATTTGAAACATTCAAGTTATTATTTACATAAACATCTGAATTTAAATAGGCAATATCAGATAATCTAAATGTTCCTAACACATCTAAAATATAAGATGGGTCCATTACTTGTGTTTTATAACCAATACTTAAAGTATTATAACAAATACCAGAAGCAAATGTTAAAGGACCATAAGTTAAGTTATTTACAATTGTATTTACATTATTGACAACATTGTCTAAACCTGTAATATCCCTAATTTGAATATATTGATTATTCATATATTATTTAAAAATATATTTTATATCTTATACAATAAGCATATAGAATGGAAGATTTGTCTTCACCCTATAATGAGAATAATGTAGAAATCACATTATATGATATAATCAAAATTTTAGAATCATATAATGTACATTATAAAATCAATAATTCACAATTATTAAAACAAGCATTTGTTCATAGGTCATATGTAATACCACATACAAGTTCGACCAGTTCATCTAACAATGTAAATAATTCTAATTCTAATGTAAATAATTGTGAAAATAAATTTGTTTTACCACCAAAACCAGATAATTGTGTTGAATTAAAGCAAACATCCAATGAAAGACTAGAATTTCTTGGAGACGGAATATTGGAATGTATTACTAAATTTTATTTATACAAAAGATTTCCAACAGCAGATGAAGGATTTATGACGGAAAAAAAAATTAGTTTAGTTAAAAATGACCATATCGGTAAATTGGCTTATAAAATGGGATTACATAAATGGTATCTGATTTCAAAAAATGCAGAAGAGAAAAAGATTCGAAATAATTATAAAAAATTAGGATGTTTATTTGAGGCATTTTTAGGAGCATTATTTCTTGATTCAAATAATATTGCAGTAGCCGATGATAGTTTATTATTTAGGTCTTATTTTAATGTTGGGCCAGGGTTTCAGATTTGTCAATTGTTTGTTGAATCTATTTTTGAAAAAATAGTGGATTGGAATGAAATCTTAGAAAATGATACTAATTATAAAAATATTCTTCAAGTAAAGATTCAAAAAGAATTCAAAACAACACCAGATTATATTATTTTGAATCAAGATGAAGAA
>JACCEE012803815.1_pt1 | contig 10047 bp, 7 predicted proteins | sample 7449931 | NCBI WGS metagenome assembly JACCEE01 (sample SAMN15323457, study PRJNA562643) | freshwater metagenome | isolation source: river surface water | place: USA:Blue River Watershed | collected 2017-08-19
AAGCGAAGGGCGAACTCATGAAGAGTATGGAAGAAGAAGCCAAACTCGATTTCGCCAAAGAACTTAAGCGTCTCGAAGAAGAAACCAAAGAAGTTGCTGAGAAAAAAGCCAAACATATTATTAGTACCGCAATTGAACGTTTTGCTGGTGAGTATGTTGGTGAAAAAGTAATTGGAACAGTTGAGCTTCCTTCTGATGATGTGAAAGGCCGCTTGATTGGTAGAGAAGGTCGTAACATTCGTGCATTTGAACAAATTTGCGGCGTCGATCTTATTATCGATGATACCCCTGAAGTTGTGGTTGTTTCATCCTTCAACGTGGTCAGACGTGAAATTGCTAAACTTACAATTCAGAAATTAATTACTGACGGTCGTATTCATCCTGCAAAAATTGAAGAATTCTATGAGCGCTCAAAAGGCGAGATGGACAGACAACTTCGCGACCTTGGTGAAAAAGCTCAAATGGAACTTGGACTTCACGGTATTCACCCTGAAGTTTTAAAATTAGTCGGTGCTCTTTATTACCGAACTTCTTATACTCAGAATCAGTATCAGCATGCTCTTGAAACTGCTTTTATCTGTGGTGCCATGGCCGCGGAAATGGGACAGAACGTGAAGCAAGCACGACGTGCTGGACTTCTTCATGATATTGGTAAAGTTCTTGATGCTTCAGCTGAAGGCTCACACGCCGTAATTGGTGCTGACTATCTTAAAAAATTCGGTGAGTCTCCAGATATTATTCATGCTGTTCGTTCTCACCATGAGGATGAAAAAGCAGAATCAATTTTGGCCCATTTGGTTGCCGCATCTGACGCTCTTTCCGGTGCCCGTCCTGGCGCTCGTAAGGCTATGATGGAATCTTATGTTTCACGTCTTTCTGACATTGAAGCAATTGTAAATGGCTTTGAAGGTATCTCAAATAGCTACGCTATTTCAGGTGGTCGTGAGGTGCGCGTGTTCGTTGAAAGTGATCGTGTGAGTGACGAACAAGTTGTTACTTTGTCACATGACATCGCTAAAAAGATAGAAAGCGAAATGAGTTACCCTGGTACTATTAAAATTACTGTTCTTAGAGAAACTAAGGCAGTAGGTGTTGCGAAATAATTTTCTAGAGGGGAGTATGAGCACAAAGATTCGAGAATATCTTTTTAGCTTTGCTCCCCTTCTTTTGGCTTGCCCTATTCTTGCTCTTTTGAATATTTCTTTTCCTTCAGTGATGCTTTTTGTGGTGGCCTATATTTGGCATCTCTTCTTAGTTTTTCCTTCCACTGCAGAGCATATGGAAAGACAAGGCTATCGTTTTGCTTTTGTGCGTTTAATTTATCTTTTTTATACAAGACTCAATCTTTGGATTAATCGCCGACATTTTTTTATTGTTGAAGCGATTCTGCGCGCCTTGGGACCTTGCTTTTTTATGCTTTTCTTTCAGCTTGGTTTTGGGGGAGTCAATTTTTATATGCTGCTGATGGGATCAGCCTATTTTGAACTTATCTATTTTTCTCGTCGCACTTTTGAAGGGCGAGTTCCTCCACCGCTTCCTTAAATTCCGAAAAATGTGTTGCTCGTAAAACCTTGTGACGCACTTCGAGTCCATTAGGAAACGCATCAAAAATCGAAACACAAAGTGATTTGATTCTTCGTAAAGCACCTGCTTTATCAAGCTTCGAATTAACTCCAGCTTCATAGATAGAATTTAAGTAATGAAAAATTTCTTTTTTGAGTTCATCCAGAGTGAGTACTTCATTTTTTTCTTTGATGAGCTTGGCCATCCATGGCGCTTTGATCGCCCCTCGACCAATCATAAGAGAGTGGCAGTTCGTTTCTTGCAGCATTTGAAAAGCGTCTTTAGGTGTCCAAATATCTCCATTACCAATAAGTGGAATGGTTAAATGTGTGCTGGCCTTGCTTATGTAATTCCAATCGGCACGCCCTTGGTACATTTGAGTTTGTAAGCGCCCATGCAGAGTGATGGCGTTAACTCCTTCGCCTTCTAGGATGCGAAGAATTTCAAAAAAATTCTGATCATCGGTTAAGCCGATACGAATTTTGACTGAAAGAAAACGCGAAAAGTTTTTTCGAAGGCCTGCAACAATTTCTTTAAGTTCCCGAGGAGAGCTTAATAAGTACGAACCACCTTTATGAAAAATCACGCGACGAATAGGACAGCCTGCATTGAGATCTAGCCAAGGAAGGCCAAGATCTTGAGCTTGTTTGGCAATGATTTCATATTCATCAAGCGGAGAAGTTAAAATTTGAAAAATGGTTTTATTAAGTTGCTTGGGATGGTCTAAAAAATACTGTCCAAGATGTTTTCGTAAGGCCTTATCGTTTTTAGCTGCTACTCGAGGAACACGAAAAAAATCAGTGCAGTAGTAATCCCAATCAGGAAAATCTTGAGCAAGAACCTGTCGGTAGATGGAATCGGTAATTCCCTCTAAAGGTGCAAAAATAAGGGAAGAAGGGTTTGTTTTGGTCAGTTCCATGGGCGGCTAAAGTACCACAAAATGCCTTAAGGATTAAACTAAAAACGTTAGATAAGCTATTGATTATAGGCGTTAGTTGGACAGAGGGAGGAAGTGGTAGTATTATAGTTTTGCTGTCCTTTGCGACATCTATTTCTTTGACTCCCCGGAGTATTAATTTGGTTCAAGAAACGTACGAAGTGCTAGCACTCATTGGTTGCGTGGTCGGTAGTGCTATTTTCTCAGGATCGGAAGCAGCCGTTTTATCTATTAGTCCAGATCGTGCCCGTCAGCTTATTGAAGAAGGCGGAGCTCAGGGTCGCGCTATGCGATTTATGTCTGAAAAATCGAATGAAATTCTCACCACCATTTTAATTGGCAATACGCTTGTGAATATTTTGGGCGCTAGTATTACAACACTTATTGTCGCTAGAAATTTTGAAGGTGATGTCGTTGGAATTAGTACTTTAATTACCACTGTCGTTATTCTTTTATTTGGCGAAATTATTCCTAAAACTTTTAGTCGTGTTCACTCTGAACGCTTGGCCATTTTTGCTATTCGAACTTTACAATTCTTTTTCTATTCCTTGTGGCCAATTACTCAAGGACTAACTTGGTTAATTGAAAAACTTCTTGGGAAAAATGCGCAAATTCGTGGCCGCATTGTGACTAAAGATGACATCGAATTCATGGTCAATAAAGCTGAAAAAGAAAAGACAATTGATTCAAAACAAATTGAACTTTTAAACTCCATTCTTGATTTTCCCACTATTAAAGTTAAAGACATCATGATTCCTAGAAATAGGGTGAACTATCTTGATAGCTCTGCTTCTTTTGATCAAACCAGTCGTGCCATGCGCGAACACCGCCACAGTCGTTATCCTGTTTGTCGTCGCGACTTAGATCATGTGCTTGGTTTTATGCACGTGAAAGATTTGAGTTTCATTTCACCTGAGGAAAAACGAAATTTTAATATTAAAAAATATTTAAAATCGCCCTTCTTTGTCTATGAACACATGAAGATTCAGGCTGTCTTTGATCACATGAATCGCAAAAAACTTCACCTAGCTCTTGTGAAAGATGAAAATGGATTAGTTGTTGGAATTGTGACCTTAGAAGATATCATTGAGCAAATTGTTGGTGAAATTCAAGATGAACATGATGAAGAACAATTTCATTTAGAGGACGAAGAAGATGCAGATCTAACTAAAGGTGTGACTGTTGAAGGCACTATGTCTTTGCGTGATCTTTATCTTGAGTATGATGTGAAGATTCCTCTGAATGATAATTACTCAACTCTTGCTGGATTTTTGCTCGATATGCTTGGAAATAACTTTCCTGAAGAAGGTCAGATTATTGTATGGGAAGGATTTTCATTCGAATTAACTCGCGTACAGCACCAAGAAATCAAAGAAGTGCTTATTTGTGATGTCGATGGTGAAAAACATCTTTTTTCTAAGAAAGATGTTGAAGACGCTATCGATCATGTTGATGACGATAAAAAAAGGGACGATTAAAGTTTTATAACTTTTTCACCGACTCTTGCTAATCCCAGCTGTACCACTTTCGCATTCACACCTCTAAGGCGTAATGTTTTTCCGATTAATGAAATTAATGAAAATCATGGCAACACGGCCAAAGCGTTCGGCAAATTTGCCACAATCAATATGATCTTGAGCTGTAATTTCAACTATTACTTCATCAATATTCAATCTATTTAGCTGAAATTATATTAACTTTGAAAGCTTGTAATTAGCAAGGCGTCATAACAATGTCTTTCATTTCCAAGTAATGATTTCATTTCGCCATTATTTTTGAAATAATTACTCGGTTCTATACATTAGGATAAACCCTTTACATGATATTACTTTGATTTCACTTTCTTTAGGAGCCAAACGTGAAGATTATTAATTTTGCTTTGTTGTCTCTACTTTGCCCAATCGTGGCAAATGCAGGCACAGTTATTTACACGGACGATCTAGCTAGTAGCAAATCCACTGTTCATTTTAGTAGCTTTGCTGATGTAGTTGAAAACTTCAATTTGAATGTTGATGCAAGTAGCTTCCGTCTTAAAGACAAAAAAGAGAGCTTGCTTGGTACTCACTATACTTTCCAACAAATGATTGGTGATAAAGAAGTTGATGGTGCAGAAATTGTTATTTCTGTTGATGAGCAGGGCGATGTCACCAAGATTTATGATTCTGCTAATAAAGACAGCAACATGAAATTGAGTATGTTGCCATTTATTACCCAAGATAAAGCAATTGAACTTGCTTGGAAAAAATTGAAAGTTAACGGCGAATTTTTAGATGCCCCAATCGTAAAATTGCTTGTGTCTTCTGATATGCGCCTTGTTTACAAAGTGACAATGGGAACAACATCACCTTTTGGTTATTGGGATGTAACAGTTGATGCCCATAATGGCGATATTATCAGCGTTACTGATGCTTACCTTCCACGCATGAAGAAAGAAAATAGCGTTTATGGTCAGCGTAAATTAAATCTCCGCCCAATTTCTTTTGGCGAAGCTCTTAAAAGAATTCAAGCAAAGAAAATGAACACCGTTGCTTTCGCAGCTCCAGTTCTTGGTTTTGCATCTGGTTCGGCTCAAGTTTTTGATCCAAACCCTTCAGTGACTTTAGTAAGAAGTGATTTAGAAGATGATATGGATGCCAGCATTTTTCTTCCTGCATACAAGACTCAAGAGTTAAAAGAAATCACTTTTGAAAATTCTGTTTACACTCTTAAGGGACCTAAAATCACTCTTATTGATTTTGAAAGTCCAAACGTTGCTCCAAGCACTTCACCAGATGGTACTTGGACAGCCGAACGTGGAAATGTTGCTTTTAACGATGCAATGACCTATCTCCACTTAGATCGCAGCCTTCGTTATATGGAATCTCTTGGTTTCGCTGGCAATAAGGCACTTTTTAAGAAGAGTCTCGAAGTTGATGCTAACGGTGTCGATGGCGATGATAACTCTCACTACATTCCTTCTGTCGATCGTTTAGCTTTTGGCCACGGCTGTGTTGACGATAACGAAGATACAGATGTTATTTTGCACGAGCTTGGTCATGCGATCCAAACTCACATTAACTCTTCTTGGAATGGTGGCGACACCGGAGCTATGGGAGAAGGTTTTGGTGACTATTGGGCAGCTTCTTACAGCGTTTCTCGTCCAAACGGTATGGCCATTCATCCTGAGTGGGTTTATAAGTGGGACGGGCATAATAAGTGCTGGGCCGGAAGAAAAATGGATACTTTCTTACCAAAGTATAACCCTAAGAGGAAATATGGCGCACACTCCAATGTTGATGGTGGAAATTCTGACGAACTTTGGTCAACACCTATTTTTCAAGCTTTCTTAGAGCTTTATACTCGTGGTGTTCCTCGCGAAAATATGGATAAAATTATGCTTCAGGCTCACTTTGGTTTAGGTTCTGCGGTGAAGATTCCTCAGATGGCCCAATCTATTGTGAAAACAGCAAAGGCTCTTTTCCCTAATGAAGATTATGATCAAGTTTACTTGAAGTATTTTAAGAAGATGGGAATTCTCTAGAATTTATTTTAAGCCAGCATGAAGAGTGATCTTCATGCTGGCTTTTTTTTTGTCTTTTTTTTGATTAATTATTTTGTAGGGCTTTTTCAACAAGAGCCTTTTCTTGGTCAGTATAAGGCTCTTCATTTTCGACTTGAGGTTTGCTATCCATTTTGACTTCTTCACGCTCAGGAGCAGCTAATTTGCTTCCTACAGAGTCGACGTAAGCCGTCTCTGAGGGCAGAGAATTTGAAAATAACCTTTTTGTAAAACGTTGAGTCGCTTCCCAGCCTTCTACAACACCAATTTTAATGGCGGTATACATTGGCTTGGTGGCAGGAGAGGTCAAGTTATAACTATAATCGAAAAGAGGTTTATTGTTGAATGGGATGCTTAAAATAAGGTAGCTCACGACAAAAAAACCAATAAATTTCCATAGGAACATACCACTTTTTTGATTCATCTTTTACTCCTTCGCACTTACTAATCTCTGATTGTGTCTTCGGCGAGTTTTTGAACAGAACGAATAAGTTCCTCGCGATCAAAAGGCTTGGAAATAAAATCTACGGCACCATTAGATATGGATTCGATAATAATGTTTTCCATTTTAAGAGAAGAAACCATGATGATTTTGGCATCTTCAAATTTTTCATTAAGATGTTTTGCTAGTTCGATCCCGCTTATGTCAGGCATAACGATATCGAGAATAAAAAGATTGCAAGGAGTTCCAAGAGCGACTTGTAGCGCTTTTTCTGCAGAATTAGCTTCGCCAACGACATTAAATCCTTCTGACTCGAGAATTTCGACAATGGTTTTTCGTGAAAAATCAGAATCATCAACAACGATGATTTTAAAATCCTGATAACGTTCTTTATTCGCAGCGGTGTCGTTAGTTGAACTCATGATGGCCTTTAGTCAAATTGGTATAACTTTGAATATTGTATACAAAAAAACTTAAAGGACAAATAAAAAAGCGCCCTCAGAACGAGGGCGCTAGAGGAATAATTTATTTATGCAGCGACAGGTGGAACGGATTTGATCCGATAGTTTTTCTGAAGAAGCTTTCTACGCTCTTCCCAACCTACTAATGCAACGCTAAGAACTTCATCGAAAGTTTTCACAGGAACAAAGCGGATCTTGGAGCGACATTCATCAGGAATATCGGCAAGATCTTTTTGGTTTTTCCAAGGAATAATGATGGTGGTAATTCCCATTCTCATTGCGGCCAATACTTTTTCTTTAATCCCACCAACAGGAAGTACTTTGCCTGTAAGAGTGATTTCACCAGTCATCGCAACTTTGCTGCTGATTGGAGTGTCAGTAAGAAGTGACACTAAGGCAGAAGCAAGGGTGATACCAGCACTTGGGCCATCTTTTGGAATAGCACCAGCAGGAACGTGGAGATGGAATTCATTTTTCTCAAAGAGATCTTCATCGATATAGAATTCAGAAGCCTTGCTTCTAATATATCCCATCGCTGCGTGAGCAGACTCTTTCATTACATCGCCAAGTTGACCAGTAAGAGTAAAACCTCTTCCTTTCATCATGGTGCTTTCAATGAAGAGTACATCTCCACCAGCAGAAGTCCATGCTAAACCAGTTGCAACACCAACTTCATCAACAGTCTTCTCATCCTCCTTCATGTAGATAGGAGGTCCAAGAAGTGTTTCTACTGTCTCTGGAAGCATATGGGTCTTATTGCATTCGCCACGAGCAATCTTTGTAGCAACTTTGCGACAGAGAGAACCAATGTAGCGCTCAAGGTTACGTAAGCCAGCTTCAGCGGTGAATTGGCGAATCACGCTCGAGATAGACTCATCGGTGAATTCTACGTGCTCAGCAGAAATACCATTTTCTTCTAATTGCTTAGGAATAAGATATTTTTTACTGATCGCAATTTTTTCTTCCTGAGTGTAACCCGAGAGGTGAATAATTTCCATACGGTCTCTAAGAGGCGCAGGAATATTTTCAAGTACGTTAGCAGTTGCAATGAACATTGTATTCGAAAGATCGAAAGGAACGTTCATGTAGTGATCTCTGAAAGAATAGTTCTGTTCAGGGTCAAGCACTTCTAACATTGCTGATGCTGGGTCACCTTTAATATCGCTGCCCAATTTATCAACTTCATCAAGAAGGATAACAGGGTTATTAGAGCCAGCTTGTTTGTAAGCTTGGATAATACGGCCAGGCATAGAACCAACATAAGTTCTTCTATGGCCTCTGATCTCAGCTTCATCTTTCATACCACCGAGACTTAAGCGAACAAATTTTCTGCCTACAGCACGAGCAATTGATTTTCCTAGAGAAGTCTTACCAACTCCTGGGGGACCTGCGAAGCAAAGTATAGGTCCTTTCATTCCCTTGCCTTTCAATTGTTTCACAGCAAGATACTCGAGAATGCGCTCTTTCACTTTATGGAGATCAAAGTGATCTTCATCAAGAACTGATTTTGCTTCATCGAGATCAATACGATCTTCTGTGCTCACTGACCAAGGTAGGTCGATGAACCAATCTAGATAGTTACGAATAATTGCGGATTCGGAAGAATCTGGGTGCATCTTTTCAAGGCGAGCAAGTTGCTTAAGACATTCTTTTTCAACATCTTCAGGCATCTTTGCTTTCTGTACTTTAATTTTCAATTCGCCAAATTCGTCATCAGCTCCAGCGGCACCCTCTTGATCACCAAGTTCTTGCTTGATGGCCTTAATTTGCTCACGAAGGAAATACTCTTTTTGAGTTTTGCTAATTTCATCTTTGGCGTTATCACGAATCTTGGCCTGCATAGCAAGGATCTCAAGTTCGCGAGTAAGAATTTCATTAATTTTATGAAGTCTCTCGATTGGATCAAGAGTTTCGAGAACCATTTGTGCTTCAGCGACATGAAGGTTGAGGTTACTGGCTACAAGATCAGCAAGGCGCCCTGGTTCTTGAATATCTTCGAGGACCATTAGGATATCTGGCGAAAGAACTTTTCCTAAGGAAATAATTCTTTCAAGTTGCTCTTTAATCGTACGCATAAGCGCATTGACCGCAACTTTGTTTTCTTCGTTTACGATATCTTCGACTTTCTTCACTTTGGTAATAAAGAAAGGAGCACTTTGCTCAAAAGCTGTAATGCGGGCTTTAGCCAAACCCTGCACGAGAATCTTAATGCGCCCATCAGGAAGTTTTCTCATACGCATGATCATCGCTACAGTTCCGAGCTCATAGATCTCAGATGGTGCAGGTGCTTCAGCAGTAATGTCTTTCTGACTTGCAAGAAGAATCAAGCGGTCACTCTTTGTGAGAGCATAGTCAACGGCTTGAATCGATGCTTCACGCCCAACGAAGAGCGGAAGAATCATAAATGGATAGACAACAATATCGCGTACTGGCAATAGCGGCAGTACTTCCTTGAATTCAATGTTGTCACCCTCGTAGTTAGTCGCCATAAAAGTCCTCCAAAATTGACTTCTCTCCAGCGTTCATGTTCACTTGTTCTTCGACAGAAATGGCTAAACTCTTTACGTTTTTTCGTGTTAATCATCTTTTTTTTTTCCACATTTTTGCGGATATAATCGACCGAAGTTGTTTGCTGTGGTAGATAAGTTTTATATTTGGCATAAAACTGCGTTGAAAACCCGGTTCTATATAGTAGCAGTTGATCGTTTTACTCGGAGGTTTGCGAATGTCCAACTCAATTGGTCTGGTAATTTTAGCTGCTGGTCAGGGTGTACGTCTTAAAATGAAGGTTCCTAAGCCACTAGCTCCAGCCTTGGGAAAATGTTTGGTGGACTTTCCTATCAATGAATCTTTCCGTTTTCTAGAAGAAAACAAATTATCGGGTCAAGTGACTTTAGTGACCGGACATATGAGAGAGGACGTCGAAAAGTATGTTCGCGAACAACATCCTCAACAAAAAATAGATTTTGCTTTTCAAGAAAAGCAATTAGGAACAGCTCACGCTTTGCTTTCTTATTTTGAACAGGTCCCTCAAGCGAGTAAGTACGATTTTACCGTTATCCTTTGTGCTGATACTCCTCTGATTCGTGACCATGATTTAACCCAG
>JACCEE011974235.1_pt1 | contig 10046 bp, 10 predicted proteins | sample 7449931 | NCBI WGS metagenome assembly JACCEE01 (sample SAMN15323457, study PRJNA562643) | freshwater metagenome | isolation source: river surface water | place: USA:Blue River Watershed | collected 2017-08-19
AGCTAGCGAAAAAACTAGAACTTCCAGGAGACAAGATGGCATCGATCACCCACCCCGCCTGCCAGCCCCCGCTTGATCTGTGCCGGCGTTTCGCAGCCGGCGAGAATCCCAATTTCGAACTGATACGCGAAGAAGGCGGCTTGCAGCTCTGGCGCACCTGCACCAGCAGCAGCCTGCAGTTCCATGTCTCCGATGGCGCTGGCATGGTCTATGGCGACATGAACCGCTTCAACAAGGCGCTCGAGTTCTTCGATGCGCTGTCGCAGCGCGAACGGGCCATGGCCTGACCAGCCAGTCGCTGACATGGCCCGGTCCTGGCCTGGCTCCTGGCAGGCGGCGCAGCATCAGTCGTCATCCACGCTGTTCTGCGTTGTTGCAGCGCTGGCGGGGGCCTGCTGCCATTCCCAGCCCCAGTAGGACAGCACGGCGACGAGCAGCAGTCCGGCGAGCCAGCGGTGGTTGCGCTTGACCAGATCGGGGCCGTTGCCCGGCTGGCGCCCGGTGAGCATCGGTAGCGCGAGGTTCCTGCGCCGCAGCAGGCTCAGGCCGGTGATCAGCGCCAGATGCGAGAGCACCAGCAGCAGCGAGAATTCGCCGCAGGCCTCGTGCAGTTCCTCCAGCCATTCGCCGCCCCACTCGTTGTAGCTGGCGTAGCCGCTCAATGTCAGCGGCAGCACCATCGACAGCAGTGCCAGCACGGCAGCCGCCATCAGGATGTTCTGGCCTTGGCGCCAGTTGATCGCCTGCGGCCGCTGGCCGGCGCCTTGCCATGCTGCCTGGACCGAGCGCAGCCAGAAGGGCGCGATGCTGAACTTGGTCCAGAGCGCCGACAGGCGTGCCTGTGGCGGACCGAACAGGCCGTAGAGCAGGCGAAAGACCAGCAGGCCGGCCATGCTGTAGCCCAGCGCGACGTGCACCAGGCGCAGGCGCTCGCCGTCGCCGGTGAGGTAGGCGCCGGCAAAGCAGAGCGCGAACAGCCAGTGGAACATGCGCGTCGGGGCGTCGACGACGCGCCGGCTGGCCTGGGCCGGGCGCTCGCGGGCGGGCCGCGGGGTGGTGGTGGATGTGCTCATGGACCTGCTCCGCTTCTGGGTCAGTCTTCGAAGGCGTGCCGGAAGCGATCCGGCAGCCCGACCGGGATGCGCAGCTCGCGCTCGCCGTAGCGGCCCTGTTCGGCGCGGCTGTGGCAGGCGGCGCAGTTGGCGGCACTCTTGACGCTGGCATGGCGCCAGACCGCAGCGTCGAGCTCGCGATGCTTGCGCTCGAACCAGGGCGAACGCGTGATGCGGTCCTCGGGCGGCGGCGTCGTCGGTGCCCGCTTGTAGCTGCCGGCCTGGCTTTCCAGCCACTGGCCGATCTGCAGCACCGTCGCGGCGTCGAGCGAGGCATCGGTGCCGTAGTGGCGCTCGAGCCCGGTCATGATGCGGTTCCATGAGCGCGCCGGCAGCATGCCGGGCGGGTAGGCCAGGTGGCAGGCGGCGCATTCCTGCTGGTATGGCGGCAGCACCTGCTGTGGCTGCAGGCTGCCGCGGCTGTCAGCGCTGGCGATGCCCGCCGTGAGGCCGGTACCGAGCGACAGGGCCAGCAGCGCCGCCAGCCGGCGGGCATTCAGGTCTATGGCCTTCATTGCGTGGCTCCCGGTCTGTTCAGGGTTTCAGGCTGGTCAGGAAGGCCAGCACGTCGGCCTTTTCCGGCGCGCTGCATTCCCGGCTCAGCACGTCCTTGCAGTTGCGACGGAACCACTTGTCGACCTTGGCCTGGTCGGTGAAAGCCTTGGGGTTGAAGGCAGGTGCCAGGGCTTCGATGGCCTTGCCGGTGCTGGCATGCTTGCCTGCTGCGGTCGGCACCGTGCCGTGGCAGGAAGCGCAGGACCAGTCGCCACCATGCTTGGAGGTGAAGAAGCTGCGGCCACGGGCGGCATCGCCCGACTGGCCGGCAGCGGTGTTCCAGCGCTGCAACTGCTCGGCTGCGCTGGTGTCGGCTGCCAGCGCTGGCTGCAGCGACAGCGTGGCGCCCAGCAGCACAATGATGGCCGTGATGCCCGGATGGATACTCATGATGCTTCCCCTGTGGAACTGGTGTCGGTTTCTGTTGCGCTGATCTTGCACCGCAGCGGCTTGATCCAGGCTGAAAGCGCCGTTCATCCGCGGTTCAACTTTCACGGCTGACAATGCTTGCCTGTCGCTGCCAGTCCTTGCTGTCTCGTATCGCATCGGCAGGCACCGCGGCAAGTCCACGGAGTTACCATGCGCCATCTCGTCAGTCTTTCGCTGCTCGCCTGTGCGGCTGCCCTGTCAGCTGGTTCGGTACAGGCCGACAGCGACCACGACCAGGCCCGCGCTGCGCTGGTGGCGGGTGAGATCCTGCCCTTGCCTGCGATACTCGAGCAGGTTGCGCGCGCCCATCCGGGCAGTGTGCTCGAGGTCGAACTCGAGCGCCAGCGGGGCCGCTGGATCTACAAGCTCAAGCTGCTCAAGCCCGACGGCAGCCTGCTCAGGCTGGCGGTGGACGCCCGCGACGGTACCATCCTCAAGAAACGGGAGGGCGATCACTGATGCGCGTATTGCTGGTCGAAGACGAACCCACGCTGGCTGCCCAGTTGCGCCAGGCGCTGGGTGATGCCGGCTATACGGTGGACCATGCCGACAATGGCCGCGACGCCTGGTACATGGGCGGGGTGCAGCCTTATGACGCAGTCGTGCTCGACCTCGGCCTGCCGGTGCTCGACGGCCTGACCGTGCTCAGGCGCTGGCGTAGCGAGCAGATGATGGCGCCGGTGCTGATCCTGACCGCGCGCGACCAGTGGCACGAGAAGGTCACCGGCATCGACGCCGGGGCCGACGACTACCTCACCAAGCCCTTTCACGCCGAGGAGCTGCTGGCGCGCCTGCGTGCGCTGATCCGCCGCTCCAGCGGCCAGGCATCGCCGCTGCTGCAGTGCGGTCCGATCGCGCTCGACACGCGCAGCGCGCGCGTCAGTGTCGATGGGCTGCCGGTCAGCCTGACCGCGCACGAGTTCAAGCTGCTGTCCTATTTCATGCACCATCCGAACCAGGTGCTGTCGCGCAGCGAGCTGTCCGAGCATATCTACGCGCAGGACAGCGACCGCGACTCCAACACGATCGAGGTCTTCGTCGCGCGGCTGCGCAAGAAGCTGCCGGCCGAATGGATCGAGACGGTGCGCGGGCTGGGCTACCGGCTCAAGCTGGCTGACGGCGGCGCCTGAGATGGCGGGCTGGATGCGCTCGCTGCGCTGGCGTTTTCTTGCCATCACGCTGCTGACCTTGGCCGCGGCGCTGACCGGGGCTAGCTGGTCGCTGGCCCGGCTGTTCCGCGAGCATGCGAGTGCGCAGTTCGAGATCCAGCTGCGCGTCCAGCTCGACCAGCTGACGGCCTCCCTCGAGCCCGATGGCGAGCACGGCGCCAGGCTCAAGTCCGCGCTGAGCGACCCGCGCTGGCAGGCGCCCTATTCGGGACTCTACTGGCAGATCGAGCGCATCGAATCGTCGCCGCCAGCGCCGGGGTCGGCACAGCCAGCCTTGCTGCGCTCCCGTTCGCTCTGGGACTTTCAACTGCAGCTGCCTGGCGACGGCATCCGGGTGCTGGACCTGCACAGCCACCGCTTGAAGGGACCGGCCGGCCAGCCCTTGCGCGCGCTCGAGCGCCGCGTGCAGTTCACCGAGCAGGCTCGCTCGTGGCGTCTGGTGGTGGCGCAGGACGAGACGGCGCTCGATGCGGCAGTGGCGGAATTTTCCAGCCAGCTCGCGCTGTCCCTGTCGATTCTGGCTGCGGCGCTGCTGCTGGCGGCCTGGCTGCAGGTGTCGCTGGGCCTGCGGCCGCTGCACGCGCTGCAGGTCGGCCTGAAGGCGGTGCGCGAGGGGCGGGCGCAGCGCCTGCAGGGCGCCTATCCGCTCGAGGTCGAACCGCTGGCGCAGGGCTTCAACCGCGTGCTGGACCAGAACGAGCAGGTGGTCGCGCGCGCGCGCCAGCTCGCGGGCAACCTGGCGCACGCGATCAAGACGCCATTGGCCGTGATCGGCAACCTGGCAGACGACGAAACCCTGGGACGGATTGCGTTGGCGCGGCAACTGCGCGAGCAGGTTGGTCAGGTCCGGCAGCAGGTCGACTGGCATCTGCACCGTGCCAGGTCGAGCCGCGCCGGCCTGCCCGGGCTGCAGGCCGCCGTCCAGCCAGTCGTGGAAGGCCTGGTGCGCGTGATGCGCAAGGTTCATGCGCACCGCGAAGACCGTCCAGAACTGGTGCTTGAGGTCGGTTCCATCCCGGCCGATCTCTGCTTTGCCGGCGAGGAACAGGACCTGCAGGAGATGGTCGGCAACCTGCTCGACAACGCGTGCAAGTGGGCGCGCAGCCGGGTCCTGGTGCGGGCGAGTGCGGAGCAGGGCAACTTGATCGTCGTGATCGAAGACGATGGGCCTGGCCTGAGCGAGGCACAGCGCCAGGCGGTGTTCGAGCGCGGCGTGCGGGCCGACGAGCGCACGCCTGGGTCAGGCCTCGGCCTGGCGATCGTGCGCGAGACGGCGGGGCTCTACCAGGGCTCGGTCGCGCTGGAGCCTTCCGCGCTCGGCGGCGTGCGGGCCGGGCTCAGGCTGCGCGCCGTCATCGAATCCTGAGCGGTCCGGATGGACGCTGAGCTGATTGACCCGCACCGGCTGCGGGCCTGTCACCATGTGGCGGCTGGTATCCAGCAATATGATCAATAATCGCAGCTGTATTACTTGCTCACTTTCGCCATGAATTCCCCTCTCTCCTGGGGCCGTCTGGTCCTGCTGCCCTGTGCGCTGGCGCTGGGCCTGTCCGCCTGCTCGCGTCAGGATGCCAAGCCTGAAGCCGCCACGCCCGTGCCCTGGGTCAGGATGGCGGCGATCGAGCCCGCTGGCGCCGGACAGCTGCAGTTGTCGGGCACGGTCAGGGCCAGGCACGAGACGCCGCTGGCGTTCCAGCTCGGCGGCCGGCTGTTGGCCCGCCATGTCGAGGCCGGCCAGTCGGTCCAGGCGGGGCAGCGGCTGTTCTCGCTCGACGGGCGCGCTGTCGCGGCCAGCGAGCAGGCGGCGGCGGCCCAGCTGGCGGCCGCCGAGGCCGCGCTGGCGAACGCACAGCGCGAGCTCGAGCGCCAGCGCCAGCTGGTGGCGCAGGGCTTCGTGAGCGCGCAGACGCTGGACCGCTTCGAGCTGGCTCAACGCGATGCGCTCAGCCGGCTCGATGTCGCGCGCGCGGGCGCTGCCCAGGCGCAGAATGCCCGCGGCTACACCGAGCTGCGGGCCGCGCGTGCCGGCGTCATCACCGAGGTCATGGCCGAAGCCGGCCAGGTGGTCAGCCCGGGCCAGCCCTTGGCCATGCTGGCCCAGGCCGGCGAGCGCGAGGTCGAGGTCCATCTGCCGAGTGCGCCGCCGGCGCCGCAGCAGGGTCGGGTGGAAGGCGCTGACGGCAAGCCGCAGCCGGTGCAGCTGCGCGAGGTGGCCGGTGCGGCCGATCCGGCGAGCCGGACCTGGCGCGCCCGCTACCGGCTCGACGCCAGTCAGCAGCCCGAGGCCTGGCCGCTGGGCAGCGTGGTTCGGCTGGTGCTCGGCCAGCCCGGCACGGCGCAGGCCGGCCAGGACCAGCGGGTGCCGCTGGGCGCGCTCGATGAACGCGCCGACGGCCCGCGCCTGTGGCGGGTGGTCGACGGCAAGGCCGAGGCCGTGCCGGTCATGGTGATCGAGCTCGGCGCGACCCAGGCCCGCATCCAGAGTCCGCTCGCGGTCGGCGACAAGGTGGTCGCGCTCGGCACCCACCGTCTCACCCCTGGCATGGCGCTGCGGGAGCTGGCGCGATGAGCTTCCCGAACCTGTCGGCGCTGGCCGTGCGCGAGCGCGCCGTCACGCTGTTCTTCATCCTGCTGTCGGTGGCGGCAGGCCTCTATGCCTTCCTGTCGCTCGGGCGGGCCGAGGATCCGGCCTTTACCGTGCGCGTGATGGTGGTATCGGCGGTCTGGCCGGGCGCCAGCGCCGAGCAGCTCCAGTCCCAGGTGGTGGACCGGCTGGAGAAGCGCATCCAGGAGGTGGAGTACCTCAACAAGATCGAGACCACCATCCGGCCAGGCCGCGCCGACCTGCAGGTCGAGTTCCATGACCACACGCCGAGCCAGAAGGTGCCCGACCTGTTCTATCAGGTGCGCAAGCGCATGCTTGACGAGGCTGGCCGGCTGCCGCGCGGCGTGATCGGCCCGGTGGTCAACGACGACTTCGGCGATGTCTATTTCTCGCTGATGGCGCTGACCGCGCCGGGCCTGCCGCTCCATGAGCTTACGCGCGAGGCCGAGGCGATCCGTGACCGCCTGCAGCGCCTGCCCGGCCTGCACAAGGCGCTGCTGATCGGCGAGCGGCCCGAGCGCGTCTTCCTCGACTTCGACATGGCGCGGCTCAACAACCTCGGGCTGTCGCCACAGGCGGTGTTCGACGCCATCGACGCCAGCAACCAGCTGCTGCCGGCCGGCTCGCTCGAGCTCGACGGGCCGCGCACCTACCTGCGCGTGATGGCCGACCTGTCCGACCCCGAACGTCTCGCCGCGCTGCCGCTGCGCGTGGGCAACCGCCTGATGCGACTGTCCGACATCGCCAGCGTACGCCGCGGCCACGAGGACCCGCCGACCTACCTGGTGCGCAGCCGTGGCCAGGACGCGCTGCTGCTGGGCGTGGTGATGGGCAAGGGCGAGAACGGCCTGGCCTTCGGCCAGCGCCTGGGCGAGTTCGTCGCGACCGAGCAGGCCCGGCTGCCGCTGGGCATGGAGTTGCACCCGCTGACCAACCAGACCGACGCGATCAGCCAGGCGGTCAACCTGTTCCAGATCAAGTTCCTGGTAGCCGTCGCGGTGGTGATGGCAGTCAGCATGCTGGCGATCGGCTGGCGCGCCGGCCTGGTGGTCGGCATCGCGGTGCCGCTCACCCTGGGCCTGACCTTCCTGCTGATGAAGCTCGCCGGCGTCAACCTGGACCGCATCACCCTGGGCGCTCTCATCATCTCGCTCGGTCTGCTGGTGGACGACGCGATCATCGCGATCGAGATGATGATCGTGAAGATGGAGCAGGGCTGGGACCGTGTCCGCGCCGCCAGCCATGCCTGGAACGTGACCGCCGCGCCGATGCTGTTCGGCACCCTGGTCACCGTGGCCGGCTTCGTGCCGATCGGCTTCGCCCAGTCCGGCGTCGGCGAGTACGCGGGCAACATCTTCTGGGTGCTGGCGTTTGCGCTGCTGGTGTCCTGGGCCGTGGCCGTCACCTTCACCCCCTACCTGGGCGTGAAGATGCTGCCGCGCTACGAGCAGCACAGCAGCGACAGCCTCTACCAGACCCCGATCTACCAGCGCCTGCGTGCACTGATCACCGCCTGCGTGCGCCGGCGCAAGACCGTGGTCGGCGCCACCTTGCTGCTGCTGGCCCTGAGCGTGTTCGCCATGGCCAGTCTGGTGCAGAAGCAGTTCTTCCCCGGCTCGGACCGGCCCGAGGTGCTGGTCAGCGTCAACCTGCCGCAGGGCAGCGCCGTCGGCAGCACCGACGCCACGGTACACCGTCTCGAAGCCATCCTGGCCGGGATGCCCGAGGTGCGCACGCTGTCGGCCTATGTCGGGGCCGGCGCGCCGCGCTTCTTCATCTCGGCGAATCCGGAGCAGCCTGACCCGGCCTTCGCCAAGCTGATCGCGATCGGTCATGACGCGGCGGCGCGCAACCGCATCATGGCGGAGCTGCAGCGCCGCATCGACGCCGGCGAGTTCCCCGAGGCTCGCGTGCGCGTGACCCGGCTGCTGTTCGGCCCGCCGGTGCCGTGGCCGGTCAGTTTCCGCATCATCGGGCCCGATGCGGTCGAGCTGCGCCGCATCGGCAACGAGCTGCGCCAGCTGATGGCGGCCCACCCGCACACGAGCAACACCCACCTGGACTGGGACGAGCGCGCGCCGGTGCTGCAGATCGACGCCGATCTCGACCGCTTGCGCCAGATCGGGCTGACCCCCAGAGAGCTGGCGCAGCAGCTGCAGTTCCAGCTCGGCGGCGTGCCGGTGACCGAGCTGCGCCAGGACATCCGCACCGTCCAGCTGCAGGCGCGCGCCGACCGGACTGCCAGCGGCGGCGTGCTGCTGCCGGGCCAGATCGAGCTGCGCAGCCAGGACGGCCGCAAGCTGTCGCTGGCCCAGCTGGGCCGGATCGAGGTGCGCTACGAGGACCCGGTGATCAAGCGCTATAACCGCGAGCGCTTCCTGGCCGTCAACGCCGACGTGGACGGCGCCCAGCCGCCCGACGTGACCCACGAGCTCTGGGACAGCATGGCCGAGCTGCGCGAGCGCCTGCCCGAGGGCTACCGGATCGACATCGGCGGCTCGGTGGAGCAGTCGGGCAAGGCCGATGGCTCGATCCAGAAGCTGCAGCCGGTCATGCTGGCGCTGATGCTGATATTCGTCATGCTGCAGATGCGCTCGTTCTCGGGCAGCTTCATGGTGGTGGCGACCGCGCCGCTGGGCCTGATCGGCGCGGTGCTGGCGCTGCTGTTGTTCAGGCAGCCCTTCGGCTTCGTCGCGCTGCTGGGCCTGATCGGCCTGGCCGGCATCCTGATGCGCAACACCATGATCCTGACCCAGCAGGTGCAGGACAACTTCGACGAGGGGCTGGACCCCTGGTCGGCGGTGGTGGAGGCAGCGGTGCACCGGGCCAGGCCGGTGATCCTGACTGCGCTGGCAGCGGTGCTGGCCTTCGTGCCGCTGACCTTCGACAGCTTCTGGGGGCCGCTGGCCTATGTGCTGATCGGCGGTGTCGCGGTGGGCACGGTGATCTCGCTGCTGTTCGTGCCGGCGCTCTATGCGCTGTGGTTCCGCCTCGGCAAGCAGGCCGGCCAGGCGAACTGATGATCAAGGGCCGGCCTGAAGGATGAGAGTCGTGAAACTGCATCGCAATCTGGCCCATGGCGCCCTGCTGGCATGGGCGCTGGTGACCCTGGCCGCCTGTGCCGGCGCTCAGCCGGGCTCCGGAGGGCCAAGCCTTCAGTCGCCCCGACCCGGCTGGCAGACAGCGCCCCGGCATTCGGCGGGCCTGGCGCCCGACCCCGTCCTGCACCGGCAGCAGGCCATCGTCCAGGTCTATGCCGCTCCGACCTACGGCTGGCGCGGCCGCCTGGCGGTCCACCCCTGGATCCTCTACAAGCGCACCGGTCAGCAGCAGTACACCCGCTACGACGTGGTCGGCTGGCGCGCGCCCCAGGTGGTGCAGCGCGACTACGCCTTACCCGACGGCCTCTGGTATGGCGCCCGGCCCCAGGTCCTGGTCGAGCACCGCGGACCGCAGGTCGAGGCCATGATCGACCGCATCGAGCAGGCGATCGCCAGCTACCCCTATGCCGACCGGTACCGCAGCTATCCCGGCCCCAATAGCAATACTTTCATCGCGCATGTCGGCCGGGAAGTGCCCGAGCTCAGGCTGGACCTGCCCGCCAACGCGATCGGCAAGGACTACCGGCCGCTGGGCGAGCCGGTCGGGCGCTCGCCGACGGGCTCCGGCGTGCAGGCCTCGCTGCTCGGAATGCTGGGCTTGAGCGTGGGCTGGGAGGAGGGCGTCGAGTTCAACCTGCTGGGTTTGAACTTCGGGCTCGACCTGAACCGGCCGGCGCTGCGCCTGCCCTTCTGGGGCCGGCTGGGGCTGCCGGACTCGCCGGAGCAGCCAGTTCATGGACCAGAGGCTTTCCCGATACAAGGCAGCAATGACTGAAGCAAGACCTGGACCGCTCAAGCGTCTCGCAGCTCACCTGCGCCTGCGCTGGAAAAGCCATCTCGCCAATCTTCTGCTGGTGCTGCTGGTCCTGGCGGGCGTACAGCTCTGGCAGACCCGCGAGGTGCCGTCCGGCGTGGCGCCTGACCTACCTGTCACGCTGCTGCGGCCCGACGGCAGCCTGGCCAGCACCACGCTGGCCGAATGGCGCGCGCTGCATCCCGGCCAGGCGGTGGCGATCTATTTCTGGGCTGACTGGTGTCCGATCTGCCGCACCGAGGAGCACAGCATCACCCGCCT
>JACCEE010146386.1_pt1 | contig 10044 bp, 6 predicted proteins | sample 7449931 | NCBI WGS metagenome assembly JACCEE01 (sample SAMN15323457, study PRJNA562643) | freshwater metagenome | isolation source: river surface water | place: USA:Blue River Watershed | collected 2017-08-19
ACGTTGATTCGTAATCTTTTATCGGCGGGAACACTGATGCCAGAGACCGCGTCCTCCAATATCGCTGTCTCCACCAAGAATGTAAGTTACATCTTAGTCAATATTCTTAAAAATTTTTCGCTACTGATTACGCAGCACATCATTGAACCACTGAATGGTGTGATCTATCGATTCACCATTGAAATGGGCAGGATTTTGCAGGTTCAGGTCAATCACGAAGCCATTTCCTATCATGAATTTGATTTTATCCGCCATATGAATATGGGAGAGGATATGTACTCGCATGACAAAGCGCCAAGTGCTGTAGTTGCTTATCTAGCAGTGGTTTCGATGATAGTCCTTGTCGGACTTTTTATCGTTCAAAAAAACAAAAAAGATGTTCACTATGACGCTTTGGGATATGGGATTTCAAGCTGGTTATCCCTTGGATTTATTATGGCACTGCTTCGCTGGCAGCCATGGGGAACCAGATTACTGTACCCAGCGTTATCGATGATGACAATTTTGATTGGATTGTGCTTTTGCCAGCAAAATTCGAAAAGAGATCGTGTGGAAAAGGAAAACAAAAAAAGACCGATCCAGCAGGCCCTCTTATTAGGAGTAGCGCTTATCAGTCTTGTGTTTGCGATTGCTTCGATTGGGTATAATTTATCTCCAGCGATGTCCTACGTAAAGGGTGGGCTGAAAGATCGTACAAAGTATTATTTTACCTATAACCAACGAAGAACAGAATATGAACAGCTGATCAATGAGGTGGAGAAACTAGCGGTTGACCAGGTTGGAGTTGTAATTTCGGGGGATGGATATGATTATCCACTGTGGCTCTTATTCCGACAGGAATTGCCCAAGGTAAGGCTTGATCATGTGCTAATTGATAGCGAACCAGCCAGCGAACCAGCTAGCAAATCGAATAAGGATGCGCCATCTTGCATTCTTGTCATCGAACGAGGAGATAACCAAGTTGGCGATGTTCTTCAAGTAGAAGAGACTAATTACATCTGCACATTTGTATGTGATACCGCGAATAAAGATGCAATCTATATCCTACAGTAGTTGCTTTAGTTCCTCCATGCTATGTGCGATTTGAATATGGGGATATTTCTTTGTGAGTTTCTCAAAATAGTGTTCATAATCACATTTTTCATTAAAGGAATCGGCTGCCATTGGATAGATGAAAATCACTCGGTTTTGATTGTTAAACAAGAGACTTCCAGACACACAGGCAGTAGAATAAAAGGAAATAAAGACTTTGTCACGAAAGGTCTGATTGGCAAGTGCGAGTTCAAAGGGGCTCGCATCTTCATACATTGCAATGGTAGAATCAAAATGATCGAATTCACCACGAGGATGGGGTTTCATAATAAATTGATCCCGACCAACCAAATCTGCAATCTGCATAATAATAGATTGGTAGGTGTTAGGATTTAGTGACGCATTTCTTGTTCCCTGACCTAAGAATACATATTTTTCCTTAACACTACGAGATTTTACAGAGAAAATCTGCAAGGCGGTTTGGGTAACCCGGTCCATAATTTCTAGAGTGTAAGGTATTTTTTGTAACGAAAAAGAAGAGTTTTGCACATTGTCCTCGACTAAAGAGGGGTCAAGGAGGTAGAGCTCTTTTTCTTTTTGCAAAATATCATAGCCAAGGAATAGGCGATAGAGTTTTTGACCAGACGAAGTATTAATAAGCGGTAGAGGTTCTTTGGTGTAACTTGCAAAGCCATCCTCGTATCGAATGAAAGAAACTTGCCGATTTTGTTTGATTGCTGTTTTGGTGATTTCTTTGACAATCTCATCCACCACATGTGGGGCAGAAAAGTAAATCGTATCATAGACATCTAGCTTCTCGCCAAGTACGAGTTCGGTGGTTTTGTTGTAGATAAAACTTTCCCAAAAGGTTTGCATGGATGATTTGTAGGGATTTTTGATGGCACTTCCATTGGCAAAGTAGACCTTTTGAAAATGAGCTTCTAAGGTATGGGATTGATAGAGATCAATCATATACTGGGTTTTATCCGTCACCATCAAATCAATTTGAGTGCAGTCCTTTAGATAGATTTCTTTTAGCAATAGAAACATCAATAAATGATAGGGGGTACTTACAATTCCTAATACGCGCTTCATAGATTAGGTATCCTTTCCAGTCAATTTAGTGATTGCAGACTTAGTGAATTCCACGAAAATATCCTGTTCCTTTTTCTCGAAGAGTAAAAAGAAATTCAAAATACAACCAATGATACCGCAAAACAGGATACTCATAAGAATGAGGGGCCAATTGGTTGCAGGGATAATTTGCCCAAGTCCAATAAAGATTGCGCCCATCAGAATACTAACGAGCATATAGCGAAAGATGGTGGGGTGAAAAGCAGTTTTCTTAAGGCCAAGACAATGCGCTGCATACATTGGTGTAAACGTAATATTCTTGATAATACCTAGTATGGAAGAGACACTCACGATGGCATACATCAGATAAGGTGAGTCTTTAAATCCAAAAAACACAATTCCAATCGATAAGAATCCCATAATTAGAACAGCAATCGAATTCCACTTTACTTTGTTCACAATGGTAAATACGTTGAAAAGTGGGCTGATACTTCCCCCTACAATGGTTCCGATCATGGTTAAAATCGTCAAGATATAGATTGTTGACTGAGCCGATGCATTAGAAGTAGGCAACCAGACTTTGTAAAAGGAAAGTCCAAAACCAATCATAAAACAGAGCGGAATATTGGCAAAAAATCCTGATAATTTCATGGAAGAACGAAGGGAAGATACAAGTTCCTCTTTATTACCAGTGGCATAGGTAATGGTTAATGATGGAGAGAAGATTGCAGATACTGAATCATAGAGCATGTTAATCGCTATTGCGATTGTTTTGGAAGTTCCAATGTAGCCGGATGTGGTGGTGTCAATAAGAGCTTTTGCAATCATGGTATCCAAGCTATTGGTTAGGTATTGACCAGCCCGCATGATGGTATTCCAGATTCCTGCAGAAAGAACGTCCAGAATGCGGGACATCTTAAAATGCTTAGGACTTAGATGGATGTCTGGAAGTAATTTCTTGGTATAATATAGATAGGCAACAAGCATATAAAGCGTTGGGATTACTTCTGCGAGAGCTTTGTAATAGGCTTTTATAGGTAAAAATGTAAAGAGAAGAAACAGTGCCAATGCTTTTACAATCGTTGATTCAATAGTGCGCAGTGACTGTAAGTCAATTCGATTCGATGCAAACGTAGAGGTCGAGAATGTCGTAGTCAAAATAGTAAGCATAAAATTCAACAAGGTAAAGAAAAATACAAGCTGAACATCTTGTAGTAAAGCAGGTTCCACATCTAGAATTGGTCCAATATTGAATACAAGTAATAGAAGTGGGAGAATGAGTGCAGCAATAATTGCAAGGTTTGCAAATAAAATCGAGTTAAAGTACTCGTTGGCGGCTTTAAGATCTTTTTGATGAAGACGAATAGTAATGAAGCGACCAGCCATGGAGTTGAGCGCCATTGCCAAGATTGCTACAAAGTTAGCGAGATCATTCGCAATTATTATATAGGCAGCAATTTCAAAATCAAATTTTTTGATTAGACGCGGCAATACAATCATGTTGATTCCGATTCCAATCACACAGGATAATAATCCGGCTAATAAATTAATAATGAGTTGTTTATTCTTAGTTTGTTCTTTCACAATTACTCCTAACGATATCTTAAATAATTCTTAAACCTTCAAAAAGCGCTTATTTATGGATTATATCATGGGTATTAGAATTTGACTAGCATGAACGGGCATGGTAAAATATTAGGAATTGTATTGAAATACGAGTTACTGTGTGAGGATAACAAATGAAGATTATGCCAAACCGGATGGACCGGGGATTTTATAGATATCAAAAGGAATTTGAAGAGAAAGCATTGGAAGTACTTCGCTCGGGTTGGTATGTTCTAGGCAAGGAAGTGCAGGCTTTTGAAGAAGAATTTGCAGCGTATACAGGAGCAAAGCATTGTGTCAGTGTTGCCAATGGATTAGATGCACTGATTTTGGCGTTTCGTGTACTTGGAATTCAGGCTGGAGATGAAGTCTTGGTTCAAGGGAACACCTATATTGCCAGTGTAATGGGAATAACAATCAATGGTGCGACACCGATTTTTGTAGAACCAGATGAGTACTTTGGGATTGATGTTACGAAATTGGAAGCCAAACTTACGAGTAAAACCAAGGCAGTACTTGCGGTTCATCTCTATGGTCAGGCGGAGGATATGAGTGAGCTTGTTGCTTTTTGCCACAAACATAATCTGAAATTAGTGGAAGACTGTGCTCAGTCGCATGGGGCAATGTATCAAGACAAGATGACGGGAACATTTGGAGATATCGGGTGCTTTTCCTTTTATCCATCTAAGAATTTAGGCGCTTTTGGGGATGGTGGTGCCATTGTAACCAATCAAAAGGCAATTGCTGATGAAATCAAGATTCTTAGAAACTATGGCTCAGAGAAACGTTATTATAATCAAGTCATTGGAACAAACTCAAGATTGGATGAGATTCAGGCAGGCCTTTTACGCGTGAGACTGAAATATCTAGATGAATTAACCCTTGAGAAACAACAAATTGCGAAGCAATACTTAGACAGGATTCAGAATCCCAAGCTAATCTTACCAAAACTTAAGAAGGAAGCGAATCATGTTTGGCATCAATTCGTTATCCGTTGCAAGGAGCGAGACGCACTTGTAGCATACCTTGATGAACGGGAGATAGGAACCATTATTCATTATCCAATTCCACCTCATCTAGCTCAGGGGTATAAGGATCTTGGATACAAAGAAGGCGATTTTCCAATTACAGAGGCGCTTGCCAAAGAAGTTTTATCCATTCCAATGTACAATGGAATGACACAGGATGAAATCGAACAGGTAATCGTAGCACTGAATAACTTTTGAAATATACAATATGAATGATATTATAAATAGAAGATAACAGGTGAACAGATGGATGTAATGAAGCAGTGCCAGATTTTAGAATTTGGCGAGTTTGGAGATGAACGTGGATCACTCGTAGTAGTAGAGGGTTGCGGCAAGAATATTCCGTTTACAATTAAACGAGTATTCTATATGTATGGATCGGATGATCAGGTGATTCGAGGACAACATGCAAATCGCAAAACGGAATTTGTATTGATTAATGTAAGCGGTACAAGTAAAGTAAAAGTGGATAATGGTTATGAAAGTGCAATTGTGGAGCTGAATCGCCCACGAATGGGACTTTATATTCCGACAATGCTTTGGAAGGATATGTATGATTTCTCCGAGGACTCTGTTTTGTTAGTGTTAGCAAGTGAGCACTATGATCAGGCAGAATATATTCGAGACTACGACGCGTTTATAAAGGAAGTGAAGCATGAGTAAAATATCAATCGTAATTCCTGTTTATTATAATTCAGATACATTGATGCTTTTGTATGAGGATATGAAGGAAAAGATCCTAGATAAATTAGGTGACTATGAAATCGTCATGGTGGATGATGGATCCAAAGATGAGTCCTATCAGATCATGAACCAGATTCGTGAGATGGATAAAAATGTCAAATGTGTCAAATTATCACGCAACTTTGGAGAACACGCAGCTTTATTGGCAGGACTTTCCGTATGTACGGGAGATTGTGCAGTTACCAAACAGGCAGATCTTCAAGAAGATTCAGAAATCATCCTTGAAATGTATGAAAGCTGGAAAAAGGGGAATAAGGTAGTGCTTGCAGTAAGGGCTTCAAGAGATGAAAATGCAATCAAGAAGTTTTTTGCGAACCTATATTATATTATTGTAAGAAAATTCATTAATGACAAAATGCCAGCAGGTGGTTGTGACTGCTACCTGATTGACCGCCAGGTTATCAAGGTATTAGAACTTCTAGATGAGAAGAATTCTTCTCTGACACTTCAGGTTCTTTGGGCTGGTTTTCAAACGGATTGTGTTTATTTTCATAGAAAAGATCGTGAAGTTGGAGTTTCTCGCTGGACACTTGGCAAGAAAATCAAACTCGCCATGGACTCTATGATGAGTTTCTCCTATGTCCCAATTCGCTTGATGTCTGGGCTTGGAATCGTATTTTTCATTGTATCCATATTAATGGCAATCGGTGTAATTGTTGAAAAAATTGCATTTGGAACCCCAATGCTTGGCTGGTCATCCCTTATGTGTGTGGTACTCTTTTCATTTGGGGTCATTATGTTGATGATGGGAGTCTTGGGAGAGTACTTGTGGAGAGCACTGGATGCCTCACGAAACCGCCCGCCGTTCATCATTGATGAGGTTAAGGATGGGGAGAAGTGAATTTCCTCTCTTCTTAGGTTGCAGACAGCAGACAGCAGACAAAAGCTCTTATAAGGAGGTCTCTGAGATTTCAGCTTGCTATTTAGGCCTTGCTAGCTATTTATCTACTCAAAAGCCTAATTTCTGGCGTATGCCGACCTGTTTTAGGTCTTGGAACCTATTTTCTAGTTAAAAGCCTAATTTTCGGCATTTATCAGATGTTTTTAGGCCTTGGAATCCTTTTTTTATTCAAAAGCCTAATTCTAACACCAAACACCACGTACTGGACATCTTTGTCCGCAGTCGGTGGGGAGAAGTGAATTTTCTCATAAAATCTTGACACAACCTAGCATTTATGCTACTTTACTCTTTGTGTAATGCTCAGGGGTGTGTATTCAGTTTATTTTGGGGGATAGTTTGTTGATTAAAATGAACCAAAGATAGCTAGAAGTAATCAGTTTGAGTAAAGCTGGTTACTTTTTTATTGGAAAAAATGAATGTGGGTGGAGGTAGTGAATGAGACAGTTCATGAAGAAGGGATTATTAGGAGTCGGAATTTTGCTTTGCATCTGTTTGGTAAATGGATTGGATGTAGAGGCAATGGAATATCAATATGATAAGTTAAATCGGGTAACCAAAGTAACTTATGAAGATGGAAGTTATGTGACATACGAGTATGATGCCAATGGAAACATTGTTAATACAAAGAACTTTAAAGTGAAGAAAGATGAAGATCCAAGTGACGATAAACCTTCTGACGATAAACCTTCCGATGGTAAACCTGCAAAAGAAGTTAGCAGAGAAACCAATGATAAAGGCAAGGTAACCAAAATCACTTATGATGATGGAAGTTATGCAACCTATGAATACGATGATAAAGGAACACTTGTAAAAGAAGTGGACTATGATTCAGGTGGAACGGTTGTACGTGAGACAACTGGGAATTCCATTGAAGATCCAAATCAGAAAGAAGATGTCAAAGAAAATCCAAAAGAAGATCCAAAAGAAAAATCTCCAATTGAGAAAGCGATTGAAAAAATTGTCGAGGGTATCAAGAAAACCCTTAAGTCGATCTTTGATTTTTTTAAAAGTCTTTGGAAGTAATGTTGTCAATCAGTCGTTTAAAATATAGTGAATGAGGGAATGGGAAAATGAATAAAGTTTTTAAGAAAGTTAGACAAATTGTAGCGGTTGTATTAGTGGTGGCACTATTGCCAATTTCGGATTATGCGCAGGTTTTCGCGTATGAAGGGACGCCAAACCCATCCATACCAGATTATCCTTATTCACATGAGCTAGCAACTGAGACTTTGAGTGGAGATGATCAACCGGAGGGGGAACCCACAAAAGAAGAAAGTATACCAGAATCTGTCTCAACAAATTCTGGGAATACGATTCATTCAGATATAATTACAAACGAAGTTTCAGATAATTCTGCAGTTTCAGATAAAATAACGATTAGTATGAACGCAGACGTGAGCGACGATCATCAGTTTATGCTAGAGTGGGAAGATTCTGAAGTCTCAAGTAATCATTTTGAAATTTATCGAAATGATAAACTGGTAGAAATCAGTGAAGATAAGAATTATGTAGAGAAAGAAATCGAGTGGGGAACGACCTATCGTTACTACGTAATCGCAAAGGATCAAAGTGGGCAGGTTATTACGAAGAGTGATGTTGTAGAATATGCGACGATGGAAGAAATTACGTACGAATACGATGAAGCAACTATTACGACTAATACGATTGTCAAATCAGGATATGCAAAAGCATGGGGGCGCCTGTTTTTGAATAGAAATTACAAATTGGTGGTTCTAGAAGATTTTGTTATTCCAGAAGGGGGAACTTTATTTAATAAAGATGCAGATATTATTTGTGGAGGGGATTTTATCCTTGAAAACGGTGCGGGTATTTCTGATAGTCCAGATTACTATGATGAGAATAAAGAGGTATCTTCTAGTATTCAAGTAAACGGTAATCTTGTTTGGAATACTCAGGAAGGCCAGAATTATAGTGATAACAATTGTTTGTCATATACTACATTAGAGTTAAGAGGAAACTTCACAAATTCTGTTAGTGATAATCAATTAGAGTTCAAAAAAATGATTTTTAGTGGTACAAATAAGCAAGAAGTGCATTTACCTAATCGTCTTAATTATACAAAGGAGTTAGAACTATCCAACACTAGTGATGAAGGGATTTATTTTAACAATTTACCTGCATTTGAAAGTTGTGAAAATAAAACCGACAATGTCTATGAGAACGAACATAAGACATCCTTATCAGGAAATACCATTTTAAGGGAAGATAAGCTTGTAGAGGGTGATTATCATCTCTATGGAGGAAGCCTTGATTTAAATGGTCATACGCTTCATATTACAGGTGATTTTTACCAAGAAGCCGGTGACGTAGTCGTTAACAAAGGGCAGTTGATTGTTGACGGAAAATATATTATGCAAGATATTATAAGTGATAATCATTATTTACCAACGCTTGCAACTCTACACATGTCTGAAGAAGAGGACTACGTAAGAGTTGGAGGCGATTTTTCGTGCGCTTATGGAACACGCCTTTCACAACAACAAAGTCACGAAGTAAGTGACAATGATTTGACAAGTGGAACATTTGAATTACTGGGTGATTTTAATGATCTAAATGATAATGCCATGCACAATTATAACGGATATTACTATACGAATCGTTATTTCAAAGCAGATGCAGGGCACTTGATGAAACTATCATCAGAAGACAAGCAAGTCATTCGAGGCAAAGCATATGAAGAAGTTTGGAATTGGAACGATTATCGAAATGACAAAATCGTTTCGACCTTTGGGCAACTAGAGGTAAATAATACTTCTACGGAAGGTGTATTATTTGAAAATAGGCCTTATATTATTCAAAAGATCAATACAAATCAATCAGTGACATCAGGTGACGTTCGTATTAACGAGACAACAGCAATTAGTGGAAATGAAGTGTGCGGATTACGCATTCAAGATGCGAATGGTCAGTGGGACGAATATTATTTACCGAGTGGACTACAAAGAATCAATGGAAACATTATTTGCGATGAACAATTAAATATTACACAGGATTTAGTTGTTAAGGGAAATATAGAAGATACAAGTGTTAGTATGAATGGCGTTTCTTTAACCATCAAAGGAGATTTTGAACGCGGGGACTTAAGAATTACTCAAGATGGTAGAGTCAGCGTTCAAAACTGTAATGTAAACTCTTTGATGATGCCATTCAAAGATTCCTATCTTTTGGTAAATGGGAATTTTAGCAACGAATCAAGTGATCAGTTTCGATATGAAAATGGAATCATTGAGATTAAGAAGGATTTGTATTTGTATCCTAACATTGGGAATAAGACTGATGTCGGAACCTATGTATTAAGTGGTGATACCAAGCAAACGATATCTGCTGGAACAATGCAAAAATCGAATTATTATTTTAAGGAATTAGGTTTTCAAAATACAAGTGAAGAAGGTATTGTGTTAGCGAGCGTTATTCATGTGCAAAATTGTTCTATGAATGATGTGAAAATCAAGTATCAAGATGAAGTTTCTGAAAATACAACTTCGGGATGGACGTTAAGTGAAGACGAAGTGATTGAGCAGGACTTGATTCTGTCCGATGGTATTTTGGACTTAAATGGTAAGACGTTGACAATCAAGGGAAACTTCATACAAGAAGGGGGACAGGTCCTGCTTAACGGAGGAACCTTAATTGTAAAAC
>JACCEE010355518.1_pt1 | contig 10044 bp, 11 predicted proteins | sample 7449931 | NCBI WGS metagenome assembly JACCEE01 (sample SAMN15323457, study PRJNA562643) | freshwater metagenome | isolation source: river surface water | place: USA:Blue River Watershed | collected 2017-08-19
CATCAAAATCGGAGAGGAAACCGAAAGCGAAACGGTCACCAACTCACGCAAAATCTCAACAGCTTGCTCAATGCTCATCGGACAACCTGTTACCGCGTAAAACTCTCCACCAATGACCGCACCACCAGGTGCCATCCATCGACCATCACAAAAAGAAGCAGCTTAAAAGGAAGCGAGATCATCATCGGCGGCATCATCATCATCCCCATCGACATCAAGGTCGCCGACACCAAGAAATCAATCACCAAGAACGGGACAAAAATTAAAAATCCCATCTGGAACGCCGTCCTCAACTCGCTCAAAACAAAAGCGGGGACCACCACCGTTAACGGCAACTCTTCGGTCGCCGTCGGCCCACGCCCCGACAATCCCAGAAAGAAATCAATTTCCGACGGACGAGTCTGTTTCACCATGAAGTTCCGCAAAGGAACGGACGCCTTTTCTATCGCTTCAACGGTGGTGATTTTCTTGTCTAGGTACGGCTGCAACGCGTCTTCGTTGAGCTGCTTTGCCGTCGGCGCCATCACGAAAAAAGTCAAAAACAATGACATTCCAATAATGATCTGATTTGAAGGAGCACCCTGAAGGCCAATCGCATTCCGGATGAAACCCAAAACAATCACCATCCGAGTAAAACTCGTCATGAGCATCATGAGAGACGGTGATAGTGTGAGCACCGTCATCAACAGCATGATTTGGATCGCTGTCGATACGTTCACCTCCTGATTTCCTCCGAGGCTGAGGGAAATCGACGGCGCAGACGCGTCCGCCTGCGCAAATGCCTCAAACCCAAAAACGATACCAACCAAAAAAATCAACCAGCGCGAAAACATCATACTGCCCCCCTCCCCGAAGCACTCTCGCCTTCGCCAACATCGCTCCTCGCAGCCATCACGGAATGAAAATCCTCGTTTCCTTCGTCCAAACGACAGAGAAAATCAATACGGCCCGGGCAAACGCCCAAAAGAAACTTCCTACCCTCATACTCGGCAACCACAAGATGCTGTTTGTAGCCAAGCATTTTAGACTCCTCAATCTTCAACCGCCGATTAACGGGCCCCGTGTTCCAGCCGAATGAGAACTTCCTCCAAAGCCAAACCGCCAAGCCGGAGACCAAAGCCAAGCCCGACAGGAAGTACCCCAACCGCTGAAGCCCCGCAGTGTATGCCTCCGTTGCTCCCATAACAGCCATTCGGAGAACAAAACTCAGGCTTGGTCACTCAGCTTGGAATGGGAAAAATCAGCCGATCGGCCGCAATCTATTCCGCAGCTTCTCCCACCAGTGAGCTAATCTTAATCGCGAAGTTATCCTCCACCACAACCACCTCGCGCAGCGCAATCAACTTGTCGTTGATGTAAACACCCACCGGCGATTTTGACGGTTGATCTAACTTCACAACAGAACCCGGAGCGATCTCCAAAACGTCTCGCATCGACTTCTGCGTCGATCCTAAACGCACCGTCAACTGCACCTTGATATCCATCACGGCCGACAGCCGGTGTTCATCTACATTTTGCATAATTATTCTTTATCAATCCGGTTTGTGATGTGCACCGCCAGTCGGCCGTCGTCCTGACCCACTGTCCCAATAAACTCGTCCGTATCTCCAACGCGAATCCGCGTGTTGTCCAGCAACTCACTCGGCAAACGAATCAACGAACCAGGCGCGAGCTTCAACACCTCCTCAATCGTGATGTCGGTCACCTCCCAATCTGCAACCACCGGAACACTGATACCTGCGTAAGAAGGACGCCAATTCACCGCTTTGGCCACCGTAGGCTTCTCATCCGCGTTCAAGTCCGCTTCGATCGCCTTCGCCGACATCATCTCCACGCGCTCCTCAATCAACGACACTGGGACGGCAAAAACAATCGTCTCACCCATCATCTCCCCAAAATCAACTGAGGCAGTTAGGTAGAAATACTGGCCCTTGCTCAAGTTAGGCGCCACCTTCTCCCCACCAACTTCGTTCCCAGAAATCAACACACGCAAACCGATCTGACCGTCAACCTCCATCGACTTGGACCACTCATCCAAAACCACCACCGCCACTTCCTCCAACAAGGCAACCTCGATTTCCGACGGATTCCGATCGGGTGAAGAAAAAATGTTCCCCGTTCCCCCAAGAAGACGATTAGCCACCGAGAAGCAAAGGCCCTTGCTAAACGCTAGGCGACCTATCCCCTGCACGCCATCCGCCTGAAAGAACATCACCTGATGATCCGCGCACTTCGGCAACACCTGCTCACCAGCCGCACTGGAAATCTCAACGGAGTCCATATCGAACTTGAACTCCATCCGAAGCAAGCCCACCAACCTCGCTGAAATACGAGCCAAAAGCTTTTTGTGAATGACCGTCAACTCACTCAAATCCGAGGAAGACAGCGTCCCCTTCTGCCGGAAAAGAAACGGCTTCACGAGCGACTCATTCAGAGGGACTTTGACGTCGCCCGGACAGTAAAGCCAAGGTCCAGACGCTTCTTCCAGATCACTGACCGTCTCGTCGCTCATTGCATTGCAAAATCTGTGACGTAAACCGCTTTCACGCAACCATCCCCCAAAACCGTGTTGAACTGGGCAAGCAACTCTGAACGCAAAACGTTCTTATTTGCGTCCATCTCAATTTCAGCGACCGTTTTCTGGCCTAAAACAGTCTGGGCTAAATCCTTCAGTTTGAGAAGGTTTTCCTCAACCTTTTTACCCAAATCTTTATTGTCGCTCACCACCGAGAAGCTCACACGCAAGTACCGAGTCCCCATCGTGCCCTTCAGATTGACGGTCACCCTCGGAAACTCAACCGCAGTGCCCTCCGCAGATTCGGAAACTTTCACCGCATCCGGTCCCTTCTTCTCCTCTTTTTTCCCGTGCCCGTCGTCCTTCTTCTTCTCCTCTTTCACCTCGGGCTTTGCTGGCAGTTGCCCACCCAGCGACTCGGTCACTGTCCGAACAAACTTCGGCACGACCAAGTAGTTCATCACCACGAAGGTCAGCAGCGGACATACAACCGCTACGATTATCGCAGGCAACATCGAGGCCTTCGGCGCACTCGCTTCTTTCTCTTCGTCGTGATCTTCAGCCATCGTCTCTTGAATGTGTTGTAGATAAGGAAGGCGGGCGTATCTTCATACCCCGCCTCTACTCGGACCTAACGAACGGGGTTACCGCTTCAGATTGACCACTTCCTCCAACATTTGATCCGAAACCGAAATCACGCGTGATCCCGCTTGGAAACTCCGCTGAGTCGTGATCATCTCCGCAAACTCCTGTCCAAGATCCACGTTAGACATTTCGAGGGAAGCAGACTGAATCAACCCAAGACCATCTTCTCCAGCAGTGTTGCCAATCATGGAAAGGTCAGTCCCATTGATCGGACCAGCGTTGTCAATCCCACTGTACAGGTTGTTCCCCTGCCGGATTAAGCTGTTCGGGTCTTTGAAGTTCTGAATGAGAACACGCCCAGAAATGAAGGTCTGCCCATTGGAGAGGTTCACAATAATGTCTCCCGAAGGACCAACATTGAAAGACTTCATCCCGGGAACTTTAGCAAGCACGGTCACGTCGTTCACCTCTACGCCCTGAGTATCAACAACCTGAACCCGCCCCCCAGTCGCGCTGAAACCAACATCAACAGAACCTATCTGGTCGGATTCCCGATATCCCCCATCTAAACCAAACAACTGCTCACCGATTGGGGCGCTTGTGGTCCTCCCTGCAGAAAGATCCCATGCACCACCAACTTCCTTTTTGACGATAATTTTTGTAGATGTCGAAGACCTCTCGATTCCAGTAATGACACCTTTTAAGCTCGCGGAGAACTCGGATCCAACGGTCTGACCAACTTTCAGGCTTTCTACAGTCGAGGAATCAAAAAGCTCGAAGTTGTAGTAGTCAGTATTCGGTGTCGAGCTTGTGTCCCCATCTACCACAGTCCCCTTCACCGCGTTAAAGGCCAATGAAGTTGGCGCCGCTCCACCACTGGAGGGTTGCCCGTCGTACCCAGAGACCGTTACTCGATTTCCCTCTACCTTGGAAATCCTGCCGTAGGATGTTAAGGTTCCAGCGTCGAATGCGGTCATACCGACTTTTAGGTTCTGCACCTCCGAAGTTGGTGTGATATCAAAACTATATTGGGAGGCCTTCGTGATCGCAACCCCTCCCCCCGCCGTCACATTGACACGCGTAATGTTATCCTGAGGGCCCATCACATTAAACCTCCCCGAGGCCGCGTCGTAAATCACACGGGTTTGTGCTCCAAAAGTTCCCTGCACTTGATAGCCGTCTTGGGTCGCCAAGGTGCCGTCCGTGCTCACTCGGAAGTTTCCCGCTCGAGTGACGTAATCCTTGCCGCCGTCAATATCGCGGACACGGAAAAACCCTGCTCCCGTGATAGCAAGATCACTCACATTCCCAGACGACTGAACCGTGCCCTGCGAAAAAACCGCATTGATTCCCTGAACCTGAACGCCACCACCAATCTGAGTTGGGGGAACTTTAGTTCCATTCGACTGATTCGGAACCAACGGACGGAGCAAGTTCGAGAACTGATCCGAGTACGCAGCGCGCGACGCCTTGTAGCCCGTCGTACTGACGTTCGCGATGTTATTGGAAATGACCTGAATCCCCTGGGAATACGTTTTCAGCGCACTCACCCCAACGTTAAGACTTGCTACGAGTGACATAAGTTTTTTCTGGTTATACTTCTACTTTAAAGACACTGAAAGAACACTGGACATACTGTACTTCACACCGTTCAGGAAAATCTGGGGATCGCTTCCAACCAGCGACACCTCCGATACAGTTCCCTGCTCGGTCGTACCATCACCTTTGTCAACGGTGACGGTTTTTCCGAGGAACTGCTGAACAGAGTTGAGATTTTGCAGCTTGGTAAACTCACTAAAACTCGTGGCAAGTTCCTTGGTCTGCTCCAAAGCGGCAAACTGGGCCATCTGTCCCATGAACTCTGCGTCTTCCATCGGTTTCATCGGGTCCTGATGCTGCAGCTGCACCGTCAGCAACTTCAGAAAGTCGTCAACGCCTAGCGACGTCTTGTGAGCGCGAGTTGCCGCAGCCAACACATCATTGCCAAGTTGTGTCGGATTGCCGGAAGCTGTGATTTGACCTGTAACGCTCATGCTTTTACCTCTTTCCGTTCATGTACTTCTAAACCTCTTCTCAAAGATTTTTAACCACCAACGACATCATTCGACCCGACGGAAACCTCGGGAAGCAATGCTCGCCGGCGATTCAGTAGCTTCAGGCGTGCCGAGCTTGCGTTTTTTCTCTGATGATTTCCCTTCGAAATCCCTCACATCGCCCTCGAAGCGTTCCTGCCTCCCCTGCTCCGCCCCCTCACGCCCCCCTCGAGAGTCGAGGTCGCCAGAGCCACGCGATGATCCGCGCTCAAACGAGACATCCGTTAAATCCAATGCTGAAACCTTTTCGCTCCTCGGAAGCACGCTCCACATCGTCTCGAGCGTCTGCCGTAGACCGCTATCACCAACCCTGAAAACCGCATTCACTCCACCCGAAACACCTCGAAGCTCCACCTCCACACTCATTCCTTGGGGCAACTCAATTTCAACCCTCAACGCACCACGATCCGCACGAACGCGCGCCACGGAATCCGCAAGCCGAGACCAAACCTCGCCAGCCACCCGCTCTACACTCGACGCGCTTTGGCCGGCACGCGCTTCCCCGACGCCCGCGCCACGATGGAAACCCACCGAACGCTGCACGAGTGTGAATGCCGTCATGCTCGAGGGACCGTCACCGCCAATCTGCCCAATCTCACCTTGCTGATTTAACTCAAACTCCCCGACCGTCGCTCTCCTCAAATGAAACTCGGCTTGTCGCTGACCAGAGACCGTCGATAGGGGCTCTGCCACCACCTTCCGTCCATGCCAACCGACAGCAATCTCTTGGTTGGGAGACTTACCTCCCCGTCCACCACTCTCCTTCCCCGCTGTATCTGCACCCCGATCCTGGTCGCTCGCCGACCGCTCACGAGGAACACCCGCCACCAAATCTGAACGACCTCCATTCGGAGACCCTTTCTCTTGGGTCGAATCGCCCTCTTCCCCAGAACGAAAACTCTGCAAACCCTCTCTAGTGAAATCCTGCAAACCTCCGCCAGAAGTAACCTCCATCGAGGGTCCCCCTGAGGTCAGCGCCGACACATCTCTCCCCGAAACATCAAAAACCGGAAGACTCGCAACGAGCGTATCTGGCATCTGACTTTTACCCGCACCCCCCGCCAGCATTTGAGTCGCGTTCGAAAGGTCGCCAAAAGATACACCCCTTTCTGACAACTGAAGCGTCTGCCGCGCCGCTACCGCCAGAGTCACGTCTGTCATCCTTGCTAACGGAGCGCCTGTCACCCCATCTTTAGACTCCAAACCTGCCTCTAATCCAAAGGTGGGGACCTGCTTCTGACTTAATCGGACGGCCCCTTCCGTGCTGAAGTCATTTAAGTTTTGCGTGGACTCGAGCGCTGATTCTTGCGCAGAGCCTCCTTCCAAAGCGACCGAAACGTTCGAGAAAACCTGTTTCCAAACCTCGCGCATTCGTGGCGCGCCGAGCAGAACCTCGTTTGCCCCCTCCGAGGAGGCAACATCCCGCGCAGCGTCCATAATCCCACGTGAGAGGTGGAAAATAACATCAGAATCCCTCCCAACGACACGCTGCACTCCCCCCTCTTGGTCTGTCGAAATCTCAGTTGAGGGCTTTAAATCCTGTCCATCCTGCGCTGCCAACCGCCCCAAATCACTCCCATCCCCATGATGCTCGCTGGCGCCGGCATTCAGATATATGGCTCGCCCCAGAGGCAAACCGATACCCCCCTCAAGATCGGAACACATTTCGGCTAACTGAGCCGGAGTTGCCGACTTAATCAAATCCACCAACGCCGGAGGCAGCGGCCCAAAACCGAAGTCAGCGGGAGAGTAGCCACCGTCAATCCCGCCATTAAGGTCTGAAACCGTTTCCTCAAAATCATCCCGCACTTCGCCCGGTGTATCACCAACGAGAGAGTGACCTGACACCTCAGCGATGACCTCTCCACAAAGCTCAGAAGCCGCCAGCATGACCGCCTCAAAGTCCGCCACGCTCGGCAAAGAATCAGAACCTTCAGACAGGCCCGCCTGAGTCGGCAACCCAACCTCACCGACAGGAGCGAGGAACCCCGCCAAATCCGATGATCCTGCGACAGCAACCAGATCAAAGCCCGCTCCAGCACCAACAGCATCCACGCTCACTGAGCAACCTCCTTCTTCATGTTCTTCATCAATCGGAGTTTGTCAGTGATGCGCGCCGCTCTTCTTGCGGTGCTCTCCTCACCCGACTTGTCAATGGCTTTCCCCATTTCAGACAACACCAACCCCACTGCCTTCGCTTTCATCGTCGCAAGAATCTTCACAACCTGGTCCTCTTCCATCTCCTTGAAGATTGCCACCGCGGCCGGTGCAGGCATCGAACTGTACGTGCTAGCCAGCGCCTCAAGATTCTTTACCTCCTCCTGCTGAACCTCAACCACTCGACGATCCAAGTCGGCACGCAACTCCTTTATCTCGTCCCTGATTTTCTCCACCTCTTGGCGATCAGACAAGGTCCTCGCTGCGAGCGCCTTCACGTCTTTCTGCTCCTCAAGGATTTTCTGCTTTTGTTTCTTAAGATCTTCGACCATCTCCACCAACTCCGCCGTGTGAAAACTGAAAACCGTCTGGGGAGGGACTGGCTTTTCCTCCACCACAACTGCAGCTGCAACTGGAGGGGGAGTCGCAACGATTTTTTTCTGGGCAGAAAGCATCATCATCACCCCAACCACGAGGCTCGATAACAACCCAACGACCGCTAGAAACCATGGCGCCGCCAACATGCCCTGCCGTATTGCAGATTACATGCCTGACTCTGATGTCCTCAGAGGAAAGTTGGCAAAGCGAGCATTTATCAGGTCGTCGAGAGCCCGCTCCTCCAATCGCGCCTGTTCCATACGATGCCGCTGCAGATGCTTTTCCTTCAACTTCTCAAGTACTTGCACTCCCTTTCGCGCCTCCATCCATCCCGCAAGCCGAATCTCAACTTCCCTGTCTGCTCGCACCACGCGCTGCGTGACCACTTCACAAAAATCACGTTGCTGGCGAATCGAGTGAATGAAGGTGAGGTTGTCATCTTTTTTCGTCGCGCCGAGACGCCGCGAATGAAGCTCCCGCTGCAGAACCTCGAGATGGCCCAATGCGTTGCTGAGCGCCAACTTCAAGCTATCTCTATTCGCCAACGCCTTGCCATAGAGCTCTCGCTGATGCTCCTCCTCGCGACGCCGCAACAAAAGGACCGTCTCCAAGCTGAAAACAAATCGCTTCATGATGCGTCAGTTCTCCGTAGCACCCGGCAAATTATTCCTGTTCTGGATGAAAAATCCGCGAAAGAATCTGCATCGTCTCCGCGCGAACACAAGCATCCTCAAAACCTTGCCGTAAAAACGGCCCCATGGCCTCCTGAACGGCAATCGCCAGATCGAGCTTGGGGTTCGCCCCTTTGGCGTACGCACCGATGGTGATCAAATCCTCGTTCCTCCGATACATTGCCATTAAGTCCCGAGCCTGAGAAGCCAGCGCATACTCATCGGGAGATGCCAGATCGCGAATCAAACGACTCACACTTTCCAATACGTCAATCGCCGGGAAGTGATTCGCCGTCGCCAACGCACGCGTCAGAATGATGTGCCCATCGAGAATCCCGCGAACCGCATCCGCAATCGGCTCATTCATATCGTCCCCCTCGACCAACACGGTATAAAACGCAGTGATCGAACCGGTTGTCCCCGCCCCTGTTCGCTCGAGCAATTTCGGCAACAGCGCAAAAACACTCGGCGTGTAGCCCCGGCTGCTCGGAGGCTCGCCAACCGCCAACCCCACCTCCCGCTGCGCCATGGCAAAACGCGTCACCGAATCCATCATGAAGAGAACCTTCTTCCCTTCGTCACGAAAATACTCCGCTATCGCTGTCGCAACCATCGCTGCACGAATCCTCACCAACGCAGGCTGGTCTGAAGTCGAAACCACAATCACCGACTTCTGAAGGCCCTCGGGACCCAAATCTTTCTCAATGAACTCACGCAACTCACGTCCGCGCTCTCCCACCAACGCAATCACGTTCACGTCACTGTCCGCACCCCGAGCCATCATCCCCAGCAGTGTCGACTTTCCAACACCGCTCCCAGAGAAAATCCCCATCCGCTGACCGCACCCCACGGGAGTAAACGCGTCAATCGCTCGGATGCCTGTTGAAAAAACCTCATTGATCCGACTCCGCGTCAAAGGGTTGGGGGGAGCCGCTTTCAAAGGACGCTGAGCAACCCCATGAATCGGGCCTCTTCCATCAATCGGACGAGACAAACCGTCAATCACCCTCCCCATCAAATCAGGACCCACAGGCACTCCAAAACCGAAGCCTGATGCGGAAACTTCGGACCCAACCTTGATGTTAACCATGTCACCAAGCGGCATGAGCAGCAGCCGATGACCGCGAAAACCAACCACTTCCGCATAAGTCGAATGCTCGCGACTGCCAGTCGTGATCCGACAGACGTCACCGATTGCCAAGTTGGGGCCCTCAGATTCAATCACTAAGCCCGTAACCTGAGCCACATGACCCACTTTGCGCGACAAGGCCCCCGACTTCAACCGGCCCGACAAAGTCTCCAGCGACCAAACATCCGAATCCATGCGTTGCCTCGGTTAACTCAACGCACCCTCAAGAGCCCTCAACTTCGTGGCAATTCGCCCGTCAAGCGTCCCGAACTTTGACCGAATGATGCAGTCTCCATCCGCCAAATCAGGGTCAGGCAAAAGTTTTGCCTGCGGATACCGCCCGCTGAACGTGGCATCAAAATCTCGCATCTTCCCAAAATCATTCACGCTGATGCGAATCTCCACATTCTCAATCCCCGGCGCAACCTCGGCCATCAAATCGCCCACCACCGCCTTGACCACTCCATCATCCACCTTTACTCCTGCAATCACCCGCTCCGCTGCCTCCATCACAAG
>JACCEE010423332.1_pt1 | contig 10044 bp, 4 predicted proteins | sample 7449931 | NCBI WGS metagenome assembly JACCEE01 (sample SAMN15323457, study PRJNA562643) | freshwater metagenome | isolation source: river surface water | place: USA:Blue River Watershed | collected 2017-08-19
AGATCAAGATCAACTCTCGAACCATTTTGTTCGAGAAGTATACGAGAAGGAGATATTCAACAAGGATGAGGTGAATGGGTTACCTTCCTATACTACAACTCTTAACCTTGCATTTTATCCCAAAGAAAAGGGCCCCTACAACTACAATGTGAAGGGGTTGGATTCTCAAGGAAAGTTGATAAACCCTGCCTCGAATTGGGGTGGAATAATGCGGAAAATGCCCAATGCCGATTTTGAGGCTCTGAATGTGGATTACATCACATTTTGGCTGATGGATCCCTTTGTATATAACCAAAGTTCTGCTGGTGGTGATTTGATTTTTAACCTCGGTAGCATTTCTGAAGATATCTTACGCGACAGTCGAAAATCAATTGAGAATGGGTTACCAACACCCGATAATAAGACCAAGGTTGATACAACTGCGTGGGGGCTTGTTCCTAATGCCCAGTTCTTATCAAGTGGCTTTTCTCAAACATCTCTTAAACTTCAGGATGTTGGACTTGATGGATTGAGTAGTGCCGATGAAAGAACCTTTTTTGAACCGTATATTAAAGAACTGATTGATGTGTTTGGGGCCAGTTCTCCTATTGTGCAGCAAGCATTGGCAGACCCGTCATCTGACGATTTCCATTATTTCGAGGGCGACGACTATGCAACAAATAAGGTTGGACTTCTCGATTGTTATAAAAACTTCAGTAATACTGAAGGTAACTCTAGCGGTGAGACTAAGTCAGCTACATCTTATCCGGATAAGGAGGAAATTAATGGAGATAATACGCTCAATGGAGATGAAAACTACTTTCAATACCGCGTGCGATTGTCTCCAAGCAGTATGCAGGTGGGAAAAAACTTTGTTACTGATGTGAGGGAGGCAAATGTCGACCTAGCCAACGGAACAAAGGGATCGGTTAAGTGGTATCAATTCAAGGTTCCAATTACTGATTACGAAAATTCTTTTGGATCGATTCAGGATTTTAAGTCGATTCAGTTTATGCGTATGATGCTTAAGGGTTTTCAAGACACGGTGATACTTCGTTTTGCTCGGCTCGAGTTGGTAAGAGGGGAGTGGCGTAGATATAACCTTTCGCTGCAGGAAGGTCAGGAGGGACTGGGCTCCACCGATGCCGAAGATCCTGCATTTGATATTTCGACCGTAAATGTGGAGGAGAACTCTTCGCGCCAACCGGTAAACTACATACTTCCTCCCGGTATTTCAAGAGTTATTGATCCATCCAACCCTCAAGTGCGACAGCTCAACGAGCAAGCACTTATGCTTACGCTTAAGGATTTGCAAGATGGTGACGGCCGTGGTATTTTCAAGACAGCTGGCTACGATGTTCGTCAGTATAAGAATGTACAAATGGATGTGCATGCTGAAGCACTGGAAGGCTACGGACTTGGTAAAGGAGATGTTAGTCTTTTTGTTCGGTTTGGTAGCGATTATAAGGACAACTACTACGAGTATGAAATTCCGCTGAGCGTAACAATGGCTGGCTACTATGCCAATAACGATGCAGGAAGGGCTGCCGTGTGGCCGGCAGCAAATAAGTTGAACCTAAATTTGGATCGATTGCCGGATGCAAAAATGCTGCGTAACGATGCTATGCAAGAGAAGGGATCAATGGTTACGCTTTCAACTGTGTTTGAAGTGCCCGATGGCGAACGAAAGATTAAGGTCGTTGGAAATCCTTCACTTAGCGAAGTAAAGGTTATCCTTATTGGTGTCAGAAACCCATCAAAAGGGCACTCTTCAAGCGATGATGGTCTTGCCAAATCGGCCATTGTGTGGGTAAACGAATTGCGCCTTACCTCGTTTGACGAAAGTGGAGGTTGGGCTGCTAATGCTCGAACATCGGTAAAGTTAGCCGATCTGGGCAATGTTTCGGTTGCCGGTAGCATTATGAAGGCGGGCTTTGGTTCAATTGAAAGTACCGTTAACCAGCGCAGCAAGGAGGATATATATCAGTACGATATGGCCTCGAATTTTGAACTTGGTAAGTTTTTTCCTGAATCGCTGGGGCTTAAGGTGCCAATGTTTATAGGCTATTCGGAAATATTCAAAAATCCAAAATACAATCCTCTCGATGAGGATATTACGCTAAAGGAGGCGCTGGATAATGCCGATACACAGCATGAGCGCGATTCAATACAGCGGTACGCTCAGGATTATACCCGTCGGAAAAGTATAAACTTTACTAACGTAAAGTTTGTGAAAGTAAAGGGACAACCACGTTTCTACGATATAGCTAACTGGTCGGCAACCTACTCCTACAGCGAACAGTTTGCGCGGAACGTAGATTTGGATCATCGCACACAAAAGGAGTATAGAGGGGTGCTTGCCTACAACTTTAATGCTCGACCGGTGTTTTTATCGCCTTTTCAGAAACTCAAGTTTTTAAGGGCACGGCCATTTGCCTTAATACGTGATTTTAACTTTAACTTAGTGCCGAGCCAAATCACGTTTAGGACAGATATGAACCGATCGTATCGTGAGGAGCAGAGGCGAAATCTCAACAACAGCAGTGAGATAATACAACCAACCTATTCCAAAAATTTTGCTTGGGCTCGTTTTTATTCGTTTGCTTTTGACCTAACGCGCTCTATTAAAATAGATTTTACGGCTACAAACCTTGCTCGAATCGATGAGCCTGTTGGCATGGTTGATAAAGATCGCGATCCTCTTGGGTATGAGAATTGGCGCGACTCTGTGTGGGCTAATATTCGGAACTTTGGTAGAAACGTTAACTACAACCACAACTTAAAAGCAACCTATAACATTCCAATAAACAAGTTGCCATTTTTGGATTGGACCAATGCAAACGCTAGCTATGCTTCTACTTATGAGTGGAATGCCGGACCAATAATGGCCGAAAACAGTTCGTTAGATCCCGGCAATACGATAAAGAATAGCCAAACGCTACAGGTTACTGGTGGTGTAAATATGGTTACACTCTATAATAAAATTGGTTTCCTAAAGCGCATCAACAGTGAGTTCGATCAAATGGGGAAGGGTGGTCCTGCCAAGAAGAAAGAGTATCGCGATGTTTCGTATGAAGGAAATCTCTCTGCCACAGCAAAAAAGGCTAGGAGTGTTTATCATAGGTTAGGTACTCAGGATGTTAAAGTAAAGGTCACGAGTGCCGATGGCAAAGAGATTAAAGTTACTATCGATCCTGATACTCCGGAACGTGTAAGGGTAACTACCGAAGAGGATATCACCAACGCCAACATACTGATTACAGGAAAGGTCGAAAAGAGAAGTAATCCACTGATTTTTGCCGGTAAGCTATCGCTTCGCTTGCTTATGTCGGTAAAGAACATATCGTTAACATACTCACAAGTTGGCGGTATGCTTATGCCGGGATATAAACCAGAGACTCGGTTGATGGGATTGAATAGCATAACGGGTATGACTGCCCCCGGATGGCCATTTGTTTTAGGTATTCAAGATGAAGCGTTTCCTTTGGAAGCGGCACGAAACGGATGGCTTACTAAGGATACCACGGTGAACAATGCGTTTATAATGAACCGGACGGAGAATATCAACCTCAGGATTACCATTGAGCCAATTCCTGATTTTAGGATTGATGTTACCGGATTGAGAACCTTCTCTAAGAATAGAAGTGAGTATTGGGCAGCAAATAGTGCAGGCGAATATATTCCAAGTGGGCTTATCAACTCGGGAAACTATAGTGTGTCGGTTCTATGTTTATCAAGCGCATTCGAAAAATCATCCAGCAGTAATAATTATAAATCAGCAGCATTTGAACGGTTCAAGGCAAATCGACTCGAAATTTCCAGAAGATTAGCTAGCCAACGGATTGTTAATACTTCGGTGGGTTATGATCCTACGGTTTTTGATCCCCAAACCGGTTTTTATGATGGTTACAGCGCTACATCTCAAGATGTTTTGATTCCTGCGTTCTTAGCGGCCTATACAAACAACAGCGCCTCTAGCATCGACTTAAATAATTTCCCTAAAATACCAATGCCTAACTGGCAGGTTACTTATAATGGACTTGCAAAACTTGAGCCTTTTAAAACTTACTTCAAGAGTATTACTATATCTCATGCATACAAGGCTGTATACAGCATCGGATCATATTCTACAAATTCTGCTTTTATTGAAGGAGAGGATGGTTTCTCCTACGTTCGGAATGTAAACAATGATTTTGTGTCTAAGAACCTTATATCCAACGCTTCAATCTCGGAACAGTTCAGCCCTCTTTTCAGCATGGACTTGGGGTGGCAGAACAACTTAACAACAAAGGGAGAGGTGCGTCGATCACGTAACTTGGCAATGAGTTTTGCTAGTAATCAGCTTACCGAGCAAGTATCGTGGGAGTATGTATTTGGAGTTGGATATCGTTTTGAGAACGTTCCGCTAATCTTTGGAAATCCTGCTACTGGTGCCCAAAAGGTTAATAAAACAAACTTAAGGGTTACTACTGATGTATCAATTCGCAATGTGCAAAACTTCATTCGCCGATTGACTGAAGATATTGACGAGATTAGTGGTGGACAAAAGATCACAACCATTAAATTAAATGCCGACTATACTGTTACTGAAAAAATAACAGTTAGGGCGTTTTATGATCGAACAGTAAATACACCATACGTAAGTAATGTGTATCCAATTGCGAATTCAAATTTTGGATTTAGTTTACGTGTGGAGTTATAGGTTTGGTTTTTCGCTATGGTATTTTATTCCTTCGTGTGAATATCTTATGGGAATTAAGGTGTAGCTTAGAATCGTTCAAAACAGAGCAACTATATTGCTAAACATAGTATTTATCAGTTGTTGAAAATATAAAATGTTTTACCTTTGAACACATATTAGTATTCAAACGACCTAACAATCAAAAGAATAAAAGATGAACGTACCTGCTAATCTCAAGTACACCAAAGATCACGAATGGATTCGTGTAGAAGGTGAATATGCTATCATCGGGGTTACTGATTACGCTCAGTCTCAACTTGGCGACGTTGTGTTCGTTGAGATCGAAACTGAAGGCGAAACTCTTGCTCACGAAGAAGTATTTGGAACAATTGAGGCAGTTAAGACTGTTTCTGATGCCTTTATGCCTGTTGACGGCGAAGTGGTTGAAGTAAACAGCAAGCTAGCTGATGGTCCGGATTTAGTTAACAAGGATCCATACGGTGACGGCTGGATGATCAAGGTTAAGATTGCTAACAAAGCTCAACTTAACGATCTTCTTTCTGCTGATCAGTATACCGCATTGGTAAACGCATAATTTTTATTGCAGAAAATATAAAAGGCCATCGCAAAGATGGCCTTTTTTGTTTTGGCAACGGTTCCTTTGGTCGCCGTTGTTGCTATTCTATAATAGTATTCCAGCTGTGCTTATCTGCAATATCGCCATACTGAATTCCCACCAAGGTCTCGTATAGTTTTTGAGATAGTGCACCTGGCTTGCCATTCTTGCAGAAGGTGTATTTCTTTCCTGTTTCTAAGTCTGCAATTTCGCCAATTGGTGAAATAACGGCAGCAGTGCCGCATGCACCTGCCTCCTCAAGGGTTTCTAACTCTTCAATCGGCATTGGTCTGCGTTCAACTTTTAACCCCAAATCCTCGGCCAGCTGCATTAAGCTTAGGTTGGTAATTGATGCCAAAATGCTTTCACTCTTTGGTGTGATGTATGTGTTATTCTTTATTCCAAAGAAGTTTGCAGCTCCAATCTCGTCTATGTAGCGTTTCTCTTTGGTGTCGAGATACATTGGAGAGCCATAGCCTTCTTTGTGAGCCTTCATTACACCTCTTAAGCTGGCAGCATAGTTTCCACCAACCTTAAATGTGCCTGTTCCAAGTGGTGCTGCACGATCGGAGTCTTTAATAATGGCAATCTTAACAGGGTTGAAACCTTCCTTAAAGTATGGTCCTACCGGAGTAACAAAGATCAAGAACATATATTCAGACGCAGGTTTTACACCCACTTCTGCACCGGTTCCTATTAGTAATGGTCTGAGGTATAGCGAAGCACCGGTTCCATATGGTGGAACAAAATCAGAGTTCAGCTTCACCACTTTCGAAACCATTTCGAAGAAAAGTTCTTTTGGCACCGGAGCCATTAATACACCTTCGGCAGAGCGCTGAAGGCGTTTGAAGTTTTCGTCCCAGCGGAAAAGCCGAATCTTCCCGTCTTTTCCACGGTATGCTTTCATGCCTTCAAATGCCTCTTGACCGTAGTGTAGGCAAGTTGCTGCCATGTGAATGCTTATATTTTCCTCGGAAGAAACTTCTACCTCACCCCACTTACCGTTGCGGTAGTTGCAGCGAACATTATAGTTTGTTTTGTGATAACCAAACCCCAACTTTCCCCATTCAATATTTTCCATAGTTGCTTATTTTGATAACAAGTTGTAATTTATTAGGCCAAAATGCAATAATTGTGTTAGCCAAAATTAGAGTTTTGGAAACAATTTGCAAAAACTCTTTGACCTATTTTATTAGTGATAATGTTCTAAATATCTTATTTAGTCAGATATTTAGTGATTTAAAGGAAAATGATAGTTGTCACCTTATATTTTTATCTTTTTTGAGGAGAGAAATAGCAGCGACGAAGCAATTACCCCCATTCCAAGAACCGACATCCAATCGGGTGATTCGTTTGGAAGCATTGTCCAGCTTAGAATAGCCCCCAGCACTGGTATAATAAACTTCCACATGTTGAGGTCCGAAACCTTTACCTGCGGTCTCCTGAGTAATGTGTACCATATAGTAATGGCAGCAGCCGAAAGAAAGCTAAGCCAACCCAATGATATGAAGTATTCTAAAGGAAGTGTTTGTTTATTAAATCCTTCTGCGGGTATAGCAAGAATAAATAGTGCACCACCTCCAACAATCATGGAGAATGAACTTAAGATTAATGGAGGAAGACCTTTTGTGGTTTTAGCAGCAAATACGTTTCCAACTCCACTCGTTATATTATTAAGAATAAGGAGTATTATTCCAACTCCGACTAAATTTCCTTCAACCGTAAGTTCTTTCTGGCTAAGGGTTAGTATTACAACGCCGGCAAGGCCAAGTGCAATGCTTATACCTTTACGGAGAGTTATTTTGTCGTTCTTCAGAATAATATGGGTCACAAGGGCTACGAATAGTGGTCCGGAGCCAACAATCATTGCCCCAAGGGCACCTTGAACAAGGTTCATACCGGAGTAGAAGAATGCATATTCAACGGTAATTTGAAGGAAACCTACAAGCACAATTTGCTTCCAATAGTTAGCCGCAATCCTTAATTTTAGTGGAAATTGCTTGATAAATGGCAGAAGTATAAGTCCTGCCAACAGAAATCGTATTCCGGCAAATTGAAGTGGAGGTGTGTATTGCAATCCAATTTTGATGGCAGTAAAAGCCGACGACCATAGGATACACGCTATAATAGCTAGGAATGCTGTGCTTTTTATAAAGTTCTTGCTCAAGTTTTTTTTGCAAAGTAAGTAATGTTATGGCTCTTTCTCACCATAGCTTCGCCATTAATAATTGCTCCTATTGGACCTCAATAGGCTTATTTGTAAAGAAATTGATCAGAACTGAATCGTAAATAATGGAATATTAAATAATTGACGAACCAGTAAAAATAGTAGTTTGATGGAGGATAATTTGGAGCAGTTGCATATACCTTTGCCAAGTTTTTTTCAAGATATTTTTATGAGCATTGCGCAGTCGGAGGGTTTGAAGAAGTTAAGTTTTGCAGGTGTATTAGTAACGCTGGGAATTGTTTTTGGCGATATTGGAACATCTCCTTTATACGTAATGCAGGCAATTGTTGCCGCGGGACCAAATACTCCAGACTTTATCATTGGGGCTATCTCCTGTATTATTTGGACGCTCACACTACAGACTACCGTTAAGTATGTAATTATTACCCTTAGAGCTGATAATAAAGGTGAAGGAGGTATCCTTGCACTATTTGCACTGCTCCGAAAGAGGAGACATTCGGTTTATCTTCTCGCTATGTTTGGCGCTAGTGCGCTCTTGGCCGACGGTGTAATCACTCCATCCATTACAGTTTTATCTGCTGTTGAAGGATTGGGCAGTGTTTATCCAAACATCTCCATTATTCCAATAGTATTAGTTATTCTTGCTTTTCTGTTTGTATTTCAACAGTTTGGTTCAAGTTTTATTGGAAAGTCTTTTGGTCCTATCATGGTGATATGGTTTGGCATGCTTGCCGTTATTGGTTTGCATCACATATCGGACTATCCTGCAATCTTACAGGCATTTAACCCCTACTATGCTGTAAAACTGTTGGCAGAGAATCCTACAGGAATATTAATACTTGGGGCCGTGTTTCTATGCACAACCGGTGCTGAAGCATTATACTCCGATCTGGGTCATTGTGGGGTGAAAAATATTCGAGTAAGTTGGCTGTTTGTTAAAGTCTCTTTGATATTGAACTATCTGGGTCAAGGAGCTTGGATTATTGCACAACCAGAGGGCGTTTCACTTCCAAATCCTTTCTTTGCTACAATGCCGGTTTGGTTTTTAGTTCCGGGAGTAATTATTGCTACTGCGGCAGCTGTTATTGCCAGTCAAGCGCTCATATCCGGGTCCTTTACCATAATAAGTGAGGCAATTACCCTAAATTTTTGGCCTAAAGTTCAGGTTAAGTATCCTACCAGCATAAAGGGTCAACTTTATATTCCAAGCGTAAATTGGTTGCTTTACATTTCTTGTTCCCTTATTGTTATTGGGTTTCAACACTCTTCGAACATGGAGGCTGCTTATGGGTTGAGCATTACCCTTACCATGATCATGACAACCTTTTTAATGTTCTTCTACCTCCGCGTGAGACACGTAAAATCTTGGCTAGCGTGGCTATTCTTATCTGGATACATGGCAATTGAGTTTACCTTTTTGATTGCTAATTTGCATAAGTTTCCCAACGGTGGATGGCTAACTTTGATGATTGCCAGCATCATATTTTTTGTAATGTTTATTTGGAACAAGGCTCGGGTAACTAAAAAGAGGTTTACAGAATTTAATCCTATATCCGATTATGCTGAGGTGCTCACCGATTTGCGCAACGATAAGGATATTGCAAAAATAGCGTCAAACCTTGTATACATTACGCGTGCAGAGCACCCGGGAGATGTGGAGGCTAAGATTATATACTCAATACTGAACAAACAACCAAAGCGCGCCGATAGGTATTGGTTAATAAGAATAAACATCTCCGACGAGCCGTTTACTAAAAAGTATAAGGTCACTAATTTGATTCCAGGAGTCCTTTACCGGGTCGACTTTTATATTGGTTTCAAGGTTAATGCGCGCATAAATCGATTTTTCAACTATGTTGTTTCTGAACTGGTAAATAATAAGGAGATATCTTTAGTTAGCAACTACCATTCACTTCAAAAACATGGCATTAGTGGTGACTTTAAGTTTATTGTAATTGATAGAGTTCCTACCGTTGATATTGCTTTAAGTTCGTTTGAAAGGTTTGTTATGAACACCTACGATGTGCTTAAAAAGTTCAGCATTTCAAGTGTTAAGGGATATGGTCTCGATACAAGTAACGTTACCATTGAGCAAGTTCCGCTAGGCAGAGTACCCGCTTGCGACAACGATCTGATTAGGATTTAGTAAGGTTTTAACTTTTGAAATACTGAAAGGCAATCGAAAGGTTGCCTTTCCTATTTGTTGCTCTTTGTGTTGTCATCCAGCAAGTGGAGTGAGAATAGAATAGATTCAACTTGTCGGAGATAGTTTCTCTTTTCTTCCTTCGGAGCATAAACATAACCATCAACTGTGATTACGCGGTTATTCTTTTCGTCGAGGGTAGTTATGCTTACAAATGGGCCTCCCATGTAGTCGTTGTGAACTTCCCACAGCCCTCGGAGAATAGCGTAGTATCTATCCTTAAACATAGTTGGTGTTACCTGAGGTTCGTAAAAGTGTCCGGTTATCATGTATGAGCCGTCACTAGGCCCCGGAATGTATTCCCTTGTGAGGCTATCGCGTTTGGCAACCAAGTAGTCTTTCGTAAATGTGTTTTTGTTTTGGTAGGGGTAGGTGTA
>JACCEE010777183.1_pt1 | contig 10043 bp, 11 predicted proteins | sample 7449931 | NCBI WGS metagenome assembly JACCEE01 (sample SAMN15323457, study PRJNA562643) | freshwater metagenome | isolation source: river surface water | place: USA:Blue River Watershed | collected 2017-08-19
CTCTTTTAATTTCACGACGATAGCGCTATAATGCCCGAACATTCTTACGGCGTCCCATAGTTAAAATGGATATAACGGGTCTTTCCTAAAGATCTATTAGAGGTTCAATTCCTCTTGGGACGACCACACAATAAAAAAGCCAGCGACACGCTGGCTTTTTTGTTTTTATTACAACAACTTATTTACTACGCCGATTTTTTTTCTAAACTCAAAATCGGGTCCGACCGCAAATGACCGCAAGAACTTTCGATCTGTAGAAACTTTTCAACTTGAATCAGAGCATCTTTTTGAACATCAGTACTGATGGCCGCATAGTGCTGAACCAAACGCTGATCTTTGTGCCCTGTCACTGATTGGACTGATTCAAGACTCCCCGTCACATGACGAGTAATCGTTGCCATCGTGTGCCTCAAAAAGTGAGTGGAACTATACTTGTGAGCAAGTCCACATTTTTCAAGTGCCCAATCGTAATGATGTTGAATTTCCCTATAGCTCAAAGGCCTTCCGTTGTTATGAAACACATACGAACATTTTTGTGGATCGTCTTTAAAACGCCTTTTTAAAATGCCCTCAATCATGGGAGTCATATAACATGTTCTCATCTCACCATTTTTTGGACAACTTTTTAAATGATCAAAGTGTTTTGTCTTTTGATCCCAGATAACCACGTCCTTGATGTGAACGAGTTTATTTTCAAAATCAATGCTCGTCTTTTGAAGGCCTGCTGTTTCTTGAACTCTTGAAGCAAATGCAAATTGAACTAAAGCAAAGTCATACCAAAAGGGCTTTTCTTTAAGGGTATTGAGAAAAAGAAGAAGTTCTTTAGGATTCATCTTCTTTTCCTTTCTCTTTTTCTCTTTGATACGTCCCAAAGTTTTATGTTGCTTTATAATTGGATTTACAAATTTATAATCAATAACTTTATACCAATTAAAAATTGATTTCAAAAACTTCAGTTCGTTATCAAAAGAAAATCGCCTTCCGTCTGAATCTCTTACGGATTCATTCTTCCTTCTAATGATCTCTTTGCTTATCACTTCGGGAGTGATGTCATTCATAAGAACGTCTTTAAGCCCTTCAACAAATCTCGCCTGAACCAAACGATTTGAGATCGTCGAACTTTCAAGATTAGGAAAGACTTGTTCTTGATACAAGGCCCAAACTTCTCCAAGAGTAAGTGACTTTGTTTTTTGTTCCTCCATTTTTTCTTGAGGAAGATAAGTATTTTTCCAATGCCTTGCCTCCCTGAGTCCATCAAAGTTTTTAAAGTATCTTTTTCCTTTAATACATTTTGTTACTTGAAACGTTCCCGTCTTGAGGTCTTTTCTTATGCCTCTTTCTGAGGAAAGTGTCTGATAACGATTTTCTTGTCCTATCAACATAACGGAACTCCTTTGTTGATCCAGTCCAAGACTTCATGTGGAAAAAAATACAAAAGCTTGCCACGCTTCCGATAAGGAATCTCGTCTTTTCTTCTCATCTTTCGTGATGCCGAAACTAAATTGTATATGTGGCCTACGCTCACACCTAAGAAGTTTGCAACATCATCTATTCGCCATATTTGATTGTTAAAGAGCGTATCGCTATTTAACTCTAACGTTGATTCTTTGCAACCCATAAACCTTCACCCCCATAAAAGTTTCTAGTTACCACCTAAGCACTTACTTTTCTCGATTCGTCTTGTTTAGCACTCCCCCTGTTTTTTTGCCTTTTTGTCCCCTCTGTTTCCTGACTGACTTCCTTTCAAATTCCCTATGTCTTCCTGTTTTTTTCTTTTTTTTTGTCTCATTTTCTTCTTCTCCACCCCGCTTGTTGATTGACCTCCTCCTCGAATACGTAGTGAGGGGGAGGTCAATCATGAAAGCGGGGTAACAGAGTTGTATCTTTGAGTTTTTCCCCACCTCAAAAAAACAACTTGGAAGACATTGGAATGAGCTTGGAAGCTCATTGGAAGAACGTTGGAAAATCTTTTTCATAAAGAAAAAACCTCCCCCAGTGTGGTGATCTTTTCTTTAAAGCTCGTCTCTGAATTTTGAATCTCGTAACTTTTTTTCGTAAGCCTTGGTTCAAAAATAAAAAGGAAGCGATTTTTATTTTTGATCTCTACGCTTTCTTTTAAAACCTCTTGATAGGTTTTATAAGCGTTAGGTCTTATGAAAAAGTAAAGGACGTTATTAAAAAAAGGCGAAGCCTCATAGAATTGAAAGCTCTCCCTGATCCTTTCTTTGGATTTCTGGGTTAGCTCCAATTCAATACCAAGTCTGAAAACATCCTTTCTCTTCCCAACGATGAGGGCATCAGGGATATGCCCTAAAAAGGGAAACTCCTTTTTGATATGTTCATCCAAGAGAAACTTTTCAAGAGAAGGAAGCTTTCTCAGTTGAAGAAGAAGCCTTACTAAATGGGCATCGTGGAAACGATTTTCCACATGGACAGGAATCATTTTTTCCATGCCTAGTGCTTTGAAGCCCTCGCAAGCAAGGTAGAGAAATTTCTTCTTCGTAAAGTGATCGACAAAACTTCCTGCAAGATTTGACTCTTCAAACTTCTGAACAATCTTATAGAAGTTCCATTCCCCTCCTTGGTAGCCTGAGAGTTTTTTAAGATCATCCAATGACAAAATCTTCCACTCCCTAAGCGGTAAGAGAAGATCAAGGTATTCAGAATTTATCATTTCAAGATATTTCAATTTGACCTCCTTAGAATACAGATGCCGCAGAAGCTTCCTTTTTTTCAGGCAAAACTTCAGGCATCTCTTTTTGAAAGCGAATGTTAATAAGCTCGATTCTTTTAGGTGTTCTTTGAAGAAGAACACACTGACCAACACGAAGCCCTCTAAAAATGTTTGCATGGGCAAGAAACTCTTCTGTCTCTCTCATCGTCCCTCGTCCGTCTCTTCTTCCTTCATCTGTGGAGTAGGTTTCTTTGACCGTCTGAATAGTCCCACAGGATTTTGCGAAGAACTCCGTATGTTTTGGGAGGATCTGATTAAAGACAAAAAGGTTATTCGTGTTTTCAAAAATCTGAGTGGTGAGATGTTCATTAAGTCTATCAATGTCAGAAGGACACTGAGTAGCGTAAGTGATTTCCATCTTCACCCCACGACATTTGTTTTGAAGGTCAATGAATCCTTCATGGATGATGCTTGAAAGTTCATCGAAGAAGATACTAAAAGGAGTGAGCGTCTCAACGTTTTGACTGTTATAAGACACCTTACAATGATGAAGAAGACCTCCAAAGAAAAGCTTGTTAAGAGCATTTCCAGAACTTCCAAGCCCTAGAGCTGAAATCCCAAGATAGACACAAGCTCCCTCGTCTCTAATTTTTTGAAAACTTAAAGAGTTAGAACTTTGTCCATCAATGAGATGGGCAAAGTCAGAACACTCGACGATAAAAAGTTGAGAGATAAGGCTGGTGATCGTTTTCTTCTCTTGGGCTTTTTCTAAAACCTTCATGATTTTTTGAATCGTCACATCTTCTTTTTGAACTTGCTTGATTTGCTTCACGGCCTTATAGAGTGCCATGTGGGCCTCGTTCTTATAGTAAGGCTCTGACCAATTAAGAGCGTTCATAATTCGCTCAGTAATCTCTGTCAGAGTTCCTTCAAGTAAGGGATTAAAAATCGCTGCGTCTTTTTCCAACTCAGAGACAACGTAACTTTTTCTTCCATACTTTTTACAAATGGCTTTGAAGCGGTTGATGTTTTCAGGACAAGTCTTAGGATCAAAGAAGATGATCGCCCTTCCCGAATTGAGAGCATGTTCTTGAAGAAGGCTTAGAAGAACTGTCTTTCCCGAACCCGTGGCCCCAATGATGGCCGTGTGCTTTGAGGTTTGAAGTTCTTGAAAAAGTAAATCGGTTCTCTTCCCTACAGCAAAACCTAGGGCAAGTGGATCGGAAGACATTTTTCTTGATTCAAGCATCTTCCTTGTAAGAACACGAAGCACAGGACGATGAAGAACTTTTTCTTGATAATACTCACGAATTTTTTTCGCGGCCCAAGTGATAAAAAGCTCTAAGAGAAAAACAAGTCCTTTGATAATCTCACCGAGAATAAAAACAAAAGGAGAAACTAAATCTAATTGTTCAGACTGTTGTTGTCTTTTGGCGTTCGCCATAAATGCACTCCAAAGTTTTTTCAAATTCAAAAAGAAAAGAAAGATTTACGCCTATGCGAAATCTTCTGAACTCTTTCAAAAATGAAATAAGTTAATGTCTAATGAATTTGTTCTTGATACCGAAACGGTAATAGATTATGATGACTACATATTCGACCTCCCTCTGTGCCCCTTACCGCCAAGTAAAAAAACACAGAAAACAAGTTAGTAATCTTTCAACGCCACCATAAAAATCACAAAATGTCATTTGCAAAACTCTAACAAAGTCTTACTTTTCTTTGCTGGTTAATTTTATTTTTGATTTAAATAATTGAAGAGATTGTTGAAATAAAAAAGCGGCCCACTTAGGGGCCGCTACTTGAGTTCGCTTTAAGAGAAATTCACCTCGAAGCCTCAGCCTTTGAAGAAATTTTACTAGTTCGATCCTAGGAGTTATCGCATACAAAGAGAAAAAGTTCTCCAAGATGTATTTAAATCGCTTCTATACATGTAAAAACTGCCTTGTACATAAAGTGCTCCTCTTTGATTTACAATATCGTAGTTCGTAAGAGCTTTCCAATCGATGGCCTGCTCATCAGACCAAGTTATGTAAGACATGAAAACAGATGCTCGCTCGGATGAGGCAATCGCTAGTCCACGTTTTTGACAAAGATTAGCTGCCTCGTATGATTCTCCTCCATGACCTTCATAAGTAAATGCACCTACAAAATACTCTAACCCATTATCTAGAATGATACGTGCACCTTCGGCTAAAATCGTTGTTTGTGCTTTTTTGCCATTGCGAAGTGTAATAAGTTTACTCGGTGAAGAGGCAGTAATTAGCTCAAGCTTTTGATTCGCTAGAATCAATTCTTTTTTTAATTCAGCATTAGCCATTCTTTGTTCTTTCATAAAGACAACTAAATCTTTATGAAGCTCTGGAGCGGTAGTAGAGCTTGGTATTGGAGTTGGCTTAATGACTTGAGCAAAGGACTGTAGTGAGAAAAAAACAACTGATAATGCGATAATTTTTTTCATAAAACCTCTATATGCTTCTAGTAATGTTTTGTGTTGTTTAGGACAACACGTTTCGTTTGTCTTTGTGGTGAGAACCTACATAAAAACGACGCACGGCTCAAGAAAAGATTTTTGAAGTGTAAAAAGGGAATAGTGACAACTGCTTGTTTTTACATGGCCGTAATTGGTGAGACCCTCGTAACGATAGAGAGTTGAGCATAATATCAAAACTGACTTAAATTTAGGTTGTATATGATTATATTAAAACCTATAATTAAGTATGCTTTTAGAACAACTAAAATCCTTAAAAAAAACCTTCTATACGTCAGAGGATGCCAAACACTTCGGCTTTACCCCCTCTGCCCTCTCCTATCTTGTGAAGAAGGGTGAACTGCTTCGGGTTTCTCATGGCCTCTACTGCCTGCCTGACTCTCAAGGAATTGACCTCGACTCCATTATTGCCGAGAAGTTGATGCAAGCTCCTCAGGCCATTATCGGACTTCATACCGCCCTAAGGCTTTTCGATCTGACTGAAGATAATAAACCTGAGATTGATCTCATCGTGCCACTCTCTAATGTGCCCAAAAGAAAAATGACTGATGTAAAATTCTATCAAGTCAAAGACGAACTCTATAAGAAGGACGTCATTAAAATTCGAGGCATCCCCACAACCTCACTTGAAAGAACGATTATTGATTTACTGCGGATCGGGGAACAACTTTCAAGCATTATTGAAATAATAAAACTCGCCCAAAAAAAGAAAATGAAGCTCTCGTTAAGTAAAATAAAAAGACTCTCAATAGAATTTCGTGTTAAGAAAAAAGCAGAAACACTTCTTGAGGTCCTGATATGAAGAATTGGAACCAAGCTATTTTAAAAGAGCAAGTAACAAACATCTCCAAGAAGTTCAATCTTCGTTCGCCTCAGATTATGCTTCTCCTTGCTCAAGAGCGTTTTTTGGCAAGACTTTGCTCTCTTGATGAAGGCAAACATTATATATGGAAAGGCGGTTCTCTTCTTGTTCGACTTTATTCCACATTGCCAACGCCTCGTTATACTGTCGATATTGATTTTCTACTTCGAGGAATGGATATTGATAAGACACAAAAAACTTTTGAAAAGGCAATGTCTCTGGAACTGGATGATGGCTTTGTCTTCAGCTCAATAACAAATTCCCCAATGGAACGTGAAACTCCTTACGGTGGAGAACGTTACGAAATCACTTGGAGCTTTTTTGATAAAGCTGGAGGAGAAACTTTAAAGATTGATGTCTGCACTGGTGATGACGTCACTGCCTTAAGTATGAGCGAAGAAAATCTTTTTCTTTTTCCACTAGAAAAAGGTCAAGGCCTTAGTTTTCAAGTCTACCCTTCTGAATTTATTTTTGCTGAAAAACTTGAAACCGTTTTTCACTGGGGAACAGGCAATACCAGAATAAAAGATTTTATTGACCTTTGGACCTTGGCCCAAGGGAATCTGAATCCGACCAAACTAGAAGATGCCATCACGAGATGCTTTGAAAGACGTCAAACATCTTTCGATAAAAAGATTTTTGATGAAATCGTATCGGACGAAGACTTTCTTCTTCTTTTAAATAAGGCGAAGGATAAAAAATTTCAAAATATTGAAGCCCCTTCTCTTGAAACAATGCTTGAACTTATCCGAAAGAAAATTCCTTTCAAAAATTAGGGACTAAAAAGGGACCACCGCCCTTTTGACCGCAAATGACCGCACGAACATATTAAAAAACATGAAATACGATGAAAAATGATGAGAAGAAAAAACGAACAAGTTTCTGATTTTTTTAGAAGTCCCTGAAAGGATAAATGTTTTAAAATTTCATTTGTAATCCCTCTTGGGACGACCACTCAATAAAAAGCCAACTTCGAGTTGGCTTTTTTGTTTTTAAAATAACTACTTATCCCCTACTTTTGAGGGAGAGCCAAAAAGTTTTCTACTTGGATCAAAAAATAAAGGGACACTTCGATTTTTCAGTTTGAAAATAAAAAAAATGAACAAAAAACTTTAATTAAAACTTTGTACGAATAATAATCCACCGAAGGACCAAAAACAGAAGCACAAAAATGAATATAAAAGGGATTGCTACAAATACAGCAAGTCCTATTTTAAAAACGAATCCAATACTAACAACAACAAAAAAAACGGGGATCGAAAGTACAGACAGAATATATTTAAGATATTTTATAGATACGATTTTAAAATCATCTAATGAAGAAATCACTCTATACTCTTTACCTTGCATAAGAGAAAGTAAAGCACATATGAAAAGAGCAGGTACAAATAATAAAAGTGCAGTAAAACAATAGATGCTGATTTTATTATAATCGAACTTATACACGTATAACAAAACAAACAATGAAAACAAAAGATAAAATCCAAACATAAACTTCGCAAAGAATGCAGAACTATTTTTAAATTCTTCAATATTTTTTGGGGAAAATCTTTGCTTAATATGAGTAAAAACAGCTTTCATTTTAATTGTTCCTTCATACAAAAGAAGAACAGGTTTGACAGGGGCTACTCCAAAATCGACATAAATAATTTCAATCCTTATTTTAAATAAAAGCTGAAAAGAAACAAGAAAAGAATAGCTACGTAAGCAAAGCATACAACGGTGGAAAAAATCTTATTATTGCCGACATTTTTATCGATGAACAGTTTAGAGGGAAAAACATAGGTACTGATACTTTAAAATGGATCGAAGTTAAGACAAAAGAACTTGGTTGTATCACCGTCTCCCTACATGTATTTGGTCACAATCAAAGAGCCTTTAAACTCTACGAAAAAATGGGCTTTTCCCCCTTCAACATTCAAATGAGAAAGGTTCTCTCATTTTTAAAACCTATATATATACTCGACAAGAAGTTCTAACTTGTTCCACTTGGAACCACCAAACTCCATTCAAAAAATTTCTAGAGATAAACCAATCATAAATTCTGCAGACGGTGTCTGCAGAATCTCATTAAAAAATTGCTCAGATACTGTCTGAATAATCAGAAGAAACTGATTAAATCAAAGTGAGAAGTTGTTTGGTAAATCGAGTTATATAGGAAGATCATCACCCAAATAATTGTGCAGCAAGCTGCTGCACAATTAAGCAAACATGCCGATTTTATGAGCTTTTCAATTGTGCAAGCGGTGCTTGCACAATTAAGATAAGTCTCTAAATTAACAAGGGAATCACTCATTTTACTTCTTTTTATCCAGCTCTTTTTCGATCGCTTCTACACTCAGTAAACTCAAGTCATGAAAACTTGAAACTAAGCTAACTTATTTTCTTGAAGAAAATTATTAATGGTTTGAACGACACTCTCCAGTCTTAGCGCTTCGAGCTTTTCCTTTTTTACAAAAGAATTCCACCTTACCGTGAGAGGACCAATGAAGTATTCAGGAATCAACTCTAGCTCTGTACCTCTGGTACTCAACGTTTCTTTAAGCGCTTCATGCAGCTTTTTTACATTCAACACGTCTTCTATAATCATTCTGTAGCAATCATAATAATCTTTCATCCGACCGTTTATATCCCCAAGATGCAAAATGGCCTCAAACTTTTCAGAGAAGATATATTCAGGAGGATATGCCTGTAGCTCTATTGATTCTTCAAAGAGAGGTTCTTTTGAACTCAAAAGACCAATTTCGAGTCGTTTCGGCTTAACGACATCACCTACGCCAATATCTATATCGACATCATTTCGTATTTGTCCGAGAGTTCCCCGCATGGAAATTCTATACCCTGGATACTTTTTATGCTCTATTGAAAGTTGTTCAATCTTCACACCGCCAAAAGAAATACCATCCCCAACATCAAGAGCGGCAATATCGTTAAATATTTTTTTTATCGTCTCCTCATTTGCCTTTAGATTCTTTAGGAGAAAGTCGATATCTTTTGTTGCGCGTTTTAAATCAAAGAATTGAGCAAGACACATTCCACCTTTGAAAATTAATGTATCCGCGTGCTTTGACTTACCAATACGTACAAGAATTCTTTCAAGAAACAAAGTTTCAAGCAAGCGATTAAAAGGAATCCCTTTCACCTTTTCAATATCATGAAGTTTTTGCTTCACTCTTTGTTCTAAAGATCTATTCATACTGTAAACGCCGTTGTGTATTTGGAAAGATCAACCCGTAGCTCTTTGGCATAGGTATTAAGCTTGCGTATGTTTGGCCTTCCCTTTTTTCCGGAGAGATATATTTTAAGGGCCTTAATCGCCGTTTCTAAATCAAGAAGCCTAAAGGAATCCACAATCGTTCGCTCGATATCAAAGATTTTTACTTTCATATCAGCAAGCTTAATCTCTTTTACACCGACTTCAAAATTCCTCATTCTCACAATTCTCACTAGGGGAAAATTAAGTTTCGATTTGCTATGAGGAATAGCAATCCAGTACTCGTTCATAAAATCGTCTGAGATTTCATAATAATTAAGTGCAGAGACCAGACAAATAACACCATTTTTTATGCTACTAGCGGCCACCGCAAGTCCATACCACTTATCATCGCTTGAAACATAAGAGGTTGAACGATAAATCCCTCTCCCCACTTTTTCAAAAAGCCCTTTTTGGACATAATAAGAAAGCATACGTCTTGAAAGACCTTCTGCCTCGGCCTGTTTAATTGTAAAAAATGGAAACTTTTCAAGTTTTGTCATGTGTAACATTATACACCCAATATGCAAACTTGGGTAGTTTTTGTTACACTGTTTTTTTACCCGTATTTCCTCATAAAATCGGGACGAACCGAGGGACCACCGCTTTTTGACCGCAAAAAGACCGCATGAAGCGGTCAAAAAAGATGAAACTCGATTAAAAATGATGAGAGAAAAAACGAGGCAAGTTTTTGAAATTTTTAGAAGTATTTGAAACGCTGGAAGTTAGTAAAAAATGAACGCCGTCCCTCTTGGGACCACCA
>JACCEE010107354.1_pt1 | contig 10042 bp, 5 predicted proteins | sample 7449931 | NCBI WGS metagenome assembly JACCEE01 (sample SAMN15323457, study PRJNA562643) | freshwater metagenome | isolation source: river surface water | place: USA:Blue River Watershed | collected 2017-08-19
CGATGAGCAGAAAACGCATATTTGCATCAGGAATTATGGTATTAAAAAGAGCAGAACTAACCAATGCAGTTCTGCTCTATATCTATGAATTGTTTTTCTAAAGTTTATTATGCGTCGATGTTTGCATAAGTTGCATTGTCTTCAATAAATTGCCTGCGAGGTGGAACGTCGTCGCCCATAAGCATCGAGAACACATGGTCGGCTTCGGCTGCATTTTCAATAGTCACCTGCCTTAGCGTACGGCATTCGGGGTTCATGGTTGTGTCCCAAAGCTGTTCGGCGTTCATTTCTCCAAGACCTTTGTAACGTTGCACGTGCAAGCCCGAATCTTTTCCGCCACCAATTTCTTCAATTAGTTGAAGCCGTTGTTGTTCGGTCCATGCATATTCTTCGCGTTTGCCTTTTTTTACGAGGTAAAGTGGAGGTGTTGCAATATAAAGATGCCCGTTTGTAATTAGTTGTTGCATATAGCGGAAGAAGAGTGTCATGATAAGTGTTGCAATGTGGCTTCCGTCCACGTCGGCATCGGTCATGATCACAATTTTGTGGTAACGGAGTTTCGAAACATTTAGCTCTTTCGAATCATCTTCAGTACCAATTGTAACCCCCAGTGCTGTGAATATGTTTCTGATTTCTTCGGTGTCGAACACACGGTGGGGCAACGCTTTTTCAACGTTAAGAATCTTACCCCTTAATGGGAGGATTGCCTGGAATTTACGGTCGCGACCTTGTTTTGCGGTGCCACCTGCCGAGTCTCCTTCGACCATGAATATTTCACAATTAGCAGGATCTTTATCGGCACAGTCGGCTAACTTGCCCGGTAATCCACCGCCCGACATTACGTTCTTGCGCTGAACTAACTCGCGAGCTCTCTTAGCAGCTTGGCGGGCTTGTGCCGCCAGTACAACCTTTGCAACAATAGCTTTTGCATCTTTTGGATGTTCTTCCAAATATATCGAGAGCATTTCGCTAACCGCCTGATCGACCGAAGCGCTGATTTCGGAGTTCCCGAGTTTTGTTTTTGTCTGGCCTTCGAACTGTGGTTCCTGAACTTTTACCGAAACAACAGCGGTCAAACCTTCGCGGAAGTCGTCGCCACTGATTTCGATTTTCAGTTTGTCGAGCATCCCCGATTTGTCGGCATAAGCTTTCAGTGTACGGGTGAGTCCACGGCGGAAACCTGTTAAGTGGGTTCCTCCTTCTATTGTGTTGATATTGTTTACGTAAGAGTGGATATTTTCGGAGAAAGAGGTGTTGTAGTGCAACGCAATTTCAACCGGCACATCGTTCTTTTCTGTTTGTATGTGAATGGTTTCGTCGATCAGTTTTTCGCGGGCGTTGTCAACGTATTCAACAAACTCTTTAAGCCCTTCTTTCGAGAAGAAATTTTCTTTTTTGAACTCGCCATTTTCATCAACCTCTCTGCGGTCGACAAGTGTAAGGTTTAACCCGGCATTTAAGAACGCGAGTTCTCTTAATCTGATGGCCAGGATATCGTATTTGTATACTGTTGTTAAGAAAACTGTGTCGTCGGGCCTGAATGTGATGATTGTTCCGTTTCTGTCCGAATCTCCAACCTCTTTAACATCGGCAAGTGGTTTACCTTGAGAATATTCCTGAACCCATCTTTTCCCATTGCGGTGAATTTCAGCTTTGAGATAGATTGAAAGTGCGTTAACACACGAAACACCAACTCCGTGCAACCCACCTGAAACCTTGTACGAACCTTTGTCGAATTTTCCTCCGGCATGAAGCACGGTAAGAACAACTTCGAGAGCCGATTTCTGTTCTTTTTCGTGCCAATCAACAGGGATACCACGGCCGTCGTCGGTTACGGTAATTGAATTATCTTCATTTATAATTACATCAATGTTTTTGCAATAACCGGCTAGAGCTTCATCAATTGAGTTGTCAACTACTTCGTATACCAAATGGTGAAGTCCTCTTTCATTGATGTCGCCAATATACATGGCAGGACGTTTCCTTACGGCTTCTAAGCCTTCAAGTACCTGAATGTTCTCGGCAGAGTAATTGCCATTTTCGTTTGTAACTTCTTTGTTTTCTAAATCGCTCATCGTTTAAATAGATTTTAGCCAAAATAAGTTTAATCATCTTTTTTCAGACGAATCAGATAATGCTTTCACATTAGTTTGAAAACCCCAAAAAAACTCACTGGGAACTCCAATGAAGGAATTGTTTTCTGTAGTTGAAATAGATTTTATAATCCTTAATTTCAATGTATTACAAGAGAATCAATTTCCTATGAATATTAACGCCCAAATATAACAAAATATCCCCTCATTTCGTGTGAAAAGAGGGGATGAAAGACAAAAGTTTTCAACACCTTAAGGTTAATTTTTAATATTTTAGAAGGCATATCTGGCTCCAAGAAGGAATAGTATTCCTTGTGAATTGTAGCCATGCCAAACTTCGTAGTTCTGATTTAAAAGGTTTTTTACATCTAGCGTGAAATTAAGGTTTTTGATGTATTCGTATTCTGCACCAATATTGATGTCGAATATGGTTTTTAAACTGCGAAATTCGGTAGTATAAACAGGTGCATCAAGCAATTCGGTGCCGGGTCTGTAGTTATACGTGCAAATTTCAACTTCACCTTTTCTTTCTCCAATAATGCGGGCATCCAGGGTAGCTTTAATTTTCTTTGTTGCTTGAACTGCACTAGTAAGAGTTGCATCAAAACTTGGCAAATGGGTTAGGGGCGAAATATTCTTGGCTTCTCCTGTGTAGTAATTTCCAAGAAGCGAAACTGTTACATTATCGCTACTGTACCTTATATTTCCTCCAAAACGAAGCACATTCAAATCGTCGTATTTTACATTGAACATGTTGAATGCTTCATCAGGTGCATTTGGGTAGAATGTTTCTTTCAGGTAAAAGAACGGTTTGTTATGGGTTATTGTATAGTTCACGTCGAGCATGTAGGCAATGCTACGGCTTATTTTTCCTTTGAACCCACCAAACAGGCTTATTACTTCTTTCGAAGGTTTCATTTCGGTATTGTAGTCGGTATAGGGGTTAAATTTTGTCATCGACTGGTAGTCGTTGGCCAATATTTGTCCGGTTGATCCTGCAAAAAGTGACAGGATTTCCGGAATAGGGTGGTATATAATATTAATCTCGGGCGAAATGTGGAAACTGGCACTCGAATCGTCGTCGAAAATTGCGCCTAAATTGAACCCTCCCTGAAGATACCAGCTATCTTTTTCGTATTCGGCACGAGGCGATATTTCGGCAACAACAAACTGATGGTTACTAATTTGCTGTGTGTAGCAATTCCTCATGCTGTCCTGATAGAAATAGTCTATTTTCGATCCGAGTAAAATTTTATACTCTTTTTTATCTATCCCAAAGTCTCCGTTGTAGCTTCCATGATGCGAGCGCTGGCCTGTTGAATTCCAGAAATAGTTGTACCCTAGCATAATGTTGTAATCGAACGTTGTGCGGGTTGCAAGGTTCCTGAAATTGACATGGGTTGAAGCGTTGTTAAACACCTGTTTCTTATTCAGTGTCGATGAAATTTTTTCGGTATCCTGATAAAGAAGTGTGTCTATGGCAGAACTGTCAGAATCTGCAAATCCATAATAGTTGAATCGGTTACGGTCGTATCTGATATCCCATTCAATTACCGACTTCTTCGAATAATTTTTCACGAATAACCTTGCCATATTTTCACTATAAGGAGTTTTAATCCTCATATCGTCGGTTAGTTTCACCGATGGTTGCGAAGAGTAGTGGAAAAGATGGATTCCAAAATCAGTGTTTTTTGAAGGTGGAGTATTGATAAGAACCTCGCCATAAGGTGTATAAGCATTTCCAACTCCGCCTCGCAGGTAACCTGTGTTCGATTTGCCAAGAGGAGGGTTACCAAGTTGAACAACAGGAAGCTTTTGAATTGATTTTGTAACAGGCACCAGTGTCGATTGAATTTTATAATCGAACACCGGGGTGTAACTTGTGGTGTCGACAATTTTTGGCGACCCTGTTATTTTAAATGCTTCTGAAATGCTTGGTTGGTATGCTTTTATAACTTCAACATCTTTGGTTAGCAAGGTGTCTGTTTGTGCAAAAGCAGCAACAGCCGATAACTGTATAAATGCAGTAGCTAATATTTTGATTGATTTTCTCATCGTAATAAAACCTTTAATTGTTTTGAGTTGAATCTGCAGGTACGCTCATTTCTTGTACCGGTTCAACAGGAATTTCACTATTTGGTATTGTATCTTCCGAAACATTTACAGGCGATTCTGGATTAAGTGGCAACTCTGGTATAATTGATTCTTTTTCTTTTGCTTCAATTACTTTCATCTTTTCGTTAACGGTGCCGATAATCCCATCGGTTTGATTCGTGTAATTGTCAAGAATACTTTTCAGCGTGTGCCGGGCTTGGAACAGGTCGTTTTGTGCAAAGTAAACATCCGAAAGGAGGATGAATGATTTTGCCAGCCAAAATTGGTGTGGCGAATTCTTGCTGATGAAGTCCATAATTTCATTTTCGCAATCTTTTATATTGCCACGGTCGTATAGAATCTGAGCTTTAATGTGTTTAGATTCTGCACCTTCGGCTGTTTTTGTGTCTTCAGCAAGTATCGTAAAGTATTTGTAAGCTTCATCAATATTCAGAAGTTTGTAGTTTGAACTGGCCAAAATGAAATTAGCCTCGCGAACCATGATCTCAGTTACATTTTCGGACGACAGAAGCTTTGATGCGGCTTTAATTGCTTCGGCATATTGGCCAAGCTTGTAGTTACATCTCATAACTCCGGCCCTCGATTTAAGCGTATTCCATTTTGATGTCGAAAGCTTTTCGAGACGCTTAAAATACTCCGATGACGCATCGTACTTTCCGGCATTGAATGTCAGTTCGCCTGCTTTCAGCAATGATTGTTCGCTGAAAATATTATCGGGTTTAGAAGTCACTTCTTCGTAGTAACCTAATGATTTTGAGTATTGTGCTTTTGAATAGTAATACTGGGCAAGATAGAAATTGGCATTGGTTGTAAAGCTTCCGTTAGGGAATCGGGTAAGGTACTCTTCCATTTGAGCTTCAGAGCCTTCTTCGTTTGCCATGTATTTCTTTTCAGATGCAAGGTAGAATATCGAGTCTTGTTCCGAAGATGTAACCTTTGGTGCACTGCCAGTCGATTTTGAATAGTCGAAATATCCATCGGCATTATTCATATCAACATAGTTGTTTTTAATTCCAACAAAAGCTGCATTTGATTCTTCGGTATTCGGATACTTTTCAACAACCTTTTTGTAGTATTCCAACGATTTGTTGTAATCGTTTTTATTATAATAGATTAAGCCTAACTGTAGCAGGGTTTTCTTAGTATACGAGCTCTCAGGTATTTGCGCGAGTAATTTATTGTAGTATTCAATTGCCTTGTCTAAGTTGTTAATGCGTTCGTAAGTGCGGGCTAACTCAAATAAAGCATTTGCGATGTACGACGAACTTGGGAATTGGTTAACTAAAGCATCTAAATCGGCAACTTTTTGGGCATATTCTTTATTGAGGCCTTTGCATTCTGCCCGTTGGAAAAGAGCATAATCGGGGTCGAAGCTTTTCAAGCTGTATGAGTTGGTGTAATACTTGGCAGCTTCGGTATAATCGCGGCTAATGAAAAGGCAGTCGCCAACACGGTTATTTGCATCGGCTTTCATCTGATCGGTTACTTTGCTTTGGCCCAAATATTTTCGGAACCAAACCGAAGATTGATCGTATTTTTTCTGATTGAAATAGCAGTAACCAGTATTGTAATAAGCTGTTCCGAATTCTGGAAGTGAGAAAGCTCCCGGTGTTGATTGAAACAACGCAAATCCGTCTATCGCTTTGGCATAATTCCCCATTCGGTATTCTGCCTCAGCTTTCCAGTAAAGTGCTTGTGCTTTGTAGGTTCTGTTGTATGTCGAATTTACCAGCGATTTTTCAAGGTATTGTATCGAGCCTTTATAGTTTCCGTCGTTAAAGAGTTCCAAACCACGGTAGTAGGTTACACGCTGGTAAGCTTCTTTTACCGATGGCGATTGCACTTTAATTTTTTCGATCGAACTAATGGCATCTCTGTAATTCTTTGTTGTCATGTAAACTTTTACCAGATAGTCGAAAGCGGCATCGTTTCGTTCCGAATTTGGATATTTAGTAATGTACTGGTCGAAAGCTTTTATTGTTTCGTTGAATGGAGAGTAGGAGAGTTCGTACGAAAGTTTTGCATAGTTGAATAAAGCATCTTCTTCAATATCAGCATTGAAACTGAATTTTGAAGCTTGTTCAAATGCCGATCGGGCTTTCTTTTTGTCTTTTACTTTCAGGTAGCAGTCGCCTAAATGATAAAGAGCGTTTTGCGCTAGCTGGTCATTGCCCGGTGCTGCTTTTTCAAACGATTCGATAGCCTTTTGATTTTCTCCAACCTGATAATAGCAATACGCAACTCTGTAATAATCTTCTCTAGTTTTTTTACCATCAATACCTTTGTAAGCATCAAGGTATTGGGTTGCTTTTATGTATTTCCCGGTTTCGAAATAAGCATCGCCAACCATTTTTAAAAGTTCATTGCGTTGTTCGGTAGGAGCTGCATTAACCATTCCTTCGCCTTTTTCAATAACAAGGTCCCATTTTTCCTGCAGGTAATAAATCTGTGTGGTATAATATGGAATGAAGCCCGAGAATTGTTTATTATGCTCCAATTTTTTGAATTCTTGCAAGGCTGTTTCGTATTTTCCGTCGAGATAATTAATGTAACCCCAATAATATGAGGCTGTTTCGGCATAAATAGAATTCCCTTTTTTTACTTCGAAGAAAGCCTGTGAAGCTTTTTTCATGTCGCCGGCTTCAAAATTACTATACCCGATAAAGAACTTATAATCATTTATATCGGATTGGTTCAGATGTTGAGCATCGACTTTTTCGAATGTTTTAGCGGCAATTTTATATTTCCGTGTTTGAAACTGCATTTTTCCAAGTTCGTACCAAAGTTGATTTTCCCATGGAGTACCGCTTTCGTTTGCCAGGTATAAAGTTATTTCATTCTCGGCCGAACGGTTGTTTTGTTTTACAAGGCACATTAATCGATAGTAGTCGAGGTCGAAACGAACAGGGTCGTTTTCTGGTGTTTCAGCCAAAAGATCGCTAAACATTTTCCCTGCACCTATGTAATTGGATGTTTGATATAAATCGACGGCCTTATTAAAAGTCTCCTTTTTGATTTGCTTCTGAGCCGAAGCTGTAATTGTTAAAAATGAAAGATTTACGATAACAATTAATCCTAATAAATTTATTAACAGTTTGTTGTGTTTCATAGTCTCCGACAAATAAATTTAGGTAAAAATAGGAATTTAATCCTAAACCCTTTCTTCTATTTAAATTGAGTTCTCAACATTAACTGTTTATTACTTTATTATAGTATCCGAATTAGATAAAAAAATTTAGTTTTGTACATCAAAATTCTTAAAAATGGAAAGCCTTTTTTCGATATCAGTTACTAATGCAGATATTTATCAGCGCGAAGCGTTGATTTTGTCGGATGTGAATTTTCAGATTAATAATGGCGAGTTTGTCTATTTAATTGGAAAGGTTGGTAGCGGAAAGTCAAGTTTAATTAAAACCCTCAATGCCGAAATCCCCCTTTATAAAGGCAATATTAATGTTGGTGGATTTAAATTGGAGTCGATAAAAACGAAAGAGGTTTCAGCTTTAAGGCGTAAACTTGGTGTTGTTTTTCAGGATTTCAAATTGCTGACTGACAGAAATATATACGATAATCTCTTCTTCGTTTTGAAAGCTACTGGCTGGACAGACCAAAAAACAATGGATGAACGTATCGATTTGATGCTCGAAGAAGTTGGCATGAAGGATGTTAAGAAAAAAATGCCTCATCAACTTTCGGGTGGCGAACAGCAGCGAATTGTTATTGCCCGTGCTTTGCTCAATAACCCTGAAATACTTCTTGCCGATGAGCCAACCGGAAATCTCGATTATGATACTTCGATTGAAATTCTTGAGCTTTTCAGAAAAATTCATGCCGAAGGGAAAACCATCTTGATGGCCACTCACGATAAGTTGATGGTTGAAAAATACCCTTCGCGAACATTGGTTTGTGCCAATGGAAAAATTACTGAAACTTCTGATTCAGAAGAACTTCTTGATTTTAGATCTTTACTCGACGATTAAGCTACGTTGTTCTCGTTTGGTAATTATTCGTTGATAGCCATTCGGGCAAAAGGAACCAATTCGTGTGACGCAAATTCACCTTTCAAGAATTTATAATACCCTGTAATTGCTATCATTGCAGCATTATCTGTTGTGTATCTGAATTCGGGGATAAACATGTTCCATCCTCGCTTTTCGGCCTCAGAGGTTAATGCAGAACGCAATCCCGAATTTGCAGAGACCCCACCTGCAACCGAAATTTCTTTGATCCCGGTTTCTTTCGCAGCTTTCACCAATTTACCCAATAGAACTTCGATGATTGTTTTTTGGAGCGACGCACAAAGATTGGCTTTGTTTTCTTCAACATAGTTGCTGTTGATTTTCAGGTTATCGCGAAGGTGATATAGGAAGCTAGTTTTTAGTCCACTGAAACTGTAGTTAAGCCCCTGTATTTTAGGTTTATTAAATTCAATTGAGTTTGGATCTCCCAACTTCGCAAGCCGGTCGATGTGCGGACCGCCAGGATAGGGAAGCCCCATAACTTTTGCGCATTTGTCGAAAGCCTCACCAGCCGCGTCGTCAATAGTTTGCCCAATAACCTCCATTTCGAGGTGATTTTTTACAAGGATAATTTGAGAATTTCCACCCGAAACCAAAAGACACAGATGCGGGAAAGTTGGTTTGTTGGTATCGTCCTCATTTTCTTTGATGTAGTGAGCCAATACATGACCTTGCAAATGGTTCACTTCGAGCATTGGAATGTTGAGCGAAAGAGAAAAACCTTTTGCAAACGAGGTTCCAACCAACAACGATCCAAGCAATCCAGGGCCGCGTGTAAATGCAATTGCACTGATATCTTCTTTGGAAATTCCGGCTTGTTTAATTGCCATATCTACCACAGGTACAATGTTTTGCTGATGAGCACGAGAGGCAAGTTCGGGTACTACGCCACCATAAGCTTCATGAACTTTTTGGCTTGCTATAATATTCGACCGAATAACACCGTTCTCAACTATTGCGGCTGATGTGTCATCGCACGATGATTCAATTCCAAGAATGATTATGTTTCTATCTTGTGGCATTGCTTAATTGTCGTTATTTTTCATGTGTTTGTGACCTATTTTTGGTACAAAATATGTTATTTTGTAGATCAACATTTTCGGAGGGCAAAAGTATCAAAAAAATAGTAAATATAGCACTGGTTATCTTATCGGTATTGCTTTTGGCAATGGCTTCTGTTTACATGGCCTTTCAAAGCCGGGTTGTTCAATCTTTTATTATTAACATTGTAACGAACAACATTTCTGAAAGTACCGGTGCCGATGTATCTATCAGTAAAGTAAGGATTTCTTTCTTCGATAAAATTATTTTCGACGATGTTTTTGTAAGCGATCAACAGAAGGATACACTTTTTTTTGCCGATAAATTCACAATAAGTGTTGATACCATTTCTTTATCGAGAAAACTGATTTGCCTTAAAACCATATCGCTTGATAAACCCAAAGTACATATCGAGAAATTGGACAGCAGCAACTTTAATTTCAGTTTCCTTTTCTCTCCTGACTCAACGAAAAAGACCTCTTGGAAGATTTGCAGTCAGAATATTAAGTTGAATGATGGGGAATTTGATTATGTAGATGGAAATCTAAAGAAGGAATACGCTGATTTTCTTCAGTTTAATGATATTGATCTGATTGTTGAGCAGGTTGAATATAATTCGGTCGAAAACTTTTCGTTCAATTTAAGCGAATTTGGGTTGAAGAGTAAGAATGGATTTTGGCTGAAGGATTTTGCTACCAATGTTCATTATTCCGACAGTACTTTCAACGTGCGAAAATTGAAAGGCAAAACATCAAATTCATCGTTAGTTGTTGA
>JACCEE012052280.1_pt1 | contig 10042 bp, 8 predicted proteins | sample 7449931 | NCBI WGS metagenome assembly JACCEE01 (sample SAMN15323457, study PRJNA562643) | freshwater metagenome | isolation source: river surface water | place: USA:Blue River Watershed | collected 2017-08-19
AGTCCCCCTTCACCAACCCCCAGTATGTTTTCGAGACGGCGCCATCAACATCCGTCGCAGAGAGCCCGATGGAGAGTGTCTTGTTGCCGGCAAGCGAGGTATCCCTCACCTTCCGCAGCCTCGGCGGCTCGTTCCATACCTTGAACCGAACCGTGTCCGGTTCACTCCAAAGGCCCGTACGATCCTGCACGCGCACCACCGCCACATGCCGCGCTTCGGAAAGGGCTGGCAGATGGAGCGTCATTACGGAATTCGACGTATCGAATCCAGTGGTCTCCACCGACCCGCCATCCACCGACCATTCAACCTTCGAGATACTGGTGTTGGGAGAGGTCGCAACCAAGTGAAGCTTCACGAGCGAGGTATCGGCAAAGATGGTGTCGGAATACGCGCGCATGGCGGGTTGGCTGTAGTTCGACCCATGGGGATCGGCCGGATTGTTCCACTGCTTGGAATCGTCCATCTGGCAGGAGAGGATCGAGAGAACCGACCCGATACCTACAAACACGATGGAAGTGAAACGCTTGCGGGTGGTCATTGTCTGTTCCTCAAAAGACGAGGGATGTGATAAGATCCAGAGTCAGGAAATCCGCTGGCAGGCCCGATGATCAAAGAGGCATTCGACCAGTTCAGGTTGTTTCCGGCAGCATTCTGGCGTACAATTCCCATCTCCTCCAGTACGCATCGGCGACACGAACGATCTCGCCCCAAGCCACGCTCCTTCGACACGATCAAGGGATCGGCAATACACATCGGATTCCAACTACCCAATAGGCTTCATTACCATGCAATACCTCACGATAAGCAGACCTGGATCCGCGAGCCACCCGGTACAATGAGGAATCGGGTCCGGTCGGATTGGTCTGCGGCGTGGCCGGATATACACCATACCAGTCGTTCGTCCATTGGAGCACGTTCCCGATCATATCGTATAAGCCGTACGCATTGGGCCGTTTCGTTGCTACCGGTCCCGGCTCCCACCCCCATCTGATGGGCAAAGCATACTTGCCCACTATGATGCTGTCGCTTTCGTCGCCCCAATAGTAAGCCGTAGTGGTACCACCCCGGGCTGCATATTCCCACTCCGCCTCGGTTGGCAGACGATAGCCCTTCTTGGTGAAGTCTATGGCAAGGTCTTCAAGCAGCGTCTCGGGAGAAGCGTTGTTGATCCGCGTGTATGTATAGACAGTATCCAGTCCTGCCATCTTGCTGCGCGCGTTGCAATACAGCGCTGCATCGAACCAAGTCACACCCTCCTTTGGGCATATATCGCAGTTATCGCTCCAGTCCGGCGCCCCTCCCATCAAGGCAACGTACTGACTCTGCGTTACGGGCGTACTATCCATGAAGAAGGCTGATAGCGTCACAAGATGCTGAATCTCGTCGTAATCTCGGCCAATCTCAGTAATTGGACTGCCCATTGTGAAAGTGCCGGCAGGAATGAACTTCATGCCCATTGGGGGCGCTGTTTGAATATGGCTCCCCATCACCTCGACGCTGTCTCCGAACCGGTTCTTGCCCACCAGTACGTATCGGAGCCTCCCGGCTTTGACGCCCTTTTCGTTCCAGCTCGTGCCAGTGCCCATGTACACATGAGCCAGGTCTTCTCCCTGCCTGCCCAATCTCAGCGTCCAAGTCACGGACTCGCTTGCAAAGCCAGGAACGACGCCACTCCAACTTGCCACGACCGTGCCGGTCGAACCGGTCCAGTCATGCAAAACGCTATCCACCTGGTAGGCGTCAATTGACGGAGCAGGTACGAACGACACGTTGAACGTGTCCAGCACAGAAAGGATGCCAAGTGCGTTGCGCACAGCCCAGCGAACCGAAACAACGCCACCACCACTTCGAGACAGCGAGATGGTCGCCGCATCGCTGGAACTGTCAGTCCAGCCTGTTCCCGACGTACTCCAGAGGTACTTCTCGATCTTGCCCGATGGTTCGGCATCACGAGCACGGAGAGACACTTCAAGCGACTTCGAAGCCGACAAAGCGGTATCTCGCACCTGAGTCAGGATCAGCTTGGTGGCGAACTGGACAGTGAACGTATCCAAGGTCACTTTTCCCAAGTCATCCCGCGCTCCCCAAACGATCGTCCGCAGCGTATCCGAGAAAGAGGATAACTTCAACGTGGGTGAGGAACAGGAACTGTCCCAGCGGCCACCCGACGTATCGAATAAGTAGCGAACCACCTGACCATCGGAGTCCAGTCCAGACAACGAGAGAGAAAGAATTCTCCGGGTTGGCAGGATCGTATCGATCACTTTCGACAACTCCGGCGGCTCGTTCCACACCTTGAACCGAACCGTGTCCGGATCGCTCCAAAGGCCCGTGCGGTCCTGCACGCGCAGCATCACCACATGCCGCGCCTCGGAGAGGTTCGGCAGGTGGAGCATCAAGACCGAATCCGATACATCGAATCCGATGCTAACCGGCGGTTGGCGATCCACCGACCATTCAACCTTCGCGATACTGGTGTTGGCAGAGGTCGCAACCAAGCGAAGCTTCACGAGCGCGGTATCGGCGAAGATGGTGTCAGAATACACCCGCATAGCGGGTTGGCTGTAGTTGGTCCCGTTGACATCGGCGGGATTGTTCCACTGCTTGGAATCGTCCATTTGACAGGAAAGGATCGAGAAAACAGACCCGATACCTACGAGCGCGATGAAAGCGAAATGGTTGCGGGTGGTCATCTCTATTCCATCAGAATGCGAAGGTGAAAAGGAATCCAGAGATCAGAACGCCTGCCGCGATGTCGGTTGCCAAAGAGGCATTCGACCAATTCTTGTTGTCTTCCACGGCCGTCTGGTACCGTACCTTGGAGCTTGCGAAGTCGCTTCCCAACGCCATGGCGTCATAGTCCGAGGCAGCTCGGTCGGCGTCCGATTTCGCATGGTTGGCCTCAAGATGGCAGAATATCGCCCCTCCGGCGGCAGCCAAGCTTGCAAGCCCCAACGCAAACCGCCAAGTGATGACACGAAAGTGATTTTTCACGGCAACGACCGAATCGACCCAGGTCCGAGAATGAACCAGGCCTACGTTCCAGAGACATGCGGAATCGGTCACATCCTGGGTCCCGACCCATGGTTCCCAATCCTTACCAGCCTCGACCGAAAGCGTCCATTTCCCCGAAGGAAGCCACAGGGATGTCGGAAGGACGCGGCGAATGGAGTCCCTGCCATTGCTTGCGAACATCCCTTGGGATGGAACTCCAACGCGGACGGTTGCGTATGCTCCAGGGGCCATCGCGAGCTTCAACGCCTGTGTCCGGCTTGGTAATACCTGGAGGATACACGATTGCGGGATGTACCCCGGCTTCGTAACCAAGAATCGGTGCTGTCCCATCGGGATTTGATCGGCTTTCAAAGGTGTCTCGCCCAGGAAAGTCGCGCTGTCCATCATGACCTTGGCCCCCGCAGGCTCCGTGAAGACCTTCACACTGCCGATATCCAGGGCCAATTCCAACCGACGGACATCGCCTGGACGCAATTCCAATGCCGCCGACCCAATAAGGCTGTCCTTGCGGATCTCCACCCGGTGGTCGCCAGCAGGAATCCCCTCAAGATTCAATGGGCTAATTCCCTTGTGCACGCCATCCAGGTAGACATCCGCGCCAGGTATGTTCGCCTTCACATACAGGTGAGCTCTCTCGCTCAAGGAATCAGCTTGTGCCGCTTGGCCGAGACGGGCGGCAAACTTGGGAACCGCAATCGAAAGGAGTTCCTCGATACGTCCCTCGAAGTCCTGGTTGGCAGTGAACAGGATCTCGCCCGAGCTCACGTCAAGGACACGGGCCTGTAACGTGTAGATCTCACTCAGGCGTCCCACTGAACCCACAATCATTCGGTCCACAGAAAGCAACTTGCCGATCTGCAACGCACACTCGTTCCGATCACAGGTGCCGCTCAAAGGAATGGACTGCTGTTTTAGGATCTGGTCCATCTGCTGACGCTCCATGACGCGTAACCGGCCGCTTCCGATTAGGTTGGCGCGTAGACGACCAGAAATGATCGCCGCGTCAGTCGAATCCACTCCTTGTGGGAGGAAATCGTTCACAGCGATGCTTTGCGGGCTTGCCGAGCAAAAACAGAATGCAAAGGTGATGAGTACTCCTATGCGGCGGAGCACCAAGTCCAATAGGCGAGAAGAGGGAAGTCGAGCGGGCTGCATAGAGTCCCGATTTAGAAACTCCAACGAGCCGTGCAAGGGTTTCTATTCGAGCACGTCCCTTGATCGCGCCAAGTGCGTGAGCCCCTGATAACCGAAGTCTTCGGATTAAGAAGGGCAGTGGAAATTAACCAGCCAACGTTCACGGAGGTGCTAATCACAGGGGTAATCCGAGAGGTAGATGCCTTCTTGTAGCGTTGTACCAACAATGTCTGCGCGCACTCATTCATGAACCAACGGAAGCCCATCGTCGTAGCGATTCTGTTCCATGCGTGCGATGTGCTCGGGCCGCTTTGGTCGGAATACAGCAAGTCACTTGCGCTCTCAAGGTCTACCAATAAATTGGTATCGACCGATGATGCCGGTCCGGTTTTACCCTAGCTGCCTGTGTTCGTAAAACTTCTTTGGACCTAATTCTGAAAATTTAATCCTGCTCAAGATGCCGTACATGCTCTTTGCGGCAGTCCCATTTCCGTATATCGAAGCAGATGATTTGCAGAGTTTTCTAAATTCGGTGCTATCTGCGAGGTCTAATGCGTTCTTTATTGATGGGATATCAGACGCACAATTGATGATTGATGGCCCATGCTCTCGCCCCTTTTGTCTGCTCCCCACATTGATAGTAGGTATACCAAAAGATGGCGTTTCAATGATCCCACTTGATGAATTCCCAACCACTGCATGAGCGTATTTCATAGCGGACAAATAGCGAATCTGTCCCAGCGATGCGCATGAGAAAATTCGCTCCGGGAACTTTGTTTGATACGAGCCAATAATATCATTGATGAGTCTCCCGCCTTCGTCAGCATTCGCTTGCGTAATAATGATTTGGCGATTATCCCGCATAAGCATCGCTTCGATAATAGCGGAAATTTGATCACTTGAGTCGCTGTGGATGGATGTTTCTGGATGGAAAGTTGTTAAGTAGTATGGGGATGCCAGACTGATTCTCGTAAAAGCCTCTAATTCTTGTTTTCCAAGCGGTTTCTCTGATAAAATCGAATCCACGCCAATGGCGCCGACATTAAAGACGAAATCCGGATTTTCGCCCATCGAAACAATGCGCATTTTATGTGTTTCGGTTGACGCAAAATGAATCCTGCTCAGCTTGGTTATTGCGTGCCTGAACGAATCATCAAGCGAGCCTTCAGACAATTCGCCACCGTGAAGATGAATTATCGGTATCCGGAAAATCGAAGCCACGCTGGCCGCAGATAATATTTCGTACCGATCGCCCAATAGCACAATCGCATCAAGCGACATGTTTGAAAAGACATCTGACAAACCTAGGCTTGCCAAGCCAAACGATTTGCCGATACCACACGGGCTATCGGAGCTTAGTATGATTTCAATTTTGTTTGAGATCAGAAATCCAGAATCTATGATCTCATTGATTGTCACGCCAAACTCGGGAGACAAATGACTGCCAGTTACAATCAACTTCAGATCAAACGATTCGGAAGTGCTTAGCACCTTGATTAGCGGCCTCAATAGGCCAAAATCTGCGCGTGTAGCTGTAATTACGGCAATTCTTTGCTTCACCATTCGATCGCATCATCTTCATTAAAGGTCAATCTAGACGCCTTCCCAAGGATATTCGGAAGCTCCATGGGGCTAATTCCAAATCCACTTCGTTTAGCTGTTAGGTTGTCTTGGGTGAAGAGATCGCCACACTCTATCCGTTTCTTTGCTACGAGAACTTTCCGTGCAACAACCTTGTTGCGGAGTTCGGATAATGTCGGCCTCTTTATTCCATTTCCAAGAGCCGCTTCGACACTCCGAATTGCTTTGACCATTTCAGAAAAAGCATCAGGTTCAATACTGGCTTTGTGGTCCGGCCCCGACATATTCCGATCTAGAGTGAAGTGTTTCTCAATCACCCTCGCGCCAAGTGCAACAGCCGCAATCGGTATAGTAATACCTTGAGTGTGATCTGAGTAACCAAAATCAACACCAAACGCAGCCCCCATAGTGCTCATCGCTTTTAGGTTGACCTCGTTAAAAGGTGCCGGATATTCTGTTGTGCAATGAAGCAAACAGATTTGCTCCCTCTTGCAGCCATTGTCAATCAGCACATTAAGAGCGCATTCTACCTCGCCTAAAGTGCTCATGCCGGTTGACAGCATCACTGGTTGCATCAGTTTGCCGATAGCTTCCAAATACGGCAAGTTTGTGATTTCTCCGGACGGAATTTTCCAGCAGCTTAACTGTAAGGCCTTCAGCGTTTCAAGGCTATCTTCATCGAAGGCTGTTGAGAAAAACTTGAGTCCTTCACTTTCTGCTTGCTCTTTAAGAAGGGCGCACTCACGGTGGCTTAATTCAAGCCGTTTGAGCATCGAAAATTGCGTCTCTTCTGCCCCCATATTCTCGATTTGATACTGCGCCATTTGCGCATTACGGGAGGCTAAATTTTCCGATTTGAATGTTTGAAACTTGATCGCATCCGCCCCAAGATTGGAGGCGGCAGTCACCATTCTACTTGCAGTTTCGAAATCGCCATTGTGATTGACTCCTGCCTCCGCAATAATCAGTACTCGCTCGCCCCAGGGATTCATGACAATTTCCTTGCAGGATTCCCCGCCCAGGTCCCGCTCTCCAAAATATCACTGATTACAACACTCCCGGCACCAATAACAACACCGCTTGTGATTTTTAGTGATTCCCGCAAAACGGCACCGCTACCGACAAAGCATTCGTCACCAATTTCTACGTCACCATTGACGATCGCACCTGTTGCAAGGTGGCAGTGGTTTCCAATCTTGGTTCCATGCTCAATGATTGCGCTATTATTTATTATGCAATTATTGCCAATCTTTGTCATTGGCCCAATTACGGCTTGATTCAATACTGTGCATCCACAGCCGATTTTCGACAAAGGCGAAGTTCGCGACCTTTGACTAATCAGCGTTAGTATTTCGCAGCCATTCTTTTCCAGCGTTTGATATACTCTTTTGCGGGGGACGTAAGATTTTATTTGGCCAAGAGTTATCAAATATGCAAACTCACCAGCTTCCGCTGTGGCAAGCCATTCATCATTTCCGAGATAGTTGTTGCAAAATGGATTTGGTTTGGTTACCAGATCAACGTATCCATGCACACTTTTCCCTAGCTCACTTAGTGCATCGCAGCAAGACAGATAATGCCCACCAGCACCAATGCAAACAATTTTTCTCATTTACGCCCCTTTGTGCTCGATTATCCATTCTGTCAAATCATACGTAACTGGCGATAGCCAGCTGGATGCAAAACACCAAGAAAGTGTTACTCTCTACGCTTCCATCCATCTGGAAATTAGCCTGACCTACCACTGAGTAAGCACCGCAAGCAAGCAGAGGTAGAGATGGCGAGAGGTTCCGCTCCGATTGGATAGCATGACCATCCTTGGTTGAGAACTGACGCCTTTGTTCCTGCCATTCCTGCACAGAGTTTCCACAAGCAATTGTGTCTAACTTTGACAAGCTTGTCGAGCCTAATTCACAATGAGAGGCGGCACGATCCAATGCTTGGACGAAGAACCAACCACAGCACATGAGTTGTACAGTTCGCCGACTCACTTCAATCTGTTCGCATAGAAGTTCGCTGCCGTGCATGCACATAGTGGTAGATCGTTGTAGTTGCACCTTTCCAATTATGCGCTCTTCCATTTGGCTCCATCTGCTCTCCACAGCATCAGTACTGGCCTCTCTTCAACCTCTTGATGCCCCCCGTACTCTCCGCAGTCAAGGACTGCCCCCACTTCTCCAAGCCTTTCACGCCCAGTCCCTCGACACGAGCAAATTAGGTCATGCCCTCCCATGGCTAAGGGAAGATAGTCTTCACGGTCTCACCATCATGCGGCATGGAGACACACTGCTGAAGGTTAGGCCTCGGGCGGGCCTTGAGTGGCGCAACCCCGAGGGGGAAGGTGCGTGGGCCATGGATGTGGGTGGACGACTGGAAGGACAAGCTGAACGAATTTCCTTTTGGGTGGAGGCCGCCATGGTTTCTGCGCAGAGTTCCTCGACTGGGCATTCGTGGGATGGGCAGTACCAGGAATTTCAAAAGGAGGGAGCGAACTCGAACCTCACCTACACTTCCTACAGCCGCTATGAAGGTCTGCTCACTGCTCAGACGGGACTGGGGCGTTTGAGCTTCGGACGGAGCCGTGTTCACTGGGGACCTTCGGTAGCCTACCCGCTTGTGTTAGGCAGCTACACCTCGCCGTACCCCCTGTTCGATTGGGCCTTGGAATGGGGCGACTTCCGGGTACGGACACTGTGGGGTTCGCTTTCAATCGACGGAGTGGGATCGTTCCGTCAAAACACTTCTACTCGTTCGGTCTACGGGCATCGCTACGAGTGGCTACCAACTAGCTGGCTGAGCCTTGGCATGAGCGAGGCGCTCTTTCTCAGGAATAGGGAGGAGCCGGCAGCTTTCTTCCCTTTGGCGCCGCTATTTATGGAAAAGGGACAGGGGGTCGAGGACGACAACAACGGAGAGATGGCTTTCGATCTCGAATTGCGACCTTCGCGCGGCACTCGACTCTACGGGGAGTTCCTGGTGGATGATGTCTCAGAACCAACAAGCCTCTTCAACGACCTCTGGAAGAACCGCTGGGCTTTCACCCTCGGAACACATCAAGCGACTAGTTGGCAGAACAACGATTTCGGAGCGATCCTGGAGTATTCCCATGTCGAGCCTTGGGTCTATGCGCATTATGCAGCGAATGGTCCGCAGGCAGCGACGAAGGGCTTCCTGATGGGCAATCCCAACGGCCCCAATTCCCGTTCGATCAAACTGGAGGGCTACGGAAGCAGGAGAGGTTTCCATGTGGAGAGTTCCCTGGAATGGGTCTGGAAGGGGACTGATCTTGGGTCTCACTGGACAGATACACTTCATGACAACGAGACAACCAAGAAGACCTTCCTTGCTGAAGGTGGCAAGTTCGGGTGTCGTGGCGAGATCCACTTAGGTATCAGTTATGGATATATGACCTTCTGGCTGGACCTAGCCAAGCAGTTCGCTTATGTTGACCTGCAGCGCACTCAACCCAATGCGCCAATTGCGGTGCGCGTGCAGGGAGGGTGGTAAAACGCTCAACAGTCTTCGAACTGAATCGTGGCAGATTTGGCACCCCCTCCATCGGACCATCAGGAAGCTGACCACGGGATTCGTCGGAGGTATGAATGCCCCATGGACCCGAGTCACAACACTGACAATGTTGAGGCGTTGAAGGGTGACTTCTCGCCGCACTCGGGTGTGGATGAGCCATAATCACAGCAACAATGGTTGCCTTGTAGCTCCCTCGCCCACCAAACCGAACAACCTCGCCTGGCTGCGGATGGCCTTCTCCAGGTCGCCCAGGTGCACCGATTCGTTCTCCGAATGCGCATTGCACCAGGGGTCTTCCACGCCCACCAGCAGTGCGGGAATCCCGCCCAGTGCTTCGGTGACGGCCTCCACGAACGGGATGCTCGCGCCGCAGCCGATCGCCACCGGTGCTTTGCCGTAGCCTTCCTCCATCGCCCGGCGCACCTTGGCGAAGATCGGGTGTTCGATGGATGTTCCCCACGACGGCGCGAGGCTTTCCTCGGAAATGGTCAGCTCCATTCCTGCGGGAACCTGCGCCTGGAGATGTTTCTTGAGCAGTTCCATGGTGCGGCGCGGATCCATGCCTGGAACGATGCGGATGCCCACACGCGCCCAAGCCTTGTCCATCAGGACGTTTCCCGTCTTGCCTTGCGTGCCGGACTGGATTCCGTTCACGGAAAGCGCCGGAGTGCGCCACAGCTTGCGACCAAGGTCCACTCCGTCGCGCGGAGCAATCTCCAAAGGGATTCCGCCCTGGGCCGCGAACGTGGAGCGATCGTACGGAAGCGCCGCCCAATCCGACAAT
>JACCEE010694790.1_pt1 | contig 10035 bp, 10 predicted proteins | sample 7449931 | NCBI WGS metagenome assembly JACCEE01 (sample SAMN15323457, study PRJNA562643) | freshwater metagenome | isolation source: river surface water | place: USA:Blue River Watershed | collected 2017-08-19
GTCAACAGGGGCTTGGAGCCGCAGAAACTTTTTCAACGTCGGATGACAAACGTCAAATTTTGTGTCTATAATTCAATTCTTCCTTCCCCGATAGCTCAGTCGGTAGAGCGCCGGACTGTTAATCCATGTGTCCCTGGTTCGAGCCCAGGTCGGGGAGCCAAATACAAAAAAGCCCTGTAGAAATACAGGGCTTTTTTTATTCTTACGAACAAGTCAGATTTAATTGATTTACATCAAAATTAAGCCCCGCCCATAGCGCTAATATTAAAGCGTTCAAACAGAGGAGCTTAATATGTTAGAAATCTTATTTCATACCCGCGAAGGCCAACTCACCATTTTCATCTTAGTATTTATGGCAATAATGATGGCCTATCTTTTTAGATACTTTATTAGTAATATGAACAAAGCATCTAAGAAATAAGCATGATTAATTAAGTTTTTGCTTAGCCTTTAATAAAGCCTCTTTAGCTTCTTTACGGCGTCCTTGGTCAGCGTCTTCGCGACCAGGTCTTGCCGGAGCAGCAATCGCGCGTTCAAAATACTCAACTGCACGTCCATAACGACCTTGCTCATATAAAAAATCACCGTAAAAGTAATTACTATCAATACCTTTAGGATTCATTTCCAAAGATTTCTCAAGATATTCTTTTGCTTTATCTTTATCTCCAAAGCTCATTGGCCACACTGGAACCTTATAGTACAAAGATCCTAATGAGGTATAAGCGGAACCATGAAGCGCATTTGGATTTAAAGCAATAGATTCCAACAAAAGTGTTTTTGATTGACCAACTAACTTAAGCGCATTTAATTTAGCCCAGCCACTAATCACCTTAGCGTAACCTGACAAAATGATCGCATGCCAGATTTTAGCTTCTGCCTGATCAGGGCTGACTTCAGCAACCTCAGCAGCCCTAAGCGATAAGGCCTTGAAAGCCGCTTCTTGCGCATTAGCTGGTGTGTTGTAATTAGCTTTTGCCCATTCATGTTGCAACTCCACTATGGCTGGGTCAAGGGCGTCATCCGCCCATGCACTTATATTCATCAAAAACAAACCACCAAACACCAAAGTCGTTAATAATTTTTTCATTTAATTCACCCTCGTTTAATCACGCTATTTTAAAAATCACTTCTTAAATAATGCTCTTGCTTCCAACGTTTTAGCTTTAAGACCTATATCAACAAGTTTAGGAAACAATGCATTCAATCGTGCAAAAAATGATTCCGGCTGGCCGATATAAGTTTCAGGACGTTCCAGCTCAATCGCCTCAATCATTTTGCTAGCAACCAATTGAGGGCTATCCATCTTAGTGCCCTGCTTATGCATTAAATCAACACTACTATCATTGTTTAATGATGTAGTCGTTGCTCTTGGCGCAACATACAAAACTGAAATGCCCGTTCCAACAAGCTCTCTTCTTAATGCTTGGCTAAAGCCTCTAATTGCAAACTTACTAGCGCTGTAAGGCGCATAGTGTGCAAAACCTATAGAACCAAAAGTTGAGCCAACATTCAGAATTAAGCCACTATCCTTACGCTTAAATATTGGCAACACTGCATTCGCAAGAAGCATAGGAGCAATCGCATTGATTTGCATCGTGAGCACAATACGCGCTGATGTGATTTTTTCATATAAAGAAAAATCTAGAATGCCAGCGTTATTGATCAAAATATCCAAACCATCAAAGCAAGCAACAGCTTCATCAACAACATCCTTAACGACAGAGGCGTCAGACAAATCAGCGATGATTTGACGAACATCAGCACCCATAGATCTTAATTTTGAAGTCAAAGATTCCAACGCAACAGCATCTCTATCTAATAAAATTAACTTAGCGCCTTTGTTAGCAAGCGCTATCGCTAGTTCGCTTCCAATGCCGCCAGATGCGCCAGTTAACAAAACTCTTTTATTTTGGATAATCAAGCTGAAGCTCCTAGTAAATTTGGATAATAACGGTCAGCGAGCTCACGGAATATATCGGCATAAAGTTTATAAAATACTTTTGCTGCATGAATAATCAGGGCTTGGTCCTGTGCATCATCAACTTTATTCATCAAACTTTCATAAAAATCAGTATGTCCAACATCTAAAGCACCATGCGAAGTTAAATAAGTCATGGCTTTAGCGTTTAAACCCAAACTATTCTTAATTGCATCAGCAGCGACTGTTGCCACTTGAACACTTGTGCCTTCAAGTACTAACACCATCCCAAAAAAACCAACTGGATTAACACGATTGACCATGTCATAAGCGTATGCAACCATTAACTCGGCAGGCTGTTTAGCTTGGCCACGTCTAACTGCCTCGCCATCAGCACCACAGGCCTTAATATCATTCAAAATCCATTCTTGATGACCTGTTTCCTCTTCAATATACTCGGCAATCGCCTCACGTAGCCATTCATAGCGTTCAGGTAATCGAGCACCACAATTCATTAATAAAGGCACAGTGTGTTTTACATGATGATAGGCCTCTGTTAAAAACCCCACATAAGCATCATGAGAGATTTGACCTGTCGCACCCAACTTAATTAATGGGAGTGAAAGTAATGTATTTCTTTCAACTTCTGTTGCAAGCAATAGTTCATCATAAAAAGCCATTTAAATTTCCTTATAAAAATCTTGAATAGAATCTTGGTAATGCTTAAAAATCTCGTCACGGCGCAATCGACCATTACTCGTGGCTAAGCCGTTATTAAAGCTAAAAGACGCATCTGCTAATATCCATTGAGAAACGCGTGCATAGTCAGGAAGCGATTGATTGACTTGCGCAATTGCAGCATCAACTAATGCCATCGCCTCAGCTTTGGGAACCCTTGCAACTATCACTGCAACGTTAAAAGGCCTTGCCTCACCAAACACTGCAGCCTGAGCAATCACGGGATGCACAGTCAACTCACGCTCAACCCATTCAGGTGAAACATTGCGACCAAATGAAGTAATAAAAATATTCTTTTTGCGGCCAGTCACATAAAGATAACCATCATCGTCTAAATAACCGATATCACCAGTTGCCCAGGGTAAAGACGATTGTTGAGGACTTTGTTTGGTGTATGTCACAAAACGGTTACCTGAGACTAATATTTCGCCATCTTCAGCAATCTCAACTTTCAAATGCGGTAAAGGCTTACCAACGCTACCAAGCTTTCTTGCAAGGGGTGTATTAAGTGCCACAACAGAAGCACACTCCGATAAGCCATAACCTTCATAAACCGGCAATCCAAGGCGATCAGCACGCTCGAGTAAACTCGGTGATACAGAAGCACCACCCACGGCGATAAATCTTAATCTTTGAGGTTGCGGAGCACCGCCTTCAATCGCAAAAATTAAACCCAATAAAAGCTCAGGGGTTAATATCATTGTCGTTGCCTGCCAATCACTCAAGGCATCCAGCATTTTTTTAGCATTAAATCCAGCAGCGCCAATTAATCCGGTACTCGTCATAGAAGGTAAAACGCAAGTGGCGCCAGCCATTAAGGGAACATAAAGACCACCAATATTTTCTAGCAATGTCGATAAGGGCAATAAGCTCAAATGACGATCGTGACAATCAGCTTTAGTCTCATTCAATAAAGAGACTGCAACATTCGCCATTGATGATTCGTTTAAGCACACTCCTTTAGGTGAACCTGTTGTGCCTGAGGTGTAAGTGACTTTAACAACGCCATCCATCAAACCTTCTTGATTGAATGGATTCAGCCTGAACAGATGAAAAACTTTCCCATAAACCTCAAAGGATTGATGTGCAATCACTTCAATCCCTAATTCTTTAAATATCGCTTGATATTGATCAAGCTGATCCGTAATAACGCAATCAACACCTGCATCTTGAATCGCATGAATAATCTGCTGTGGTGAAAAAAACAGCGGTAATGGCACATGAGGTACATTCAAACTTAAGGCCATTAAATCAAATAATGCCCACGCAGGAGAGTTATCCATCGCCAACCCAATTACAGAGGATTTAGCAAGATTTAACCCTGTCGACATGGAATTAATATCAGACATGAGTTGAGCGTAGCTAACCTCGATATGCTCACCCACCAGTGCAATGGCTTCAGGACGTTGATGTGCCTGTGCATCAATTAATTTCAGGATGTGATGACCCATCATCAATTAATGCTGCAAACTTTTACGTGGGTTAAGTCGAACAGCAATCACTTGAGGATGATGGTCATAATAACTTCCCCAATCTGCCCTATCCTCTGGCGCAATTTTTTCAAGAGTCGCATCGGCTAACACAAACATTTCATGATTGGTTTTAGCCACTGCATTTCTCACAACTGGCAATGCACTAAATACAATCCACTCTGTATCAGTACTGTACAAATGAGCACTCAAAGCAGCCATCAACAATCGAGTAAATGAAGGACGCTCAACAGCCAAATTACCAATCTCAACAATCTGATGGCGCTTTACTTCAGTTTTAGCATGTTGGGCAATCACCTTTTCAATAGGCGCATTAAGATAACGCTCCAAGAAAAGCACATCTTGTTTAGCGCTACGCATCCCTGAAACAGCCAATAAATGCTTCTGAGGATCACGTAAACAAAGCATTTGTGGCATAAAGTGCTTCACATTTGCACCATGCGCTTCATTAAAAATTCGTTTGATAAAAGTCTCAGCTTCTTGACGATTAGGCGCATCAATTCCGCAGAGCATAGAAGTCAATGCACTCACTGGCTTTTCTATCGGCGCAGCGTATGACTCATGGCCTATTGGGTTTTTTTCTGAATAAGTTTTTTCTAAATAAGCTTGCAACATAGGATTTCTCGCAATTGAAATTGCTATTAATGTTGCAATCCATGTGCCAACAAGCAAGATGAGAGCAGATGTAAATTAATTAATTAATAAAATCATTTAGTTAATTAATTTAGAGTGATGCGGTGATAGGAATATTGATCAATACACCTAAAGAAATTAAATCAGAAAAGCGCAAAATTTGCAGAAAAATGCAAAGTTTGCATACATATAATAAGAAAAGACCTAGTTACAAATAAAGTCCGGTTTAGTTGTAGAGACATTACCTAAGCCATCAATCCATAAAACAGCTTTCACGCGCTCATCCAAAGCGCATGCTGAGACATATGCAATCGATCCTCTAGTCTCAATAACAAACCTTGTTGCAGCCTCAGTTGAGGCAAAGACGTGCGGAGGCGAAATGCCATGATAATAAAGATCATTCCAATATTGCGTTTGAGATTCAGGCAAGCTTTTCAATACCGCCATAGAAAACACTTTTCTCAAAGGATGATCAGAAGGCAAATTGACAGGATGAATACGGCTTCCATCATTCCACGACAAAATTTTCTTGCGATAAATCAAATTCAGCTCTTTAGCATTAGGTTCTTTATTGCTAAAGTCTTGAGCGACAATCACCGCTAAAACTTGATCAGCTGCTTGCACATTTAGTGCAAACAACATCAAAGCAAGCAATGAAAAAATAGGACGTAGCAACATTAGAATAAAATCGCCACAGAAGTCATGATGCCTGCTGGCATGTAAGGATCAACTTGATGACCGCCAGCATATTCGATTTTAAAGATTTGATTATCTTTATAACGCCAAGCCAAGCCAACCACCCCACGCTCAACACTCTCTTCCAAAGTAGGCTTAAAACTCTCTAATCGGCCGATTAAAAACCATTTATTTCCCAATGGAGCAACACCCTGAAGATAAGCGCCACCAGTATCTTCGTGATAGTGTTTACTTTTTCTAAAGAAAGCTTCACCACTCAATTCCCAACCTTGATAAGACTTAATAAAATCAAGACTTAACATTCGATATTCACGCTTAATCAGATCATTTTCATCAAACTCCATGACTGTGGCACCAACATCAACCAAGCCAGAATAGACCACTCGAGCGCCGCGTGCATTTCTAAAACGTAACTCATGGGCTTCTTCATTTTGATCTTTAAGCGTTTCAGCAAATACTGAATACTCTAATGCAGCATCATCAAAGGGCTTGCTGCCGTGAAGCATCATGCCATTAAGCGCCATTGGGAATAAACGACTTGTGGCAACAGGTCGCGAAGTTGTCCAAACTAATGGTGCAGCATGTAACAAATTCCAGCGACCGATAGGTGTTAAGAATCGACCTGCTCGAAGATTAACCTGATCATTAAAAGCATAGTCCAGGTAAAGTCGCTCAACATCTAAATAAGAGTTATTTGATCTAAATGCACCCCCTTCACGCCAAGATAAAGGGTTTTCCAACTCAATCTCAGCAAAGAATTTGACGCGATCTTCATTATCCCAAGTAAAAATAAGACTAATTTCATCAAGTGCAGCTTCAGCTTTACCATGCCGATTTTGTTGAACACGTGCACTAGAGTAACCGCCAACATTAACTTCTTTCAGTCTATCAAGTGCATCTGCGCATGCCTGGTTGCCAGCCCATGTGCTGACGAGTAAACTGCAAAGGATTAAAACTTTTTTACATAAGTGCATGGTTACCCATCGCTTTCTTAATGTATTCACTAGAATGCGGCGAATTATACATGAAGCCAATTTACCTCTCACCGAGACTGATCGATTAAATTAAAAACATGCTCGGCAAACCTATCTCAATCAAATATCTACTCGCTTTTGCATTTGTACTTGCAAGCTTAATTCCAGTCTCTATTTTTACTGGCATGTCATTCACTCAAGCACGACAAGCGCTAGAAATTGAAATCAGTGAAGATATTAAAACACGATCTCAAGCCACAATGGCTGAGATTGACCGCATGATGTTTGAGCGTCAGCAAAACGTGGATTCTTGGAGTCAGCTTGATATCATGCGTGAATTGCGTATTGGTGACGTTGATAAGCGTTTATCTGGATTTTTGAATAACCTTAAAACCTCTTATCGAGGAATTTATATAGAAATTCATGCGGTCAACCTTAACAATAAAATCATCGCCTCCAGCGAACCCATTAAAATTGGTCAAACCGCTCAAATTAAGAATGACGTTCAAAACAACAATCCACTTCAAAGCAGCACTTATATATTTTCAGCTAAGATCATAGATCCAATTACTGGCGAACACAGCGGCTACCTATATGCTGTTTTCGACTGGAGTAAAATTAAAAACATTTTAGAAAGTACCAGTGGTAACACTAGAGCTGCAGCACTATTCAATGCGCAAGGCAATATCATTGCCCAGACTGAAAATTGGCAACATCACTTCAAAAGACAGTCTATTCAAGGCAATAGCAATTCGAAAGGCTATCAAGGAGCTCCATCTCTCGATTGGAACTTACGTGTTTCACAATCCAAAAATGTCGCATTCACACCTATTCGTGAATTAGGTTGGATGTTCTTATTATTCCTATTGGTTGTCATCGGCATTTCAATCTTAGCTGCGGCGCCAGTTGCGACAATTATTGCAAAGCCCCTACGTAAACTCTCAGCATTCACTCGAAACTTCAAAAAGCTACCAAACGCAGCTGAAATACCTAAAGGTGGCCCCAGAGAAGTTCAAGAGCTCTCTAAAGCCTTTGAGCAAATGATTGAAGACTTACGTCAGTCACAACAGGACCTAACCCGGGCCGCTAAATTAGCAGTTGTTGGTGAGCTATCAGCGGCACTCTCACATGAAGTAAGAACGCCGCTTGGCATCTTAAAATCATCGGCTCAAATTCTCATGCGCGAGCAAGGATTAAGCACAGAAGGTAAAGAAGTTTGCGGATTTATATTGTCTGAAACCGATCGCATGAATAAGCTCATCGATACCCTTCTAGATTCAGGTAAAGTCAGACCAATCGAAATAGAAGCTATCAACTTAGTAGACTTAAGCAATCAAACCATCTCCATGCTATCAGCACAATTACAAAAAGCAGGTGTTGAAATTACGCTTAGCGGACAAAAAATCTTATGGATTGATTGTGATAAAGAACAGATCACACAGGTCCTGCTAAACTTAATGATAAATGCAATGCAACATATTAATAAAAAAGGAAAAATAGAACTTAATTTGCACACTAAAAACGACTTTGCACTCATAGAAATTGCCGATAGTGGACCTGGAATTCCACTCGAATTTCAAGAGCGAGTATTTGACCCCTTCTTTAGTAAACGTACCGGTGGTATAGGGCTAGGACTCGCTGTTGTAAGACAAATTATTGAAGCCCACCATGGCACAATCAGTGCAAAAAATGGCCATTTAGGCGGCGCCTTATTTACAATACGCCTACCAATTAAAACCTCATTATCGAGCCAAACAAAAAAGCATGAATAAAGTTAAAAGAATACTCGCTGTTGACGACGAACCTAATATGCGTCGCCTATTGGAAATTATGCTTAAGCAAGCAGGATATCAAGCGATTGTGGCCTCAAATGGTCGAGAAGCATTAGACATTCTTCAAAAAGAAGGCGCTGATTTGGTTGTAAGCGATTTGCACATGCCGGGCATGGATGGACTAGGCTTATTGTCAGGAATGCGCGACTCTGAAATTGATACACCAGTGATTATTGTGACTGCGCATGGTGAAATTGAATCAGCAGTAAACGCCATGAAACTTGGCGCTTCAGACTATATCCTCCGCCCTTTTGACCTTGAAACACTAGAAATGGCCATGACAAGGGCGCTAGATGTATCGAGACTTAAAATTGAGAATAAATTCTTAAGACATGAAATTGAAAAACAACAATCCAGCTTAATCGGCCTATCAAGCGCCATGCAAAAGGTGAATGAAGCAATTAAGCAAGTGGCGCCTGAAAAAGCCACTGTCATGCTTGTAGGTGAAACTGGCACAGGTAAAGAGTTAGCGGCACAGTCTATCCACAGACTTTCTAATCGATCAAAAGGCCTATTTGTTGCCGTAAACTGTGCAGCCATCCCAAGCGAGATGTTGGAATCTGAATTATTTGGTCATGAACGTGGTGCCTTTACTGGCGCAATTAAAGACCGTACCGGTAAGTTTGAACTTGCAGACGGCGCCACCCTGTTTTTAGACGAAATTACAGTAATGCCCATCAAGCTTCAGGCTAAGCTATTACGCGCCCTTCAAGAAAACACAATCGAAAAACTAGGTGGTCACCGACCCATCTCTGTTGATATTCGGGTAATTGCAGCAACCAATCGCGATCCCCAGCAGGCAGTTCGTGAAGGCTTATTAAGGGAAGACCTGTATTACCGCATCAACGTATTCCGCATAGACTTGCCGCCGCTACGTGACCGTACTGGCGATATCACACAGCTCACAGAACACTTTTTAAGTCAAAAAGGCTACAGTATTGACACTGAAGCCATGCAAAAACTCAGCGCTTACGAATGGCCTGGCAATGTGCGTGAACTAGAAAACATATTAGAACGCGCAACCATTGTTTGTCGTGGAGATATCATCAAAACAGAACACTTACCTGCGGATATCCAATCTCCTCAGCACAAGCAATCAGATGATCAATCAAGCGATGAACCGGTCACACTATCCATTCCGCAAGCAACAGAGAAGCTAGAACGCAGGATGATAGAAAATGCGTTAAAACAAACCAACGGAAATAAGAGCAAGGCTGCTAAATTACTTGAAATTAGCGAACGCTCATTGTGGTACAAAATTTCGAGTTATGACATCGATAAATAAAACATCTTCAATCAGTCATTCAACTTCATTCAGGTATAATTTATGAAGGTCTATTTCAAGCAGGAATTACAAAAATGAGCCCCAATCAATTCACCAAAATCACCCAAAGAGGATTAGGCCTAGTCGGCCAAATCGTCCTGATCATTATTGCATTAGCGACGATTTACGGCGTTGCTCAAGAGATACTGCACATCTGGAACACAAGAACAATCGCAGTCGGTGACTTGCTCATGCTGTTCTTGTATCTAGAAGTCATGTCCATGCTGAACCATTACTTAGGCTCAGGCAACTTACCGGTACGCTATCCGCTATACATCGGCATTATTGCCTTAGCACGATTCCTAGTGCTTGATATTAAAGAGTTGGATGCCTTTAGAATGTTTGCCCTATCAGGCTCCATTCTTCTGATTGCCTTAGCGATCTTGGTGGTTCGTTATGGTCACGTTCGCTTTCCATACACTGACGATTA
>JACCEE012212274.1_pt1 | contig 10032 bp, 9 predicted proteins | sample 7449931 | NCBI WGS metagenome assembly JACCEE01 (sample SAMN15323457, study PRJNA562643) | freshwater metagenome | isolation source: river surface water | place: USA:Blue River Watershed | collected 2017-08-19
AGAATTAATCCCTTCAAGATTTTATTAGAAGTCTCCCACGGTAATTGGGAGATTTTTTTTCCTGGTTGAAAACAGGGGTGATAAATTTGGTCACTCCTACGGAGTTCTGGGACTGCAATTCAATTAATCAATATGACACCCCGGGCTTTACCCCGGGCAATTATCGTTTCGCCTCTACCTGTTATAATCAGCCATCGGCATCATTGCGGATAATCACCTATTTTTTTTACTTTTGTGCCTTAGTCCACTCATGACATGATTTACGTTTCGCGAAAGGAACATTTTAATGCTGCCCATAAGCTTTGGAATCCCAATTGGTCTGACGCCAAGAATTTTGAGGTATTTGGTCCTTGTGCGAATGTCAATTGGCATGGTCACAACTTCGAATTGATTGTGACTGTCAAGGGAGATCCAGATCCAGAAACTGGATTTGTGGTGGATTTAAAAGAACTTTCGGAAGTAACGCGCCGCTTGCTTATCGATCGAGTGGATCATAAAAACCTAAACATGGATGTGGATTTCATGCAGGGAAAAATGGCGAGTTGTGAGGTGTTGGTGATGGAGTTTTGGAAAATTTTAGCTCCTGCCGTAAAGGACATTACTCCAAGAGGCGCTTTGTATAAGTTGACCTTGTACGAAACCCCAAGGAATTTTGTGGAATACCTTGGAGAGTAGTGGGGATTTCTTGTAGCTATTTTTGGGAAGTAGGCAGATTCGCCTACTTTTATTTTTTAGTTAAGTGGGATACGCTTTGAAAAAGATTTACATCATTTCTGGAGAACGCTCAGGGGACATGCATGCATCCAATTTGGTGCTTGCATTGAAGTCCTTGGATTCCAAACTTCAATTTCGGGGTATGGGGGGACAGTATTCCCAAGATGCGGGTGTTCATTTGGCTTTGGACTATGCTGCGGTGTCCGTGATGGGCTTTGTAGAAGTGATTTTTGGGTTTCGAAAGGTGCTCAAAGCCTTGTCCCTGATCAAAAAAGACTTACTTGCCTATCAACCGGATGCAGTGGTACTGGTGGATTTTGGGGGCTTCAACATGAAGATGGCCGCATTCGCAACCCAGCAGGGTATTCCTGTGCATTACTTCATTCCTCCGAAAGTTTGGGCTTGGAATCAAAAACGAGCGCTGACCCTAAAAGCAACTACAGATCAAGTCTATTCCATTTTGCCTTTTGAGCCACCTTTCTTTGCCAAATTTGGCATGCAAGTGCAGTATGTAGGCAATCCTTTGTTGGATGAAATTAAAAAGTTTACCCCCCACGATTTTTTCTACCAGAAAAATGAGCTTTCCTTCCAACCCATCGTAGCCTTACTTCCTGGTAGTCGAGCTCAAGAGGTAAATGCCATGTTGGCAAAGATGATTTCCTTGGTGCCCACTTTCCCTCAGGTGCAGTTTGTGGTAGCTGGGGTGGATAGCCTACCAGCAGCCACTTACGAATTGGCTCAGGCTAAAGGGATTAAAGTGATTTACAATCAAACTTACGATTTGCTCTCCCATGCTACTGCTGCGGTGGTCACTTCAGGTACGGCTACCTTGGAGACGGCGCTTTTTAATGTGCCTCAGCTTGTGGTATACAGTACTTCCTGGATATCGTATCAGATTGGAAAGCGATTGATCCGAGTGCCTTACATTTCTCTGCCCAACCTGATTGCAGATAAAAAAGTAGTCAGAGAATTGATTCAAGATGATTTTTCACATGACAACCTTCGTCAAGAGCTGGGTCGACTCCTGTCCGATGCACCTTATAGACAGGAGATGCAAGCGGGTTATGCCCTGATACGTGAACAACTAGGGGAGCAGCGAGCTTCGGATCGAGTAGCTCACTTGATTCTGGAATCCCTAGGCAAAAAATAAACCCCGAGAATCTCGGGGTTTTGATTTAGGCAACTTGCAGTTGCTTGAATTTCGAGGTATCAAATTTGGATCGTGCATAGTCCTCATCGATATGCAAGGCGGTAATGCTCTGTTCTGAGGGAATTTCGTACATGGCATCAGTCACGATGGCCTCACAGATGGAGCGTAGCCCACGAGCACCGAGATTATATTCCACGGCCTTATCTACAATGAAGTCTAGCGCACCCTCATCAAAGGTCAGTGTGACGCCCTCCATAGCCATCAGTTTCGCATATTGCTTTACCAGAGCATTTTTGGGTTCTGTGAGGATACGCTTCAGTGTAGACCTATGGAGTGGATCCAAGTGAGTCAATACGGGAAGTCGTCCAATCAACTCCGGGATCAAACCAAAAGCTTTGAGGTCTTGGGCAGTCACGTATTGGAGAAGATTTTCTCGATTGGCAGCTGCATTGGTGGAAGCCGAATTGAATCCCATCGGTTGCGTGTTCATTCGTTTACCGATGTGCCTCGCAATCCCATCAAAAGCACCGCCACAGATGAAAAGAATGTTTTCGGTGTTTACAGCGATCATCTTTTGATCAGGATGCTTTCTGCCCCCTTGTGGTGGTACGTTGACTACTGTGCCTTCCAATAGCTTGAGCAAGGCTTGCTGAACCCCTTCACCACTCACATCGCGTGTGATGGATGGATTGTCGGATTTACGGGCAATTTTATCTACCTCATCGATGTAAACAATGCCACGCTCTGCCTCTTCTACCTTGTAGTCTGCAGCCTGAAGGAGTCTAGTCAAGATGCTTTCTACATCTTCTCCTACATAGCCAGCTTCAGTTAAGACCGTAGCATCTGCGATGCAAAAAGGTACTTCCAATACTTTTGCTAAGGTTTTGGCGAGGTAGGTTTTCCCAGTTCCCGTATCACCTACCATAATGATATTGGATTTTTCGATTTTGATTTCGTCTGCTTCTTCCTTTTGCTGCAGGCGCTTGTAATGGTTGTATACCGCTACAGTAAGTACTTTTTTGGCATCCTCCTGACCAATCACATACTGGTCCAAGTACTGCGTAAGCTCCTTTGGCTTTTTAAGTTTGAAGGCAGGTGCAGTTGTAGACTTCTTATTTTTCTTGTCTTCACCCACGATTTCATGGGCTTGTTCAATACAGAAGTTGCAGATGTGAGCTGAAATGCCCGACACCATCAAGTCCACGTCTTTTTTATTTCTACCGCAGAAGGAGCAGGTGATTTGAGCCATTAGGTAGTTTTTTTAACCAGTACTTCATCGATCAAGCCGTATTCTTTGGCTTCTGGTGCGCGCAACCAGTAATCTCTATCCGAATCTTTTTCGATTTCTTCGAAGGATTTGCCCGTATGGTTGGCCAAGATTTGGTACAATTCCTGACGCATCGCTAGAATCAATTTCAAAGAGATTTCCATATCCGTGGACTGACCTTGCATGCCTCCTGAAGGCTGGTGGATCATCACACGAGAATGCTGAAGGGCAGAACGCTTGTCTTTAGCTCCACCTGCGAGCAATACAGCTCCCATGGATGCCGCAATCCCAGTACAGATAGTGGCTACGTCTGGACCGATGTACTGCATCGTGTCATAGATTCCTAGACCTGCAGTAACAGAGCCCCCTGGGCTGTTGATGTAAAGCAATACATCTTTTTTGGAATCTACGGATTCCAAGAAAAGGAGCTGAGCTACAATGATGTTGGCAATATGATCATCCACTCCAGTTCCCAAAAAGATAATGCGGTCCATGATAAGTCGGGAAAACACATCAATCTCTCTGAAATTCTGAGGCCGTTCTTCAATCACGGAGCGGGTCATGTTTTCAATGTGGGTGGTGTACTGGTCAAAAGCTGTACCACTAACGCCTTGGTTATGAATGGCGTACTTTCTGAATTCTTCCTTGTTGATCATTTCTTGGGTTGTTCTAGGAGACAAAACTAAAAAAGTCCTTTAAAAAAGGACTTTTCAATATAGTTCATAATTCGATTACTTGTCCAAAAGTTCCTTGAATTCGTCTATCGTTAGACTTTTCTCAGTCATTTTAATTTTATCTTGAATAAAGGCCAATACCTTTTCGTTTTGTACCGAGGTCATCAAGTTCATGTAGTTTTGACCTTCGTTGCCTTTGAGGTAGTTGTCCACAAACAAGTCCATGCTCGACTCCAATTGTGCCCCTAATCCAGAAGAAGCAAACTGCTCACGGATCATCTCTTTGGTCTTTTCGATCACGTCTGCATGCTCGGCTTGGATTCCGTTGTCTTTGGCTACCTGGTTGGAGATTAGGGACCAAGACAATTGCTTGGCATAGATTGGGTATTCCTGCTCTACTTCGGCTTCAGTTACTTTACCTTCGTTCGCTTTGATCAACCATTCTTTCAAAAAAGCATCTGGAAGTGAAAGGTTAGTCTTTTCAACGACCAATTTCTTCAGTTCCTCCTCGGTAAATACCTTGGATTCTCTGTTGTAACTGCTTTGAAGGGTTTCCTTTACTTTTTCCTCAAACTCTTTTTTGGTCTTCACCTGATCTGGTCCAAAGATTTTGTCGAAAAACTCCTGGTTGAGTTCAGCCTTCGCCTTGCGGTTGATGTTTTTTACTGTAAATGTGTATCCACCCTTTGCCTCTTCTCCCTCTTGGTCGGACAAGCCAAAACCTGCAGTCCACTCGTCTTTTTTAACTTCTTTGCTTTCAAATTCAACTACCGCCTCTTTGCTTAGACCTACAAACTTGCTAGCTAACTTTTTAGAAAGCTTGGCGGTATCTGCTGAAACTGTCTTTGAAAAATCAGTAGTGGTGGATTTTATATCTCCATAGATGAAGTCACCCGCTTCAGATACCTCAGGGTTGGTGCTTTCTCCATACTGAGAAGTCAGGTTTTCGATGGTTTCATCGATTAGTTTTTGATCTACCTTGATGGTGTAGTTAACTCCTTTGATGGATTGGTCCAACTTCACCGCTACGGATTCTACAAACCCGATTTTGTATTCGAATTCAAAATCTTTTTGATTTTTCCAGTCGATGGATTCATCCGCTTTTTCTACAGGTAAGGGCTCACCCAACACCTTAAAAGTTTGTGCTTTTAGGTGATTGTTTAGTGACTCGCCCAAAAGTGTGTTGATTTCCTCAACCAAAAGCGATAGGCCATACATGTTTTTTACCATGGATATTGGTGCTTTTCCAGGTCGGAAGCCACGAATCACAGCCTTTTTGGCGTAGTCTTTAAGTTTAGCGTCAACCTTAGGTTGATAATCTGCCTCAATTAGTTTAATTTTAATAGAAGCTTGATTTGCGGTGTGCTTGTCTACTGTAATTTCCAAAGTATGTTCAATTAACTGGTGTTGAATTAAAAACCCCCAATCTCTTTCCTGATTTGCAGGGGAGGGATTGAGGGCTTGTAGGGTGCGGATAGAGGGACTCGAACCCCCATGCCTCGCGGCGCTAGATCCTAAGTCTAGTGCGTCTACCAATTTCGCCACATCCGCATGTGACCAAAGGGAAAATAAAACTCCTTTTCCAATTGTGGATGCAAAGGTAAATACATATTCTAATTTACCACAAGGCAACGAAAAAATATTTCTAAAAAAAGTGGAATTCTGTCCCAATACCTTTCAAATTTGAAATTCAAAATCCCCACAAATGATTCAAGTAGATGTAGCAGAAGAGCGTAGTGAAATTCTGAAACGGTACCGAAGATTGCTCCGGCAAGCCAAGCCCATCTTAAAACCAGGGGATACCAAGCTGATAAAGAAGGCCTTTACTATTTCCTTGGAGGCGCACAAAGACATGCGTCGAAAGTCTGGAGAGCCTTACATCTACCATCCTTTGGAAGTAGCCTTGATTTGTGTTGAAGAAATTGGATTGGGGACCACTTCCATCATTTCTGCCTTGCTTCACGATGTAGTGGAGGATACAGATCTGGAGTTGGAGGATATTGAGCGTGATTTTGGCTACAAGGTCATGACCATCATCGATGGGCTCACCAAGATTTCCGGAGTTTTTGAATACGGGAGCTCCCAGCAAGCGGAGAACTTCCGAAAAATGTTGCTGACGCTTTCCGATGATGTGCGGGTGATTTTGATCAAGTTGGCGGATCGACTGAACAACATGCGGACTTTGGGTAGTATGCCTCGAAATAAGCAGTTGAAAATCGCTTCAGAGACCATGTATTTGTATGCCCCTTTGGCACATCGATTGGGGCTTTATGCAATCAAATCAGAGCTTGAGGATTTGTTTTTGAAATATACCGATACCGAAGCGTACTTGGACATTGTCCACAAAATCAACGAATCCAAAAGTTACCGCAATAAGTTTATCAAAAATTTTATTCAGCCGGTTGAGGAGGAATTGACTCGGCAAGGCTTCCAATTTACGATCAAGGGACGCCCCAAGTCGGTGTACTCCATTTTCAATAAAATGAAGACGCAGGGCATTCCTTTTGAAGAGGTGTTTGACCTGTTTGCGGTACGGATAATTCTAGAAAGTGAATTAGAAAACGAGAAGGCAGATTGTTGGCAGGCCTATTCCATTGTTACAGATTTTTACCGGCCCAACCCAAATCGCTTGCGGGATTGGATCAGTACGCCGCGCTCCAATGGCTACGAATCCCTGCATACCACAGTAATGAGTACTACGGGGCAGTGGGTAGAAGTGCAGATCCGTACTGGAAGGATGAATGACATTGCCGAAAGGGGCTATGCGGCGCATTGGAAATACAAGGAAAAGGATGCTTCAGGCAAGTCTGGTCCAGGTTTGGACGAATGGATCAACCAGGTGCGAAGCATGCTTGAATCCAACGATGGGTCTGCGATCGAATTCATGGATGATTTTCGGGGCAACCTATTTAACGATGAGGTATTTGTATTTACGCCTAAAGGTGATTTGAAAGTGCTTCCTACTGGTGCCTCAGCTTTGGATTTTGCCTTTGAAATCCATACCATGGTAGGTGCCAAATGTATCGGCGCCAAAGTAAATCAACGCCTCGTTCCCATTAGCTACAAATTGAAGAATGGGGATCAAGTAGAAATCCTGACTTCAAGCAAGCAAAAACCTACCGAAGATTGGTTGCATCAGGTGGTCACTTCTCGGGCCAAGGCCAAAATCAAGGATGCCTTACGTGAGGAGAAAAAATCTGCAATCCTTGATGGCCGTGAGATTGTGCAGCGCAAATTGAAATCCATGAAAATGGATTTCACTTCCGAGATAATTGAACAGCTACGGGCTTTCTTTGATTTAAAGACTGCGAATGAATTTTACTACCGGGTAGGAAGAGGAATTATTGATCCTACTTCAATCAAATCCTTTAAGGAATTCAAGGAAAACCAAAAGCAAAAATCGAAGACCACTGAAAAAGTAAAGGATGAATCCACCTTCACCAAGGAACTTAAAAATTTAAAAGGTCCAGAACACGATCAATTGCTGATTGGTGAGGATATGGATATTGTAGATTATAAACTCTCCGTTTGTTGTAATCCAATTCCAGGCGATGAAGTCTTTGGATTTGTGACCATCAATGAAGGCATCAAGATTCACCGAACTACCTGTCCCAATGCGGTCGAGCTCCTTTCGAATCATGGCAATCGGGTCATCAAGGCACGTTGGACCAGTCAAAAGGAAATTGCCTTTCTTGCGGGCTTGCGGATTTTAGGGACGGATAGAGTAGGAATGATCAATGACCTTACTAAGGTGATTTCCAATGAATTGAAGGTCAATATGCGTTCCATTACCGTGGACTCTGATGGAGGGATTTTTGAAGGTACAATCAAGTTGTATGTCAACAATACCGAGCATTTAGACCAACTCATCAAAAACCTAAATCAAATTGAAGGAGTAATAAAAGTTTCGCGATTTGATTGAAAGCATCTTTTCAACAATTCATGCGTTATATTTGAAAAAAATCAACCCCAATGGCTTTGAATCCGGCTCATTTCGAAGAAGTAAAGAAGATTTTTACTGCATACTTGGAAACGCAGAAATTGCGTAAGACACCAGAGCGCTATGCAATTCTAGAAGAGATTTATAGCCGCACAGGTCATTTTGATGTGGAAGGCCTCTACATCAGCATGAAAAACAAAAATTACCGTGTGAGTCGAGCTACGGTTTACAATACCCTTGATTTATTGGTGGAGTGCGATTTGGTCACCAAACATCAGTTTGGAAAAAATCTAGCGCAGTTTGAAAAGTCCTACGGATTTAAGCAGCATGATCACTTGATCTGTATCGATTGCAACCAAGTCTTGGAGTTTTGTGATCCTCGAATTCAAACCATTCAAACAACGGTGGCTGAAGTATTGAATTTCCAGGTGGTCCACCACTCGCTTATTTTGTATGGAAATTGCAAGAAGGAAAATTGTCAAAACAAAAAGAACTAATATGAAACTCCAGTTTAGTCAGAAAAAAGACCCAAAAGTTCACTATCTTTCTATGGAGGGGGATTTGATTGGAGATGAGGCAGGGCCTAGGCTAGCAGAGATGGTCAGTGATTCGGTGGAGGAAGGGATTAAAATCCTCGTCATTGATCTTGAAAAAGTGAGATACATCAGTTCCAGTGGGCTAGGTTTGTTGATTACGCTACTCACCAAAATGAGAAATGCAGGTGGTGAGCTCTATTTGACCGCTCCTTCTGAGCATGTGAAAAAGCTCTTGATCATCACCAAACTCAATGGGATTTTTAAAGTCTTTGATTCAGTAGATGAGTTGACTTCTCACCTGTAACCAAGTCCCAAAAGGGGCTTTTTTTATTTTCAGCGGCATCTTGAAGATTTAATGTCCGCTTTACTTGGTTTTCTTTTGCCTTATCGCAAATTTCGACCTTTAAAAACTTACAGCAACGTATAGAATTTGCATCAAATGAAGATGGATGTATTGTTAGGCCTCCAATGGGGCGATGAGGGAAAAGGAAAAATTGTGGACGTATTGGCACCTCAGTATGAGGTAGTGGCTCGTTTTCAGGGAGGACCTAATGCGGGGCACACCTTGGAATTTGACGGGTTCAAACACGTGCTGCATCAAATTCCATCTGGAATTTTTCGCTCCCAAATCCTAAATATCATTGGAAATGGAGTGGTCTTGGATCCCATCATTCTAAAAAGAGAAATAGAAGCTTTGGGTAAGTTCTCCATTGACTACCGTAAAAATTTGGTGATCTCTAAAAAAGCGACAATCATCATACCTACGCACAAGCTTTTGGATGCGGCTTACGAACAAGCAAAAGGAGATAAAAAAATCGGTTCGACACTAAAAGGGATTGGACCAACTTACCAAGATAAAATTGGGCGTTCAGCCCTTCGGATAGGTGATGTGGTGAGTCCAGATTTCAAGGAGAAGTATACCACACTACTCGATAAGCACAAGGCTATACTTTCATTTTACAACTATCCGCTAGACGCATTGGAAGAAATGGAGCGTCAGTTCTTTGAGGCCATTGAATTCGTAAAGACTCTTCCTTTGATTGATAGTGAATATGTAGTCAATGAAGCTTTGCAAGCAAAGAAGCGCATTTTGGCAGAAGGTGCGCAGGGTTCGCTTTTAGATATTGACTTTGGAAGTTATCCTTTTGTGACCAGTTCCAATACCATGACTGCTGGAGCTTGCACAGGCTTAGGTGTGGCTCCATCCAAAATCGGTGAGGTATTCGGTATTTTCAAGGCCTATTGCACCCGTGTAGGGTCTGGTCCATTTCCTACGGAATTGATGGATAGTACGGGAGAAGCGATGCGCAAGGAGGGAAATGAATTTGGGAGCACTACTGGACGTCCTCGACGCTGTGGATGGCTGGATTTACCAGCATTGAAGTATTCCATCATGATCAATGGAGTCACACAGTTGTTTATGATGAAGGCGGACGTACTTAATATTTTTGACGAGATCAAGGTATGTACAGCTTACGAATTGCCTTCTGGAGAACATATTGAAAAGTTGCCTTTTGAAATCAATGAGCTCGATGCCAAGCCAGTATACAAGACAATGAAGGGATGGTATTGCTCTTTGGAAGGTGTGAATACTTACGTAGAGTTTCCAGCGCCATTGAAAGAATACGTGACCTATTTGGAACAAGAACTAAATGTTCCGATCAAGTTAGTGTCAATAGGTCCTGATCGCACCCAAACAATTATGCGATAATTAAGTTCTTTCGAAATGAAGAGCCCTTGGCAAATCAACC
>JACCEE010723258.1_pt1 | contig 10031 bp, 8 predicted proteins | sample 7449931 | NCBI WGS metagenome assembly JACCEE01 (sample SAMN15323457, study PRJNA562643) | freshwater metagenome | isolation source: river surface water | place: USA:Blue River Watershed | collected 2017-08-19
CCTTTTGTTAATTCACTTTCAACTCCGTAAAAACCGTTGTGAGCATCAACAAAACTTTTAACAATTGCCAATCCCAAACCTGTTCCTCCGTGATTTCTTATTTGTGAATTATCAACTTGATAAAAAGCATCAAATATTTTTGACAAATGATGTTTGCTTATTCCTATACCGTAATCTTTTATTGATATATGTATATATTTTTTTTCGTTATTTCCGAAAAAATCAAAATTTTCATCATTTGGATTTTCATTTTCAACAGTTTTATCAACAATATTAATTGTTATATCAATATAACTGTTGCTGTCGGAAAATTTAATTGCATTTATAATAAGATTTCTCAATATTTGAAATATTTTTTCTTTATCAAAATGAATATCGTAAGATAATACATTTGTATTGATGTTTTTGTTTATTTTTATTGATTTTCCGTTTATATGATAACTTACATTTTCAATAACATCATTTATTAAATTAACAATATTTCCTTTTTCTTTTTTTAATCTTATTGCTCCTGCTTCAATTTTTGATAAGTCAAGAATTTGTTTTATTAAATTCAATAACTCAGTTGCGTTCTTTAATATTTTGTCAACATTTTCAAGCGATTCTTCATTTAAGTCTTCAAGTTGCAATAATTCCGAATAACCTATTATTGATGTTAAAGGAGTTTTTAGCTCATGTGATATTGTTGCAAGGAAATTTGATTTTATAACATCCATTTCCTGTAAAGATTTTAATGTTTCGTTTAATAATTTGTTTTTTTCTTTTAATTCTTCATAATCTTTTTCAATTAACTTTAAATGAATGTTATTTGTAAGATAGATTTTATAATTTTGAATTACCAAATTTTTAAAATAAGTTGCGATTATTTCTTTTATAAACTCAATTTCGTATTCCGAAAGTATAAATATATTGCAAATCAAACAATTTTCTAAAAATATTTCAACTTTTTCGGTATAATTACCTTTATAATTTTCACTTTTATATAAAAGTATTTGATTTCTGTCTTCTATATAAAATATTATATTATGTTTTCTTTCAAAAACGGATAAAAACACATCAAATTGATTTGTTTTTATCAAATTTTCCAACAATATTGATTCAATATTTAAATATTCATCCATTTTTTACACTTCTAAAAACGTTTTCAAGTAAATTTTTCTTTGTTATTTTAAAACTTTCATAAAAATTATATTTTATATCAAGATAATCATAACTTTTTTCAATAAGCAGACAAAATGTTTCCAAAACACCTTTTCCTTTTATTGCAATTGCTTCGGTTGTTTCTACTTTTGCTCTTTGAGAAAATATAACAATTTCGTTTTCGGTAATAATATCATCCAAATCTCTTTTGTTGAACTGAACAATAACCGGAATTCCCTCAATATTGTTAAAAGTTATGTTTGCCAACAAATCTTTGTAACTTTGATTATTTTCTTTTTTTTGATTATTTTGCGAATCAGCAACAAAAACAACTCCGTCTGCTCCTTTTAAAACCATTTTTCTTGTTGATGCATGAATAGCCTGTCCGGGAACGGTAAAAACCTTTATCTTTATTGTAAAACCGTTTTCACTCTTAAACTCTAACGGTAATAAATCAAAAAATAATGTTCTGTCATTTTCTGTATCAAGAGAAAGCAAATCTGTTTTTCCTCCGATATAATAATGAATTGCCTGCAAATTCGTTGTTTTTCCGCTTAATGCCGGTCCATAATAAACAAGTTTAACGGAAATCTCCCTTTTTGCCAAATTTAAATCCATAAAACCTCAAAAGAACAATAACAAGGTATTACTGTTATCGGAATTTGTAAATTAAAACTGAAAAATTATTAAAAAATACTTTATTTTTTTTATAAAAAATTGTAGTATAGATTTGGGCTTTTTAGAGTTTTCTATGATAACTGCAATATTATCAGGCGGAATAGGTTCAAGATTTTGGCCAATGAGTACAAACAAAAATCCTAAACAGTTTATTGAAATATATAACGGAAATTCACTGTTTTCATTGACATTAAACAGAATTTCCTCTTTGGAAAACAATAAAGTACTTGCAATAACAAATAAAAATTATGAAAAATTTTTAACAAAATATGAAAATGTAACACCTTTGTTTGAACCGTTTGCAAGAAACACATTCGGAGCTGTTTTGTTAACGGTAAAATATTTGATTGAAAACAAAATTGATGATACGATATTATTTTTACCATCCGACCATTTAATTAAAAATACAACTTTGTTTATTGAAGATATTGAAAATGCAATAAAGATTTCAAAAGAAAAAAATATTCTTATAACATTCGGAACAACTCCCAAATATGCCGAAACGGGTTACGGATATATAAGAACATCAAGATTGGTTGAAGACACAATCAACCTTTACGGTGTTAAAGGATTTAAAGAAAAACCTGATTTACAACTTGCAAACTATTATTTGATGTCGGATAAATATTTTTGGAGTTGCGGAATTTCCGTTTTTAATGTTGAACTGTTTTTATTTGAATTAAAAAACAGTCAATATGCTTATTTATATGATGATTTGGTTTCGCTTTCATTTGATGATTGGCTTTTAAAATTTGAAAATATTCCCAATATTCCTTTTGAAAAAGCAATAATAGAAAATTGCAGAAATATTGCAATGATAAAAATAAAATTTGATTGGTCTGATGTGGGAAGTTGGCAATCTTATTTTGAGTCGCTTAACGGTAATTATGATAAATCGAATGTGGTGTTTATTGACAGCAGTGATATAAATGTTTTAAGTGATAAAAAAACAATTATTATAGGTCTTGATGATATAACAGTTGTGAATTGCGACGAAGGATTATTAATTATGAAAAACGGCAATGACCAAAAGCTTAAAGATGCCTTTTTACAATTTAAGGACAAAAAATGACTTTATTAAAATTATTTTTTTTCATATCGGTTCAGGGATTTTTTACTTTTTTTTTCAGAAAAATAATATTGTTTATATTATTTAATACATTCAGCAACAAAATAAAAATCTTTGTTATTCCTAAAAAAAATCCTCCTGTTTTTAAAGATAAAAATCTTAAAAGGCTTATAAAAGAAAACGAATTTGAATATATCGGAATCAGAGTTGAACAAATATTCAAAATATTTAAAACAAAATACCATTTATTCAAAAACGGTGATAATAATTTTCTTGATGTAACGGGAACAGAAAAGTTTTTTTACTTTTCTTATAAAAGAGATAATAAATATTATTTTTATTTTTCCGATTCAATCCAAATAAAAAGCTATGAAGATGAAAAAGTTAAAATTCAAACTTCAAATGATTTTTCAAATTGTTTTTTAAAAGGTGATGAAGTTGACAGAATTGAACTTTCAAATAAATTTTATGAATTTAAACCGCCTGTTTTGGCAAAAAGTATAAAATATTTTATTTATCCTTTATTAGTGTTTTATATTGCTCAATTTATATATTTTTTTATAAAATGGATTCTTTAAACTTTAAAATCTACTATATTACCGATAATTACCTGTCAATTGAGGACAATCTTAAAGTCATTCATTCTTTTTTAAATAATAAAAATTTGGATAAAGTTGCAATTCAGGTTAGATACCCTTCTTTAAATGATTCGGATTATTTTGCTTTTGCAAAAGAAGTAAAAAGCATTGTGAAAAACAAAGTGAAACTATTCATAAACGACAGAATTGATATGCTTGAGCTTTTAAATTTCGACGGAATTCATTTGAAAGATTTTTCTTTGCCGATTACAGAAGTTGTTAGGTATTTAAATAAAAAATTTATAATAGGAAAATCAGCTCACAGAACAGAATCTATTTTTCATCTTCAAAACAGCGGAATTGATTTTGTAACTTACAGCCCGATTTATGAAACCGAATCAAAAAAGAAATATTTAAAACCTCTCGGAGTTGATTCATTATCAAATTATATTGATAAAATAACAATTCCCGTAATTCCTCTCGGAGGAATTACTATGAATAATATTGATGAAGTTGTGAAAAATTTTAAATATGTGGGAGGAATTAAATTATTTTCGCAGTCAAGCGATTTAAATAACACTATAAACACAATTTTAAACAAATTGGGAGAATTATAATATGATAACAGAAATACCGATAAACATTACTCACAAAGAGTTTTTTCTTGATTTTATAATAAAACAACACAACTTATTAAAAACAAAAATAAATCCTTTAAATTTGGAATTTGAAATCGGAATTGAAATTTCCGGAGCAAACGGAGCTGATTATTCAATAATTTATAACAACGGAAATTTAAATTCACAAAAAGGAACTGCCGATAATCCTTTATTTACACTGTCATTTGATAATAATGAATGGAATAAATTTTTGGAATTAAAACTTTACAATATTTTTGTTGATGTTGATAAGTTAAATAAAATTCATTCAAAAATATTAATAACTCAATCAAAAATTGATAAAATAAAAAATGAACATTGTTCTTTGGTGTTTAAATTGAGTGATGTATTAATAAATAACATAATTCAAACTTTTGATTTTTCAATAAATATCGGTCAACCTATTGAAACAGACCCAAAAATAACATTTGATTTAAGCCAAAAAGATATTGATTTGATTAAAGATAACAGAAATAATTTACAAAACCTGATTATGGGGAAAAAAATAAATGTTCAGGGAGATGTAATGTTTTTGATTAAATTGGCAACAATTGTATTATTTTAAAGATGTTTTATTAAAACAAACCGTCATCAGCTGCTTTTGTTTCAGTTTTTGTTTCAGTTTTTGTTTCAGTTTTCTTTTCTTCTGATTTAACTTCTTCTTTTTTTGTTTCTTTTTTCATTTCCTGAATAACTTCTTTTTTCACTTCTTCTTTTTCCTGATTTCTGAAATCATTTCCGAATTTATATTCAAATGTTAAAGAAGCAAGCATATTATTTGTTGTTTCGCCTGAAACAAAATTAGGTCCGTTATTTAAAAAATCATTGTTTACTTTTGCAATCAAAGCCATATCTTCATTATGCATCGAAAGACCGAATGTAAAACCGGAAACAGCATAACCCTCTGTTGTTGTATCTGTTGTATTAACAACTGTTGTACCCACATTTTTTCCCAATGTTATTTCTTCATTGGTGCTTAATCCGACAGCTTTTGAATATCCGCTGAATACTGTTAACCATTTTCTCAAATTGTATTCAATACTGATTCCGATATAAGGTGCAGCAAATGAATCATTATTTTCTTCAATTTTGGAACCTTTTGTATCTCCTGTTAAAACTTCATTTGTTTCAGTTTCGGAATTATAAATAATTCCTAAATAAGGAGTTGCTTTCAATTTGCTGTTTGGACTTGTGATTTCAAAAGATGTTCCTACATTAACCAAAGCAATTGAAACAGAATGGATTTCAGGATTTATTTTTTTCCCTGTATTATCATAACTAACTGATTTTACACCATCACCTTTATAATTGAAATATCCCCAACCTGTAAATTTTGTATATTGTCCCATAGGCATAAAATATCTTCCGCCTATGCCAAATGTTAATAAACCATCTGATTCATTATTTAACATTGTTTTATTTGGGTCTCTTTCCGAATCATAATCTTCATTTGTATAACTTCCAAACCCAAAAGAAAGCAAAGCATCCAATCCACTGTTTTCACTTAACATCATACCAAGAGAAAATTTAATATCAAAAATATAAGAAGAAACAGTTGTTTTTTCTGAGCTTGTCGGTGTTGTAGAAACTTTATTTTCTGTTTCTGTTGTATCTCCCCAATAATCAAGAGAAAAACCTAAAAACATTCCACCCAAATCATAACTTCCGAAAAGAGAATAGGTATGGTCAGCAGGATTTGTTGTTAAGCCATCCAAAATTTTTACGGTTTTATAATCAGCCATACCGATTGTCAAACCATCCATAATATTAAAGGTAGCAAAACCCATAAAATTATTGCTTCCTACATAATAAGCATTAAAAATATCACCGTATTGACCGGCTAAATGAGGAAACATTAAAACATCACTTGAATCATAAATTGAACTTCTTCCAAATCCCGAATTACCCAACATTGAATCAACTCTTGCTGATTGAGCAAAGATTGATAAGGACATAAATAATGCAAATAAAATAAGTTTTTTCATAAACTTCTCCCAAAAAAATAAAACTTAATTTAACAGTTTTTGTGTTAAAAATCAATAGAATATTTATTAAAATTGTGTGTTTTTATTGGTATTTTTATTGTAAATCATAAGTTGTGATAAATATATCCGTTCCGCCGATTTGTATATTTCCGTCCAAAGCTCCCATTGTATTTCCGAAAAGATAAATTTTATCTTTAATAATCATTTTTGATACAAAATCAGTACTTGCAGTTCCGAATTGTTTCACCCAATCATTTTGAAATTTTTCACCGTCAAGTGTTGAATTAAATGAATATTTTGCAATAAAAGCATCAGTATTACCTAAATAAGGATTTCCTGATAAAGAACCGGAAACAAAACCGCTTACATATATTTTATTTTCATCATCAACAAAAATTTGAGTTGCTTTATCTTCACCTGTTTGTTCTATTTGTTTGTAATACATCTTATCAAGAGCATTATCATAAACCAAAATTAAAATATCTTTTGCTTTTGGATTGTTTGTGCTTAATTCTGTCATAATATAACCGGATATATATACAAAATCACCTTTAACATAAAGACTTGTAGGTTCTTCATCATATATTCCGTAAGTGCTGTTTGTGAGTGTTCCGAATTGTTTTGTTGTTAAATTTGAAAATTCGTTGTTTGTAAAATTATATTTTGCAAGAAATATATCTTTATAACTAGGTATTCCTGCCAAATTTCCGTTTGTATAACCTGTAATCCAAATATTATTGTTTTCAATAAATAATGCCTGAATATAGTCTTGTTGAGGTGTTGAAATTGTTGCTGTTGCAATAATATTAAAATTATTTAAATTTACTGCATTCAATATTGCATCAGTCGGAGAATCTGAAATAAAAATATTATTTACAATATAAATAATATCATCCTTTATTAAAAAATCTGATGAATAGTTATTATTTTCATTTCCGAATTGTTTTCCTAATAAATAATTCCCATTCAAATCAAGTTTTGCAATAAAAACATCTGTTCCTCCCAAAGAAATATTTAAAGGAATTTCCCCTGCTGTATTTCCTGATATATAAATAAAATCATTATATAAAATAATTTTATTCACAAAATCATTTTGAGATGTACCGATTCTTTTTACCCATTGTTTTTGAAAATTACTGTTGTATTTTGAAATATATATATCAAAACCACCTGAATTTTCACAAGTTCCCATATTTTGAATACTGTTTTCACAACCTTCAATAGTCCCCAAACTGCTGAATGCAATATAGATATTTCCGTTTTCATCAATATATGAAGTTCTGATATCATCATTATCGGAACTGCCGATTTGAATTGTTTTTCTGCAATCTGTTGTAACTATAAAACATTCTTCTAAATCACAAGAAAGAGTTCCTACTGAATAACCTAAATCATTACATTCATTCCCGTTAAAATCATTTCCCTCACATTCTTCCGGTGATTCGATAACTGTATTTCCGCAAACAGAATTTATACAAGAATCAATATCCCAAACATATCCATCTTTACAATCACAAGTAAAACTTCCTCCCATATTATTACAAACTGCATTTACATCACAACAAACAGGGAATTCAGAGCATTTTTCGAAAATGGTTAAACATTCATTAATATCTTCACATTTATTTCCGTTCATTTCATAACCCGAATTGCAATTGCAGGTAAAACTTCCTTCAGGTTCATTTAAACAAACTGAATTATCTCCGCAAAAATTTTCAATTAAACACTCATTAATCTCAAAACAATTTTTTCCTGAATAACCGGAATCACATTTACATCTGTTGCCGTATTCAATTTGGTGAGGCTTATTTTCACTGCAATTTATTGATTCGGAAATACATTTTTCATCATATTCCGAATATTTTTCCCCATCTTTACAAGTCACATAACAATTTTCAGAATTATTATCACAACAAACAATTTCTTTAAATTCATTATTATATAAGCAAACAGGATCATCAGGACATTCTTGTTTACAGTTTCGGCATTCTCCGTTTCCGCAAACATAATCAGACAAACAATCTCTGTCAGAAGAACAAATTGTTTTACAAATTTTGTTTCCCTCATTTTCAACACATGCAAATCCACCCAAACATTCAGAATCTTGTGAGCATTCCGTTACACATTTTCCGTCAACATTGCAAAAATAATCTTTCGGACAATTGGTTGCATCTTTTTTGCACGAAATATCGGAAATTTTAAAGTCATTACATGAAACAAATAAGAGAGTTAAAAATATTATTATTAAATTTTTCATCATCACTCCGATTTAAACAACAGAAGCATTTGAACTTCCGACATAAAAATATCAAATGTTAATTTTTCATATTTTCGGGCTGTCCCGTTGACGAAATGACACTTGCCCAAAACCTTGAATTGGGGTCGATTTTTTTTCTTTCAATAACAGCAATATCAATAGGAACATGTGTATAAATATTGTTCCACAACCCAATAACCAAATTGGTTTTTCCTGCCATTCCGGCATGAACGGCAAATTGACCGAGCATTAAACAAAATACGGCATCATTACTGTTTGCTGGTGTACTTCTTATAATATAACTCGGATCAATATATTTTAAACTCATTTCCATTTTTCTTTCTTTAAAATAAGCCTTTATTTTGTCTTTTAAAAAAACACCGATATCATCAAGAATAACATTTCCCGAAGCATCTTTTCTTTTATTTTCATTTGCAATTAAATTTTGTCCTGCACCTTCCGCAACACAAATTACGGCATGTTGTTTAACTTGAAGTCTGTGTTCAAGATGTTTTAAAAAGCCGTTTTCGCCGTATAAATCAAAATCTATTTCGGGAACCAAAACAAAATTTACATCACTCATTGCAAGTGTTGCATTCGCAGCAATAAATCCGGAATCTCTTCCCATTAATTTAACAAGACCTATTCCATTATATGCACCTTTTGCTTCATAATGAGCACAATCAATTGATTCTATTGCCTGAGAAACAGCTGTATCAAAACCAAATGATTTTTGAATGAAGTTTATATCATTATCAATTGTTTTCGGAATTCCCACAACAGCTATTTTATAACCTTTTTTTTCGGCAACATCAACAACATCTCTTGCTCCTCTTAAAGTTCCGTCTCCGCCGATTGTATAAAGAATATCAATTTTTAATTCATGAAGTCTGTCAACAAGGAGCTCCATATCTTCGGTACCGCCTCTTGAAGAACCAAGAATTGTTCCGCCTTTTTTATGAATATCATCAACAACATCAGGATTAAGTTCAATAAGTTCATAACCTTTTTCGGGATTTAAACCATTATAACCGTATTTTATTCCCACAATATTTCTTATTCCGTATCTGTGATAAGATTCCATAACAATAGCTCTTATAACATTATTCAATCCCGGACATAATCCACCGCATGTTGCAATTGCTATTTTAACTGTTTTTGGATTGAAATATATTTTTTTTCTCGGTCCGGCAAGTTCAAAACCATAAGAATTATTATCATTTCCGTCATTTTCGTTTATCATTTGAAAAGGTGTATATTCATTATCATTCACAAAAGCATCATTCCATTTCGGAAATTTTGTTGTTAAAGGTGAATCAAATAAACATTCCCCAAGATTTTTTATTTTGAAATTCATAAAAGACTCCTGTATTTTATATTTTCTATAAATTATTAATCGATTTCATTAAAATTGAACTTGAAGTAAAAAATTGAAAGCAAATATAAATGTTTCTGTTGCAAGAATTCTGTTTCCTACTGCATTTATTGAGTTAAAATAAGTTCTGTTTGCCATATTTTCTTCCGAATAATATTCACTGGAAGAATTGTGATACATAGAATCATATTCATCATTAGAATAAGTTCCGTTATTGTCATGGTCAATCCCTCTTGGTTGGTCTGTTAAATAATGGTCTGTTGAATAACCGAATAAAACACCTAAATTCA